>ERZ1370068.10043-contig-8774_pt1 | contig 32208 bp, 24 predicted proteins | sample MGYA00561227_ERZ1370068 | MGnify/ENA primary metagenome ERZ1370068 (study PRJEB38410, sample SAMEA6850437) | metagenome | study: Metagenomic assessment of the ecological functions of the soil: analysis of the soil microbiota associated with the...
AGTTACGTACGCCATACGCGAGGCGGTTCTGTGTGACGAACTCCGGCGTGACGTGGGCCGCTTCGGCCGGCCAGATGTACTTCGTGATGCCAGACCATGAGCCTCGACGTCGTCGGCCACGCCGCGCAGCAGCGTCATCGGCGCGTGGGTGTGCGTGTTGACCAGGCCCGGCATCACGATCCGGCCCGGTGGTGTCGATCGTCCTCGCCGCCTTGAAGCGGCCGCCCAGCTCGCGGGCGCCTGCCACCGCCACGATCCGCTCGCCTCGCACCGCGACGGCCGCGCAATCCGGCAGCACGCGGAAGCCCGCGTCCATCGTGACCACGGTGCCGCCCGAGAGCAGGAGGTCCCACGGCCTCGGCGGCGGCCGCGGGCGCGGGGAGACGAAGGTCGCGGGATGGCGGCCGACGGCAGCAGGAAGGCGCGTGCGCTCGGGCTCATGGCGGCTCCATCCTACCGGCCCGGGGGGGCGCGGACGCGACGCCTGTGGGGCGAGTGCTACAGTTTTGGAGGGAGATATGGAGCGATGTGCCGGGCGGGCAGGCGACTGGCGGGACGCTCGCGGCGCCCGAGCGGCTCTTCTACGACGGCTCCTGCGCGCTCTGCCACTGGGCCGTGCGCTTCGTGCTCGCGCGCGACCGCGACGGCCGCGCCTTTCCGCTTCGCGCCGCTCGACAGCGACGCGTCTGGCAAGGCCGCCCCGGAGGCCCGTGCGCACCGGCACTCCCCGACAGCCTCGTGTCGAGACGCGCGACGGACGGCTGCCGACGCGCAGCAGCGCCGTGATCCACATCCTCGGCCGGCTCGGGACGCCGTGGCGGGCGCTCGGCGCCGTCGCGCGCGTGCTCCGCCGGAGCGCTCCTCGACGCGCTCTGCGATTTCGTGGCGCGCGTGCGCTACCGCGTGTTCCGGGCGCGAAAGGCCGGACGCGCTGCCCAGGTGATCCCGAAGGACCTCCGCTCGCGCGCTTCGATGCCTCTGAGAGCCGCAAAGGCTCAGGCCGGACGCGCGGTCGCCGGGTCGGACGCGACCGGCGCGAGGCGGCGCAGCTCTACCGTGAACGTGCGCGCCCGGCCGGGCTGGCTCTCGACCGAGACGATGGCGCCGATGCTCTCGGCCAGGTGCTTCAACGATGGACAGCCCGGGCCCGGTGCCGCCTAGGTCTCGCGGCTGCGCTGGCCTTGTCGACGCGGTAGAAGCGCTCGAAGATCGCGCGGCAGGTGCTCGGCGGCCGATGCCGGGCCCGTCGTCGCTGACCTCGACCGCCGCGCCGCGCCGTCCTCGGCGCCGGGCAGCCGTCACGTCCACGTGGCCGCCGGCCTGCGTGTACTTCACCGCGTTCTCGACGAGGTTCTCGAGGATTCGGCGCAGGCGGTCGGCGATCGGTGCCACGACGGTGACGCGCGCCGTAGCAGCTCGTGGCGCAGCGTGGTTGCGCCCTTGCGGCCCGGGCCTGCTCCGCGAACGCGGCCACCGTCCTCCGCGACGTCGGACGGGCTGCACGTCCGTCCGACTGGGGCGCGCGGGCGCCCGACTCGAGGCGCGACAGCTCGAGCAGGTCGCTCGACCAGCGACGCCATGCGGTCGGCGTGCTGCGGATCTTGCCCAGGAAGCGGCGCGGCCGTGTCCGGCTCGTCCATGGCGCCGTCCTCGAGCGCCTCCACGAAGCCGCGGATGGAGGTGAGCGGCGTGCGCAGCTCGTGCGAGGCGTTGGCCACGAAGTCGCGGCGCACGCGGTCGAGCCGGCTGCCGCTCGGTCGACGTCGTGGAAGGTCAGCACGGCGCCGCGGCGGCGCGTCCTCGGCGCCGGGGAAGGGCGCGCCCGTGAGCGCGCAGAGCTCGCCCTGCAGCTGCAGCACCTCCGACCTCCACTCCGTCGCCGCTGCGCCAGCTCTTCAGCACGTCCTCGACGAGCGCTCGCCACCTCGGGCTGGCGGATCGACCTCAGGTAGTGGCGCCCGAGCCAGGCGGTGCGAGCCGCAGCTGCTCGCGTCAGGCTGGCTGGTTGGCCAGCAGTCACCTCGCCCCGCGTGGTCGATCGCCAGCACGCCGTCCTCCATCGCGGAGAGGATGGCGTCGATGCGGGCCGCGGTCGCGCGCGATCTCGGTGAGCGCGCTGCTGCAGCTGCGTCGGCCGACTGGTTGATGATCCTCGTGGCTCGGCCGACCTCGTCCTCGCGCCGCACGCGGATGCGGGCCGCGAGGTCGCCGGCGGCGGAAGCTGGCGGGCGGCGTCCATGATCTCGGTGAGCGAGCGCCGGCGAGCGAGGCCGGAGCGGACAGCGAGCGCGAGCAGCACGATCGCCGCAGCGAAGGCCACGCGATCGCCGCGGTGCGCCAGCTCGCGCCCCTGCGCCTGGATGCGATCGATGCCGCCAGCTGAGGCGACGCGACCGCCGACCACGCTTCCCTCGTGCGCGGATCGGCACCGCCGCGTAGAGCAGGGCACGCCCACGGTGGCGCTGCGGCGCATCGGCGCGCCGGGCTCGGCCCGCGCAGGGCACCCTGCACCTCGGTCGGCCGCCGTGGTTCTCGACCGCGCGCAGCATCGGCGCCGGAGAGCGCGGAGTCGGCGAGCACGCGGCCGTCAGGGGCGTCCACGATCGTGACGCGCGGCCGACCTCGCGCGCCGCGGCGCGTCCACCATGGCGGTCGAGCTCGTCCTCGGACACGCTGCGCGCGAAGCCTTCGCTCGGCGACGTCCGTGCCATCGAGCGCAGGCCTGCGGCGGTGAGCGTCGCCGAACGCGTCGTCGCGCGGCCCGGCCGCTCCGAGCGTCGGGCTCGGCCAGACCATGAGCACGGCGAGCACGACGGCGGTCGCCACCACGGCGGTCACGCCACCATCCGGCCCCGCAACGACAGCCGCCGCGTCATTCGCTCGCCCTCCGGGCGATACGGTAGCCGAGCGATTTGACGGTCGGATGAGACGATCCGCCAGGCCGGGCAGCTCTCGCGCAGGCGGCTGCATGGCACGTCGACCGTGCGCGTGCCCTCCGGCGTAGAGTAGCCCCAGACGTCCTCGAGCAGGGCCTGGCGCGAGAGCACGCGGCCGTTCGGGCCTCGGCGAGCGCCACGAGCAGCGCGAACTCCTTGGCCGTGAGGTGCACGGGCTCGCCGCGCATCGCGCCGACGTGCCGGCGTCGCGGTCGATCTGCAGCGCGCCGAGGACGAGCGGGCGCCTCGCTGCTCGTCCTGCGCTGGCGCTCGGCGCGCCGGAAGAGCGCGCGCGCACGCGCGCCACCGGCTCCTTGCGGGCTGAACGGCTTCGACCACGTAGTCGTCGGCGCCGATCTCGAGGCCTGACGACGCGGTCGGCCTCGTCGCCCCGGGCGGTCAGCATCACGATCGGGCAGGTCGCGTCGTGCGCTTGTCGCGGCGCAGCTCCGTACACACGATGAGCCCGTCCAGGCCCGGCAGCTGCAGGTCCAGGATCAGCGGCTCGTAAGCCTCGGCGCTGCGGCCGCTCGAGCGCGCGGCGGCCGTCGGCCGTCGATTCGACCGTCGAAGCCGTCGGTCCTCAGGTGAGGTGATCGAGCCAGCTCGACGATGTCGGGGTCGTCCTCGACCACCAGCGCGCTTCACGAACACCAAGGATACCGGCGCGAAGGCGCGGGCCGGCCACGGCAGAGCGGTCCTGGGGGGGTGCCACGCTTCCCCTAGATCAAGCCGGCCAATGGTGGAAGCAGGCTCGAGCGGTCCTCTCGCCCCACGAGCGTCGACGTTGAGAGTCACAGCGCCCCCTGGTACGGCCCATGTAGCGGTATGCTGTTCGTCTGGGCATGGCAGGCGCATGAGCGACACCGAGCAGACCTACTTCCAGAAGGGCTTCAACCTGAAGGCCGTCGGTGGCGCCCGGTGCTGCGCGCAGAGCTACGCAGCGCAGGTCGTGGACCGCCTGAAGACGCCTCGGCTACTCGCGCGCCAGGCGCGGCGACGTCACGCTGAAGCTCGGCCCGCGAGTTCGGCTTCTGCTACGGCGTCGACCGCGCCGTCGAGTACGCCTACGAGACGCGCGAGCAGTTCCCGGACCGGCGCGATCTTCCTCTCGGGCGAGATCATCCACAACCCGGACGTGAACCGGCCGCATCGAGGCGCATGGGGATCGCGATCCTGCCCGAGACCGACGACGCCGGTCGGGCGCTACGCGCGAGGTCGCAGCCGGCGACGTCGTGATCCTGCCGGCCTTCGGCGTGCACGGTCGCGCGAGATGGAGCACCTGCGCGACAGGGCTGCGTGCTCGTCGACACCACCTGCGGCAGCGTGCTGAACGTCTGGAAGAACGTCCACAACTACGCGCGCGACGGCTTCACCGCGGTCATCCACGGCAAGCACTACCACGAGGAGACGAAGGCCACCGCCTCGCAGGCCCTCACGCACGCCGGCGGCCAGCTACCTCTGCGTGCGCGACCGTCGACGAGGCGGAGCTCGTCTGCGACTTCATCCGCGGCGACGGTCGGCGGCGCGACGCTGATCGTCGCGCGCTTCGCGCCACGCCGCCAGCCCGGGCTTCGATCCCGAGCGCGACCTCGCAGACGCATCGGCCTCGCCAACCAGACGACGATGCTGATGAGCGAGAGCCTCGAGATCCAGGAGATGCTGCGCGCGCGCGATGCGCGAGCGCTACGGCGACGCGGAGCTCGCCGCGCGCTTCCGCGCCTTCGACACGATCTGCTCGGCGACCCAGGACCGCCAGGACGCGGTGCTCAAGCATGCTCGACGCAGGGCGGCCTCGACGTGATGGTCGTGATCGGCGGCTACAACAGCAGCAACACGCAGGCGCTCGCGCGCATCTGCGCGGCGCGGCTGCCCACCTACCACATCGACGGCCCCGACTGCCTCGAGGGCGCGACGCCATGCGCCACCGGCCGGTCGGCGCGCCACGACGAGGCCTCGGCGCGCGGCTGGCTGCCCGCGGGCCCGGTGCGCGTCGGCCTCACCGCGGGCGCCTCGACGCCCAACAACGTGGTGGGCGAGGTGGTCGAGCGCATCCTGGCGCTGCGGGGACGCACGGCCGACGAGCTGGTCGGAGCCGCTTGACGGATAGCCGAGCGCCGCGCCGAGCGACTCGAGTGCGTGCCACCTTCAGCAACCGTGGTGGGACGCCGCTCGTTTCGCGAGGACCTGTACCGCCTTTTCCGCACGGACTCGTCCGTGTGCTGACTCGCCGCCTCGATCCCCCGCCGCGCCCGGGGGACGGCTCGTCCAGCCGGCCCAGACCCCGCACGGCCTGCCGTCGGACGCGGCTGTCGGATCGCGGAGCGCAGCCAGCAGGACCCGCTCCTCGATCGCGGGCTGGGCGTGGAGCTCGACGAGGATGTGACCACGGCGAGCCTCACGTTCTCGGCCCGATCCGAGGCGGCCGCCGCCAGTGCCGGCTCCGCATCGCGCTGCGCCGATGGCTCCGAGCGCCACGGCGACGCCAGCGCACGCTGCTCGACGTGTCTGGAGCAGAGGGGACGGGTCCGGCTCCGCCATGCGCGCGGGAGGGCCGATCTCGCCGGAAATAGCGGCGGCCCGCCAGCGCAGCTCGGTGTCCGCAGGCGACGCGCAGCGCAGGCACCGCCATCGACGCCGGAGCTCGATCCCGGCCGAGCGCCCAGACGGCGCGCCAGCGGGCGATCCGGTCGTGGATCCGCGGCGGCGCCGATCAGCTCAGGCACGGCCGAGCGGGCCGGGGCCGACGCGTCCCAGCTCCTGGGCAGCGAGTCCGCGCCCGGGACACGAAGGGTCGTGTACGAGACGGGTGAGCGGCTCGACGGCGACCGTGTGCCGGGACCGATGCTGTCGAGCGCGCTCCGCCGCGCGCGCCAGCGCACGGTCGTCAGGGGTCAGCGAGGGCTTTCGACGAGCTCGGCGACGGCAAGCAACGCCCGCGCCGATCCGCCCCAGGGCATGACAGCCGCCGGCTCGCGCAAACGGATCCGGATCGTGAAGCAGGTGCCGCAACTGCGGCAGAGCCGAAGCCATGACGGGTGCTGCCTCGGCCGAAAGCGCCGCGGCCGTCGGACCGGCACGCGGGCGGGCTCGGTCCCGGCTGCCTGCCCGGGATCAGCGACGAACGCAGCACCCCGTCGTCGGCGACGGGTGAGCCCCTCAGGCTGAAGTGGTCGTAGTCGTGGAATGCCTCCTCGCCAGCTGCAGCCAGGGCCGGGAGCACGTCGAGGAAGGCGATTCCCCTCGCGGCGACAGAACTCACGATCGTGGTCTGTGCGAGCGGCGGCGGCGCTGGCGCGAGCTGGAATCGGAACAGGAACACGGAGATCCCGACGTGCGCTCCGTCGGCGCACTCGTCGCGCAGCGCGCGGATGTCGGCGAACATGCGCTCGTAGTAGCGCACGCTCGGCGCTTCGGGCGACTGGAACAGCTCTTCGACCGCGTCTCGCGCTCGTGCGCCCGTACGACCCAGCGCACGAAGAAAGCGGAGCGGCGGTAGGCACCGCCACGAGCTTCGACGGCCGGGACAGGTTGTTCTGCATCTCCGCGACGTCGTTGAGGCAGATCCCAACCAGCACCTGGTCGGGCCGGTAGCGTCGCGCGATCCTTCGATAGGCGATCAGCTCCTGGCGCGTCGACCACCCGCCGAGAGCGCGACGTTCATCACGTCGAGGTCACGGCGAGGCGGCAGCCCGCTCCTCCAGGACCTGGGGCCAGGACTCTTCCGGACGGATTTCCCCACCCAAGCGTCGCTTTGTCGCCGAGGCAGGCCACTCGCCAGGCGCCGGGCCGCTTCTCGATCGTGTGCTCGCGGTCGCGCAGCCCTCGGTGTTGTAGTCTTCCCACGGCGGCCAGCCGGCGGCGTGGACTTCACCGTGTAGAACTCGCCGTCAGGCCTGCGGAGTCCGTGATGTAGGCGGCGGGCGCCGGGGCGCTCACGGGCATCGCCAGGCGGGCCAGCCCTTCGGCGGCCGCCGCGCACGCGACGACGGTGGCCGCTGGAGCGGCAGGCCCGGCAACCCGCACGCCGCGTTCCGCGATGAGGGCGCCCGACTCTCATGCGCTGCCCTCCAGCCCAGGCGATCGCTCGAAAGCGCAGGCTCGAGCGCAGCTTAAGGAGACGAGCGTCGAAGAGTCAAGCACTCGGTGCACGCGGTCACACTGACCGGATGATCAGTGTGACCGACACTGCATCGCGCGTCGCGCGTGGGCGAACGCGAACGCTCTCAGAGAGCTCCGCGGCGAGCACGCGCGCAGCGTCTCCCGGTCGATGTTCGAACCGGAGAAGACGATCTCAACGGTCTTCCCGGCGAGCGTGTCGCGCAGCTTCAGGAGGCCCGCGAGGCCGGCGGCCCCGGCGCCTTCCACGAGCGTGTGTGCGTGGCGCGGTGCGCGGAGGCGCACGGCCTCCGCGAGCTCGGCCTCGGTCACCGTCACGAAGCCCGCGAGCCCTTCGCGGAGCGCCTCGAACGTGAGCGCGTAGGTGTTGCGCGTCGCGAGGCCGTCCGCGAAGGTGGCGGCGGACGGCTTCGCGAGCGGCCGGCCCGCGTGCCAGGAGTCGTGGATCGCGGAGGCGCCTTCGGCCTGCACGCCGTAGACCGGAGCCCTGGTCGCAGGGCGCGCGCGACGCTAAGCCCGCCGACGGCCTGCGAGCCGCCGCCGATCGAGTAGACGAGCGCGTCGATCTCGGGCGCCTGCTCCAGCATCTCGAGCGTGAGCGTGCCGGGCGCCCGGCCACCACGGAGGCGTCGTTCGTCGAGTGCACCATGTGCAGGCCCGCCTCGCGCACGAGGCGCCCGCGGTGAGGAGCGACTCGTCGTAGTCGCGGCCCTCCTCCACGAGGCCGGGCGCCGAGCGCGCGCACGGCCGCGTTCTTCTCGGGGTTGTTGCCGACGGGAACGCACACCGTGACGGCGGGTCCCTGAGCCGCGCGCCCGCCCACGCGAGCCCGAGCCCGTGGTTGCCGCGCGTCGCCGCGACGACGCCGCGCTTTCGCCTCGGCGCGAGCGCGCGCGAGCGCCGAGACGCCGTTCCTCACCTTGAAGGCGCCTGGTCGGCTGGAAGTTCTCGTGCTTCACGCGAACGCGGATCGCGCGCCCGACGGCCTCGTCGAGGAGGCCGTAGGCGCGGAGCGGCGTGGGCGCAAGGTGCGGCCGCAGGCGCCTCGCCCGGCGGCGCGCACGTCGTCCAGCGTGATCGGCCAATGAGCCATGCGCGGAGCCTCTCTTGTCCTTGTAAAAGAATTCTACGCCGCGCAGTGTGACGCAGGCCGCCCCGGAAATCGAGAACCTGTCTTACCCTGGGGTGGTGAGGTGATATGAGCTTGACCAGCCTTTCGCTTCAATCGGACGACACGAAGCGAGCCGGCGCGACCAGCAAGGCGCGGGCGGTGTTCGTGGTCCTCTTCGTCCTGGTGGCCGCCGCCGGGGGTTCGTGGGCTACTGGACGCAGCAGCGGATCGCCGCGTGGGAGCAACAGATCGCCGTCATGTCCGCCAGGATGGAGGAGGCGACGGCTCCTCGCGCGGCAGGCCGCCGATCGCGCCACTGCCGCCGAAGCCGCCGCCCGTGCGGCCGCCGAGGATCGCAAGCTCGCGCAAGCCGAGACCTTCGATGCGCACCAGCAGGCCGACACGGCGCGCCAGGACGCGGACGCGCGCGCCGGGAGGCGACGAGCGCCGCGAGACCGCGGCGCAGGCGCAGGCGGAGGCCGAGCGCATCCGCAAGAGGCCGAAGCCGAGGTCGAGCCGCCTGGAGGCGGCGCTCGGCCAGATCGGGGAGACCCGCCGCACGGCCCTCGGTCTGGTGATGAACCTCGGCAGCGACCACCTGAAGTTCGAGTTCGACAAGGCCGACCTGCGGCCGGAGGACAAGGAGCTGCTGAGCCGGATCGCCGGGATCCTGCTGACCTCGCACGACTACACGATCTCGGTGAACGGGCACACCGACGACGTCGGCGATCCGACGCCTACAACCAGAAGCTCTCGGAGCGGCCGCGCCGCAGGCGGTGCGCGACTACCTGGTGAAGGCGGGCCTGCCGCGCGGACATCCTGAGCGTCGAGGGCCACGGCAAGTCGCGTCCGCCTCGTGGCGGGGAACATCCGACGCGGCGCGCGCCAAGAACCGCCGCGTGGAGCTCGGCATCGTCAACATCCAGATCCGCTACGGTACCTGACGCCCTCGCGTCACCGCAGCCAGCGCTTCAGCCAGTCGGCGAAGCTTCATGGCGCGTGATCCTATCCCACTCGACCACGTCGACTCCGCGAGCCGCGCGGCGTTGGCCGGCCGTTCGCGCCCCTGACGTATATTGCCCTTCGGCTTCCTGCTGGAGGACTCATGCTGCTGGAGGGCAAGCGCGGGCCTCGTCCTGGGGATCGCGAACTGAAAGCGCTCGATCGCGTGGGGCATCGCGCGGGCCGCGCACTTCGCGAGGGGCGCGCCTGGCGGTGACCTACCAGGGCGAGCGCCTGCGAGGAGAACGTCCAGCGAGCTGGCCGCAGGACCTGAGCGATCCCGTGATCCTGCCCTGCGACGTGCAGCAGGACGAGGACCTCGACGCGCCTGGCCGACGCGGTCGGTCAGAAGCGAGTTCGGCGCGCTCGACTTCGTGGTCCACGCGGTCGCGTACGCGCTGCGCGAGGAGCTCGACGGCGAGTTCGTCAACACCTCGCGCGAGGGCTACCGCATGGCCCAGGACATCTCGTCCTATTCGCTCACGCGCGCTCGCGCGCGCGGACGGTCGCCGCTCATGGAGGGCGCGCGGCGGCAGCATCGTCACGCTCACCTACCTCGGCGGCGAGCGCGTGGTGCCGCACTACAACGTGATGGGCGTGGCCAAGGCCGCGCTCGAGATGTCGGTCCGCTACCTGGCCGCCGACCTCGGGCCCGCAGGGCATCCGCGTGAACGCGATCTCGGCGGGCCCGATCAAGACGCTCGGCCGCCGTCCGGCGTTCACGGCATCTCGAAGATGCTCGAGTACCACCGCACGCACGCGCCCCTGCGCAAGAACACCGAGCAGGAGGAGGTCGGCGATGCGGCGCTCTTCCTCGTCTCTCCGCCTGTCGCGCGGCGTGACGGGCGAAGTGATCCACGTCGACGGCGGGTTCCACGTGATGGGGCATGTGCCGCTGCGTCTCAGCCGAGGCAGCGAGGAGAGCGCCCGTGCCCCAGGACAGCTCCGTCGCTGCGTCGTCCCGGCCGGCCGCCCTGCGACCTCCGCCGGCTCGGGCCGCGACGCGCGGCACGGCGCAGAAGCCGCCGCCCCGCCGCCGCCCTCCGTCCTCGGGCCGGCCGAGCCGCCGCCGGCCACCGTCGAGGGCGTCGCGACACCGCCCGCCGACCCGGGCGAGGTGCGCGCGCGCGCCGAGTCGTACGAGCAGGTGAGGCCAACGGCCACATCGCAGCGCCGCGGGCTCGTGGACCTGCAACCTCGCCGGCATGCGAATCCAGGCCGACAAGGCTGGACATCTTCGAGGTGACGCACCCTGACGGCAAGCAGGGCCACCGCGTCGTCGCCGAGGGCAACGTCGTCTTCATCCGCGGCGACGAGCGTCTCGGCGGCGAGACGCTCGAGATGGACGACACCGGGCACGGCTTCCTGACGAACGCGGTCGGGCTACATCGAGCCCGGCGTCTTCGTCGAGGGCCGCCGCGTCGAGCGGCGTCGACCGACAAGACCTACCGGGTCGAGGGCGGCACGCTTCACCTCCGTGCAGCCAGCCGAACCCGCGCTGGGGCTTCCAGTCGAGCTCGGCCGAGATCCAGGTCGACGACAAGGTGAAGGCCACGAACGCCGTCTTCAGGCTGAAGGGCATCCCGATCTTCTACACGCCCTACTTGGTCTACCCGATCAGCCACGACGGGCGCTCGAGCGGGATCCTGTTCCCGCACGTCGGCTACTCGTCCGACCGCGCGGCTACAACATCGGCACCGGCTTCTTCTGGGCGAATGGGCAGGAGCGCCGACCAGACCTTCTACGCCGACTACTGCTCGAAGCTCGGCAACGGCTTCGGCCACGAGCTGCGCTACGCGCTGCAGTCGCCCTCGCGCGGCAACTTCCGCACCTACGTCTTCGACGTGAAGGGCGCCGAGGAGCTCGACCACGACCTCGACTGGAACGCGCTGCAGATACTGCCCGGCAAGGTCAAGGTTGCCCTCAACGTCCGCCAGTACAGCGACCTCTTGTTCCAGCAGCGCTACCAGGACGACTTCAACGCGGCGACGAGCCGCACGCAGCGCTGGCAGGGCTCGATCGAGAAGGACCTGAAGCTGGCGGTGCTCTCCGCCCTACGCCGACACGACGAGCAACTACTTCGGCACCGACTACACGCAACGTCAACGGCCGCCTGCCCCGGCCTCGCGCTACGGCGCTTCCCGCGCCAGATCGGCTGGGGCAAGGTGGTGGTGGGGTCTCGACGCCACCGCCGAGCGGCTCCAGAAGGGGGACGAGGCGAAAGTCGACTACTGGGCGCGCTTCGACGTGGCGCCCTACATCTCGCGGCCCTTCAACCTGAGCTTCCTCGAGTTCACGCCTCGGCGCGCTACCGCTACACGCGCTACGGCGCGAGCTACGGCACGTCGCTCGACGAGAACGGGGACGCGTTCACCGCGATCGTCGGCCCGCCCCTCGACCGTTCGTTCTACGAGACGCAGGTGGAGATGCGCGGGCCGACCTTCTGCGAAGGTGTGGACACCCCCGGCTTCGCGTACTTCGAGCGCTTCAAGCACGTGATCGGCCCCGAGGTGAGCTGGACCTTACCGCTCGCGGGTCGACGACTTCAACTCGCCATCCCCAAGTTCGACGGCAACGACTACCTCCTCGGGACCAACCAGATCAACTACTCGCTGGTGCAGCGCTTCTTCGCCAAGCGCCGCGGCCCGTCGGGCAAGCTCCCAGCCCTACGAGTTCCTGAGCTGGCGGCTGATGCAGACCTACTACGTCCAGATCGCCGACGGCCAGAGCAACGTTCGATCCCAACTATTCGTCCTCCGCGTTCGGGCCCGGGCTTCGCCTGCGAGCACCTCTCGCCGCTCCTGTCGCGGCTGAAGCTGAAGCCGACGCCCGGTTTCTGGCCATCGACTACGCCGCGGAATACGACGTGAACTTCAAGCAGTTCCGCACGCAACAGCGTGTACGGCACCTTCAACGGGTCGCGGGACGCTTGGCCTCCAGGGGGCTGGGCGCGGTCGGTGCGCCTCTCCGAGAACGTCGAGAGCGCGTGGTGGGCGTCGCACAGCTGCGCGGGCCAGGCCGGGATCGAGCTGTGGTCCGAAGCGCTTCTTCCTCGAGGGCTCGAGCGACTACGACATCAAGAACGAGCATCCTGTACCAGTTCCGCGCCAGGCGCGCTACGCGGTGCAGTGCTGCGGCTTCACGGTCGAGTACATCCGCTTCAACTACAACGGCCGCGACGAGAAGCCAGTGGCGCTTCAACCTCAACCTCGCGAACATCGGCTCGATGGGCAACTTCCCGCGGCGTCGGCCAGGGCAGCGCGGGCGGCGTCTACCGGTGAAGGCTGCTCGTCACCGGCGCCGGCGGCTTCGTCGGGGGCCACCTGCTCGAGCTGCTGCGGCGCGAGGAGCCGAAGACCCGCGTCCACGGCGTCGTCTCGCCGCGCGGCAGCCTCGGGCCGCGCTGCCGCGTGCCAGGGGCGTCCGCTTCGTCGAGGCCGACCTCGACGACCCGGCGGCCGCCGCCGCGGTCGTCGAGGAGGCGCGGCCCGACGCGCATCGTGCACCTGGCGGGGCAGTCGAGCGTCCAGCAATCGTGGCTCGATCCCGGCGGCACGCTGCGCACGAACGTGCTCGGGCGTCGTGCACGTGCTCGACGCGGTGCGGCGTCTTGGCCTCGAGCCGGCGGTGCTCGTCGTCGGCAGCGCCGAGGAGTACGGTGCTGCCGAGGCGGAGCTGCCGATCCGCGAGGACGCGCGCCGCTGCGGCCGGCTCTCGCCCTACGCCGTCGAGCAAGGCGGCGCAGGGCCGCGCTCGCCCTGCTCTACGGCCCGGCGGGCGGCATGCGCGTCGTGCTGCACGCGGACCTTCCACCACACGGGCCCGGGTCGCGGCGAGGCGTTCGCGGAGAGCTCGTTCGCGCGCCAGATCGCCGAGATCGAGCGTGGCCTGCGCGCCGCCCGTGCTCGCAGGTCGGCAACCTCGACGCCGTGCGCGACTTCACCGACGTGCGCGACGTCGTGCGCGCCTACTCGCCTGCTGCTCGACAAGGGCGAGGCCGCGCGCGAGGCTCTACAACGTCTGCAGCGGCCGCGGCCGCCGCATCCGCGAGGTGCTCGACGTGCTGCTCCGGCTCTCGGCGGCCAAGGTCGACGTGCGGGTCGATCCGGAGCGGCTGCGGCCCTCCGACGTTCCGGCCCAGGTGGGCAGACCCCTCGCGGCTGCGGCAGGCGACCGGCTGGGAGCCGCGATCCCGCTCGAGCAGTCGCTCTGCCGATCTCCTCGAAGACTGGAGGCTGCGCGTGGCGGGCGCCGCCGACGCCACGCCGTGAAGGTCCTGCTGACCGGCGCGACCGGCTTCCTCGGCAGCACCGTGGCGCGCCGCTCGCCGCGCGCGGGCACGCGCTGCGCCTGCTCACGCGGCGCGCGAGCAACCTGGCCGAGCTGCCGCCGGACAGCGAGGCGGCGATCGGCGACGTGACCGACGCCGCGTCGTTCGCGCGCGCGGCCGAGGGCTGCGACGCGCCGTGCTCCACCTGGCGGCGCTCGTGAAGCTCTGGGTGCCCGGACCGCGAGCGCTTCGACGCCACGAACGTGGGCGGGTTCGAGAACGCGCTCGCGGCGGCACGGAGGCCGCCGGCGCGCGGCTCGTCTACACGTCGTCCTTCATCGCGCTCGGCCCTTCGGGGTCCGGCGCGCACGACGCGTCGCAGCCGCACCCGGGACCGCCGTTCCGCAACGACGTACGAGCGCACGAAGGCGCTCGCCGACGCCGCGGCGCGCGCTGCCGCCGAGCGCCGGCGGCGACGTCGTGATCCTCTACCCCGGCGTCGATCTACGGTCCCGGCGAGATGACCGACGGGCAACCTCGTCGTGCAGCATGATCGCCGACCACCTGAACGGCCGGCTGCCCGGTCTCGTCGGTCCCGGCGACCGCCGCTGGTCGTACGCCTACGTCGAGGACGTGGCCGAAGGCCACGCGGCTCGCGCTCGAGAAGGGCAAGGCCGGCGACCGCTTCGTGCTGGGCGGCGAGAACGTCACGCTCACGGCACTTCTTCGAGCTGCTGCGGAGATCGCCGGCGCGAAGCCGCCGCGCCTGCAGATCCCGTACGCGGTCGCCTCCGCTGGTCGGCCGCGCGCGTGGCTGTGGGCGGAGCTCACGGGCCATCCGCCGCAGCTCACCCACGGCGAGGTCGCGCGTGTTCCGCGAGATGGGCCTGCACGACAGCTCGAAGGCCGTGTCCGAGCTCGGCTACGAGTGGCGGCCGCTCGCCGACGGGCCTGCGCGAGACCGTGCGCTGGCTGCGCGCGGCGGACAGCTGGACGCGCGCGGGACGCTTTGTGAGCCTGTCGCGCGGCGAGCTCGCGCGGCGCGTCGTCCACGTCTCGTGCGTGGCGTTCGCGCTGTTGCTGCGCTGGCTGACGTGGCCGCAGGCCGGCGGCTCATGGCGCGTCGCCGCCTTCGTCTTCAACTGGCAGGTGCTGCCGCGGCTCGGCGGCCGCGGCATGTGGCGCTCGGCGGACGATCGCGGCGCGGCTATCCGGTCGGGATCCTCGCTCTATCCGCTCGGCGGTGCTCGCCCTCGTCCTGTTCTTCCGCGACGCGCCGTGGATGGCGGCGGCGGTCTGGGGGATCCTGGCCGTCGGCGACGGCATGGCGGGCCTCGTCGGGCCAGCTGGCCGGCGGCCCGCGCCTGCCGTGGAACGCTCGCAAGGGCTGGGCGGGGCTCGTCGCCTTCGTCGTCTTCGGCGGCGTGCGGCCGCGGCGCTCCTGTCGGCGTGGGTCGCGCGGCTGCCCGCTCGACGCCGACGCGCGCCTGGCCGCGCATCGGTCGTGGCCGCGCTCGCGCTCGCGCGCGGTCTGCGCGCTCGTCGAGTCGTTGCCGACGACGCTCGACGACAACCTCACGGTGCCGCTGTCGCGACGATGCTGACGCTGCCGCTCATCGCGTCGGCCGAGCCGGTCCTGCTCGCGAGCGATCCCGGCCTCGCGCGGCGCGTCGCCGTCGGCCTGGCGCTCAACGGCGGCCTCGCCGCCTCGCGGCGTATCTGGCGCGCTCGATCGACGTGCGCGGGCGCGCTGTCGGCGGTCGCTGATCGGGACCGCGATCACGGCCGGGCCTCGGCCTGCCCGGCCTCGCGGTCGATGATCGCCGTTCTTCGTGCTCGGGACCGCGGTCGACGAAGCTCGGCTACCGCGTGCAAGGCCGCGCGCGGCATCGCGCAGGAGCAGGGCGGCGCGCGCGGCTGGCAGCAACGCCTGGGCGAACGGCGGCGTGCCCGCGGCGCTCGGCCGTGCTCGCGGGCATGGCGCCGCTGGCGCCGCGCGACGCTGCTCGCGCTCGCCTACGCGGCCGCGGTCGCGACCGCGGCGCGCCGACACCTGCTCGTCGGAGATCGGCAAGGCCTACGGCCGGCGCACGTTCCTGATCACGACGCTGCGGCCGGTGCCGCCCGGCACCGAAGGCGCCGTGAGCCTCGAGGGCACGCTCGCCGGCCTCGGCGGCGGCGGCGCGTCGCCGCGGTCGGCGTCGCGACGGGCGGGCTCTACGGCTGGCGGCGCGGCGCTCGTGGTCGCGTCGCGGGGCTCGCTCGGCAGCCTGGCCGAGAGCGTGCTCGGCACCGTGGCCGAGAAGCGCGGCTGGCTGGACAACGACCTGCTGAACGCCGCTCAACACCGCGATCGGCGCGCGTCGTGGCCGTCGCGCTGGTGCGGCTGCTCTCGGAGGCGTCGACGCGATGAAGAAGCTCGCCTACTACGTCGACTTCGCGCGGCCGTTCACGCTGCTGCCGCCGGCGCTCGGTGTGCGTGAGCGGCGCCGTGACCGCGTGGGGCGCCAGGCCACGCAGAAGCTCGCCGTGACCGCGTCGCTGCTGCTGCCGGTGCTCTGCGGCGCGCTGATGGCCGGCCGTGCTGAACGCCGCCAACAACGCGATCAACCAGATCTACGACCTCGACATCGACCGCGTGAACAAGCCGAAGCGGCCGCTGCCCAGCGGCGCGCTCGACCTGCGCCGAGGCCTGGGGCTTCACCGATCCTGTGCCGCTCGTGGCCTGGGTGCTCGCCTGGCTGGCGACGCCCGCCGGGGCCGGGCCCACCGCGAGTGCTTCTGGATCGTGCTGTTCACGACCGTCCTGGTGCTGGATCTACTCGGCGCCGCCGCTCTGGACCAAGCGCCGCGGGCTCTGGGCCAACATCACGATCGCGATCCCGCGCGGCGTGCTGCTGAAGGTCGCGGGCTGGTCGACGGTGAAGACCATCCTCGGCCTCGAGCCCTGGTACATCGGCGCGATCTTCGGCCTCTTCCTGCTCGGCGCCGCCAGCACCAAGGACTTCGCCGACATCGAGGGCGACCGCGCGGGCGGCTGCCAGACGCTGCCGATCCTCTACGGCGTGAAGAAGGCGGCGTGGATCATCGCGCCCTTCTTCGTGCTGCCGTTCGTGCTGATCCCGATCGGCGTGTGGGCGCGGCATCCTCACCGGCAACCCGACGCCTGCTCGATGTGCTGGGGCCGGCGCTCGTGCTCTACGGGATCTACACCGTGTACCTGCTGGTCGCGACGGCCCGAGGAGCTCGCGACCACCGAGAACCACCCGTCGTGGACGCACATGTACCGGATGATGATGGTGGCGCAGGTCGGGCTTCGCCCTGGCCTACGCGTTCTGACGGGCGCGGGTCTCAGACCCGGTCGCCGGTCGAGGGTCGTGAACGGCTCGGCCATTCGATCGACTTCGTCGGGAGCCGGCTCGTCGAGGTCGGGATCGTCGGCATCGGGGTGCCGAAAGCTCCGCATCATCGCCTCGTCGATCGGTGTCGTGTCCGCGAGCGCGTCCAGCCGCGGCTGGCGTCGCGGCCTCGTCGCGTGGCGGCTCGCCGCCGGCTCCGGCTTCGTCGGCGCCGATCTGCTCGCTGGCGGCCGCCGCGATCCGCTCGCCGGCACCGCCTTCGGCGTGCTCGCCGATGACGACGCGCGAGGCGCGCGCGACGCGGCCGTGGAAGCCGGTAGCCGCGCAGCAGCTTCCTTCACGACCACGTGGTGGTGCTCGGGCTCGTCGACCGGCGTTCGTGCTCGACGGCCTCGCTCATCGCCGGGTCGAACGGACAGCCCAGCACCGGGATGCGCTCGAGGCCTTCCTGCTGCAGCGTCTGGAGCAGCTGGGTGCGCACCAGGATCAGGCCCTCGATCAGCGGGTTGCCGCGCGTAGGTCTGCTCGGCCGCCTCGAGCGCGCGGTCGAGGTTGTCCAGGATGTCGATGAACTGGAGCAGCAGCCGCTCGTGCCGCTGGTCGAAGCTGGCGCTCGAGGTTGCGCGTGATGCGGTCGCGGAACGCCCTCGTTCTCGGTCTTGAGCCTGGCGATAGGCGGTCAGGACCTCGGTCGAGCCGGTCCTCCGCGAGCCGTGCGCGCCGCTCGAGATGCTCGGCCTGCGCCGGTCTCGGGAGCAGCTCAGCAAAGGCTCGGCAGTGAGCCTCCAGCGGTTCGGCTCGGTCTGCTCCTGCCCGTCGGGGTCGTCGACGGGATCCTGGCCTCAGAGGTGCCCCCGGGGCAAATGCCTCCGCATTATAGGCCTTCGCGGGCGCGCGCAGGGGTTGACCAGCACGCGACGACGTCCGCGACGTTGGTGTCCGGTCGGGACCGGTGAGGATCAGGATCGCCCAGCGGAGCCCAGGAAGCTGCGCGAGTCGCTCTCGGCCAGGAACGCGGCCGGTGGCGCGAGCCCGAGCCGACGGCCGCGGGCCACGTGTGGTGTCGTCGACGACGCCACCCGCGGCCGTCGCTCGCACCGTCGATGCCGTCGGTGGCGAGGCTCGCCACCACGGCGCTGCCCGGGAATCCGTCGAGCGGCCCGGGCGGCGGCCACCGCCAGCTCCTGGTTGCGGCCGCCCTGGCCGTGCCCCGCACGGTGACCGTGGTCTCGCCACCGGCCAGCAGGCACACGGCGGGCGCGCGGGCCGGAGCCGCTTCCTCGACGCACTCCCGCAGGATCGGCGACGAGGACGCGCGCCACCTCGCGCGCCTCGCCCTCGAGCCGCGTGGTCAGGACGAGCGGGCGCAGCCCGCGCCGGCGGGCCTCGCTCGCCGCCGCGCAGCACGCTCAGCCGGTTGCTGCCGACGACCGCGTCACGACGCGCGCGGAAGAGAGGCTCGCCGGGCTTCGGCGTCTCCGCGAGCTCGCCGCGCGCCCGGCCGCGAAGCGTGCGCGCACCGCCGCATCGACCTCGGCGAGCACGCCGCGCCGCTCCAGCACGGCGAGCGCCGTGCGCGAACGTGGTCGGGTCGGGGACCGTCGGGACCGGAGGCGATCGTGGACAGGTCGTCGCCGACGACGTCGGAGAGCGCGAGGCGCCGACCGCGGGCCGGCGCGCGCGCGCGCGCGAGGCCGCCGCCCTTGAGGCGCGACAGGTGCTTGCGCACCGCGTTCAGCTCGTGGATGGTCGCGCCGGCCCGCAGCAGGAGCGGCCGTCGTGCGCCTTGTCGCTCGAGCGTGATGCCGTCGGCCGGCGCGGGCAGCAGCGCCGAGGCGCCGCCCGAGAGCAGCACCAGCAGCAGGTCGTCGCGGCCAAGGCCCTGCGCGCGAGCGCCTCGACCTCGCGGCGGCCGCGAGCCCGCGCGCGTCCGGGATCGAGGTGGCCGGCCTGAGCAACGCGTCAGCGCGCGCGAGCGGGTGCCTGGCGCGGTAGTGGCGACGGCGAGCGCCTTCGGCGAGGCGCGTCTCCGAGCAGCCGCTCCGCTGCCGCGCGCCATCGCCGAGCGCGGCCTTGCCCGACGGCGACCAGGACGAGCGGCCGCGGCCGCAGCCGGTAGCGGGTCCGCCAGCGCTCGAGCACCCGGCCGCGGCAGCTGCAGGTGCCTCGAGACGAGCGGACCGCGGCGCTGCGGCTCGCAGTGCCGGCAGCACAGGATCGCGGCGGCCGTCGCGCCGCAGCTGCGCGCCGGGCGCCGGGCTCAGTGACGCCTGGCCGCGTGGTCCCGGTCGCTCAGGCGGCTGTAAGGGCGTCGAAGCTCTGCAGCAGCGGTCTCGGCGACGCTGCGGGAAGTCGCTCGCGGCAGCAGACGCTCGTCGAGGTCGGGCGCAGAAGGCTTCGGCATCGGTCGCGCGACCTCACGATTGGATTCGTCGACGGATGCCGGTGGCCTGCGAAGTGCTCGATGTGGCGCAGGAACTCTTCCCGGTAGAAGTCTCGAGAGGGCGCGGCCGCTTTCGCCACGTCCAATCCCTGCCTCCGGCGTCGGTGTCTTACGTTTTTCACGTTAGCCCACGGCCGAATGCTCCTGTCAAGACGCAAGCTTGCTTCGAACGCGAGGTCTCCAGAGGCAGGTGCGGCTCGGCGTTCAGGTCGAGATCGGCCGCGCGCCCGCGCGCGCCACGCGACGCAGCGCCGGCCGCGCGCGATCATCGCCGCGTTGTCGGTGGTGAGCGCGATCGGCGGGACGAAGAGCGGCAGCCCGAGCGCCGTCGCGCGCACGCTGCGGCCTCGCGCGCGCAGCAGCGTGTTCGCGGCGACGCCGCCCGTCAGGATCAGGCTGCGCGGGCGGCGCTCCGGGCCGCCGCGCTCGAAGCCCGCGCACGAGCGCCGTCACCACCGCGCGCGCTGGAACGGACGCCACCAGGTCCCGCACCGCGCGCTGGCACGTCCTCGGAATCGCGCGACCGGCGCGATGCCCGTCGCGCTGCACGTGGCAGCAGCACCGCGGTCTTGATGCCGCTGAACGAGAAGTCGGCTCGCTGCCGTCCTTGATGCGGGCGACCGTGAACTCGACGCGCGCGGTCGTTCGCTCCGCGGCGAGCCGGTCGATCGACCGGTCCGCCCGGATAGCCGAGGCCCAGGAGCTTCGCCACCTTGTCGAAGGCCTCGCCGGCCGCGTCGTCGCGCGTGCGGCCGATGCGGCGATGGACGCCCGCGCTCGGGCACCTCGAAGAGGCTCGTGTGGCCGCCCGGAGACGACGAGCGCCAGCGCCGGCAGCGGGATCTCGCCGTGCGCGAGGAACGGCGCGCCTCGATGTGGCCGGCGATGTGGTGGACCGGCACCAGCGGCTTGCCGTGCACGAAGGCGATCGCCTTCGCGGCCTGGAGCGCCGACGAGCAGCGAGCCCACGAGGCCCGGGCCCTGCGTCACCGCCGACCGCGTCGAGGTCTCCGATAGCCGCACGCCGGCGTCCGCCATGGCGCCCGCGATCACGACGGGCACGATGTTCTCGAGGTGGTGGCGCGAGGCCAGCTCGGGCACGACGCCGCCGTAGGGCGCGTGCAGCGCGACCTGCGTCGACACCACGTTCGAGAGGATGCGGCGTCCGTCCTCGACGACCGCCGCCGCGGTCTCGTCGCAAGAGGTCTCGATCCCGAGCACGCGGGCCGCGGGCGGAGACCAGGTCATCGCCCTGGCGCCACTTCCGCGGCGCCGAAGCGAAGCGGTAGAGCGACGGCTGCGCGTTTCGCGATAGAGCCGCCCGTCGCCGAGCGCGGGCGCGTCGCCGCCACCTCCTCCGGCGAGGTCGGCGACCGAAGGCGGCTCCTGCTCGAAGGCCCGGCCTTTGCGGGCAACTCGCGATCCCGCTCTTGCTGGACGGAAGTAGACCTTGCCCGTCGCCCGGCCACGGGCGAGGCGAAGTACTGGTCGACGGCCTCGCGCAGCCGGCCCTGCTTCAGGGCCTTGCCGTCGCCGGGTCGAGCGTCGTCAGGATGCCGCCGTCGTTGATCATGTGGGAGCACGCCGCGGTAGAGCACCGGCGTCGGAAGCTGCGGGATCGAGCGACGGGCTCCAGCAGCAGGCCGCTGCGTGACGTCGCCCTTGCCGGTCGCTCTTAGGAACGCGAGCAGGCCGTTCTCCGCGAGACCATCATCGCCTCGGTTCATCCGCCACTCGCTCGCGAGACGGAGCCGTCGTGGTCGAGGTCGATGAAGTCGAAGTAGTCCTTGCTGGTGGGATCGGCCTCCGCCTTGGTGACGCGGCCGTCCCCTTGTCACTGGTCCTGCGCCGCGCGCGCCAGTCCGCGTAGGACGGCAGAAGCCAGGGTGCTGGCCCGGCTCGTTGACGGGCTGCTGTAGCCGACGACGGTAGACGGCGCCGTCGCCGAGCACCGCGCCCGACTCTCGGCCCCGAGGGCAGCCCGTTCGCGTACCAGACGACGGCACCCGTCTTCATGGCGCCAGGCGTCGAGCCGGAACAGAGCCGGGCACGATCAGCTGGTCGGGCGCGCCCGCGCGCAGAGCACGACCGGCGTCGCGCGTGCCCGGAGAGCGCCTCGGGGCGTGGCGTGCGCCAGCGCTCGCGGCCGGTCTTCGCGTCCGAAGGCCGCGACGAACAGAGCCCCGCGACTGGTCGCGGGAGAGCAGCACTCAGCCCGCCCGCCAGGATCGGCGAGGCGCCCATGCCGCTAGAACGTTGTCGAAGGGCCTCGAGCGGCGGCGTGCGCCAGAGCTCCCGGCCCGCGCGGTCGTAGGCGACGAGTTTCTCCGAAGTCGGCGAAGAACACGCGACGACGCCGATCCTGGATCCGACGGCCGCGCTCGGCGACCGGGCGGGCGTGTTGGCGCCTGTCGACCTTCTCGACGCGAGGACGCGGCGCCTTGTGCCGCCACAGCCTCGCGGCCGTCGGCGCGGCTCCGGGCAGAGCACCAGCAGGTCGTCGCCTCGAAGGCCCGTGAGGTAGAGCCGGTCGCCGGACAGGATCGGCGAGGAGTACCCGTGCGGCACGGCCACCTTCGAGACCGCGCCGCCCGGATCGAGCGACGCGAGGCCGGCGCCGGGCCGTCGGCGACGCCCGCGCCGTTCGGGCCGCTGGAAAGCGCGACCAGTCGGCGGCGCGAGGGCGCTCGCGACGAGCGTGGCGAAAGCGCTGAGAGCGCGATGCGAGGACGACCGCGCGGCGCCTCACGACGCCGCCAGCCTCGCGAAGGCTCACGCGCCGAACGGCGGGTGAGGCGACGCCGCGCTCGGCAGACGATGGCGGTGACGTAGCGGTGCGGCGTGACGTCGAAGGCGGGGTTGCGCACCGCGTACGCCCTCGGGAGCCATGCGGCGGCCGCCGTGGTGCGTCACCTCGTCCGCGGGGCGCTCCTCGATCGGGATCTCCGCCGCTCGGAGGTGCTCGAGGTCGAAGGTCGAGACGGGCGCCGCGCACGTAGAACGGGATCCCGTTCTCCTTGGCCAGCACCGCCACCGTGTAGGTGCCGATCTTGTTGGCGACGTCGCCGTTGGCGGCGATGCGGTCCGCGCCCACCACGACCAGCGTCCACCTCGCCCCGTCGCCATCAGGTGGCCGGCCATGTTGTCGGCGATCAAGCGTCGTCGGGATGCCGTCCTGGCACCAGCTCCCAGGCGGTGAGGCGCGCGCCCTGGAGATAGGGACGGGTCTCGTCGGCGAAGACGCCGCAGCACGTGCCCGTCGCGCGCGGCCGGAGCGGATCACGCCGAGCGCGGTCCCGTAGCCGGCGGTGGCCAGGGCGCCGGCGTTGCAGTGGGTGAGGATGCGCGCACGCGAGCGGTGATGAGCTCGGCGCCGAGGTCGCCCATGCGGTGGCAGGCCGCGAGGTCCTCGTCGTGGATGCGCCTGCGCCTCGGCCAGGAGCGCCTGCGCGCACGGCCGCCGCCGCCTCGCGGCTCGCTCCTGCGCGAACCGCCGGCGCATCCGCTCGATGGCCCAGAACAGGTTGACGGCGGTGGGCCGGCGTGCCGCGCAGCTGCCGCAGACCGCTTCGAAGTCGCGCGCGCAGGGCCGCGCCCTCGGCCGTCGAGCGGCGATGCCGAGCGCGATGCCGAACGCGGCCGTGACGCCGATCGGCGGGCGCGCCGCGCACCGCCATGTCGCGAATGGCCGCCGCGACCTCGCGAGGCTGGCGGCAGCGGAGGTACGACTCCTCCTGCGGCAGGCTGCCGCTGGTCGATCAACACGACGGACGCCGTCTTCCCACGCCACCGTCCGGACCACGCGCGACCTCCCAAACGTCCATCCTAATGCAGAGCCGCCCGGCGTCGCTCCGGCGGCGCTTGGGTCGCGCGGTACAATAGCGACGGAAGGCGCATGATCCCCGTCGACGCGGCCCTCGACATCGTCCTCAAGCGCACGCCGAGCGCTCGCCGCGGAAGAGGTCCCGCTCGACGGAGGCCCTCGGCCGCGTGCTCGCCGAAGACGTGCAGCACGGACGCGGACCTGCCGCCGTTCGACCGCTCGGCCATGGACGGCTACGCGCGTGCGCGCGTCGGACGTGGCCCACGCCCCGTCGTGCTCGAGGTCGTCGGGCCAGATCCGGGCCGGCCAGTGGCCGGACCATCCGCGTCGGGCCGGGCCAGGCCGTGCAGGTGATGACGGGCGCGCCCGTGCCCGCGGGGGCGACCGCGGTGCAGCCGGTCGAGAAGACGCGCGCGATCGACGGCGGCCGGCGCGTCGAGATCCTGGAGCCCGTGCGCCACCGGCGCGCACATCGCGCGCCAGGGCGCGGAGGGCCGCGCGGGGCGACGAGGTGCTCGCGCGCGGCGGCACCATCGACCCGCCGGCGGTGGCCGTGCTGGCCGCGGTGGGCAAGGCCCAAGGTGCTCGTCGGGCCGGCGCCCGACCGTCTCCGTCCTCGTCACCGGCGACGAGCTCGTGGACGTCTGGCGCCCGGCTCCGGGCGGGGCCGCAATCCGCAACAGCAACGGCCCGGCCCTGATGGCGCAGGCGCGCTGGGCGGGAGCGGACCCGCGGTCGCTGGGCGTCGCGCCCGACCAGGCCCCGCTCATCGCCCAGGCTCGTGCGCGCGGGTTCGCCTCCGACGTGCTCGTCATCTCGGGCGGCGTCTCCGCGGGCGCGTTACGATCTCGTCGAGCAGGTGCTGGCCCGCTTCGACGTGGGCTTCCTCTTCACCAAGGTGGCCATCAAGCCGGGCGCGCCGCTCGTGTTCGGACGCCGCGGCGACAAGCTCGTCTTCGGCCTGCCCGGCAACCCCGTCTCCGCGCGCAGGTGACCTTCGACCTCTTCGTACGGGCCGCCCTGCTGCGCATGCAGGGTGCGCGCGTGGTCACGCGTCCCGCGCGTCGAGGTCGAGCTCGCTCGAGCGCGTCACCAACCGCTCGGGCCGCCGCAACCACCTGCCCGCGCGCGTGCACCTCGAGGGCGGCCGGCTGCGTGGCGCGAGCCGCTGCGCTCGGCGGGCTCGGCCGACGTCGTCGCGCACGCGCGCGCCGAACGCGCTCGTGTCGTCCTGGAGAGCCGAGCGGCTGCAGCGCGGAAGCGGGCGAGAAGGCACCGGCCATCCTCCTCGGCAGCTTCCTCGAGCGGGACGATGCCTGCCTGCAGAAGCGTTCGCCGCGGCGGCACCGTCGCGCGCCTGAGCCATCTCGACGCCGCCGGCGGCGCCGCGCGCATGGTGGACGTGTCGCGACAAGCCGGTGACGGCGCGCGGAGGCGGTCGCGCGCGGCCGGATCCGCATCGCCCCGCCGCGCATGCGCCTGGCGCGCGCGGAACGGCCGCCGAAGGGCGGCGTCGTCGAAGTCGCGCGGCTCGCCGGCATGCTGGCGGCCAAGCGCACGGCGGAGGCGATCCCGCTCTGCCATCCGCTGCCGCTCACGCACGTGGACGTCGTGCTGCCGTCCGCGCGCGCGACGGCTTCGAGATCGAGGCGACGGTGCGCACGGACGCGCGCACCGGGGCGGAGATGGAAGCCCTGCACGCCGGTGGCGGTGGCCGCCGCTCACCGTCTACGACATGGTGAAGGCGGCGGACAAGGAGATGACCATCTCCGACATCCGGCTGGTGCGGAAGACGGGCGGCCGCAGCGGCGAGTATCGCGCGCTGAGCCGCCACGTCTCAGATCCGCGGCGCGGGTTCTTGCGCAGCACCGCCTCGGCTTGCGGCCCTTCGCGGCCTCCGCCTCGGCCATGGCACTCTCGCCGCGCCGGCTGTGGGCGTCCGCGAGCACGAAGTGGCCGAGCGGGGCGGTGTCCGAGCGCGGCTGCGCCTCGAGGCCGCGCTTCGCCAGGTCGGCCGCGGCGGTCGAGCCGGCCGGCGCTCGAGCTCCTCGCGCGCGAGGTAGAAGTAGCAGGCGCCGAACTCGTGGGCCTTCCCGCACACAGTCGCTGAGCTCGGCTCAGGCAGCCGCGCGCGGTCGCCGCGCGCGCGCCGGATCTGGGCGAGGTTGAACGCGGGCGCGGCCGTGGTCCGCGATAGGTCGCGAGCTCCTCGCGGTAGAGCGCCTCCGCCCGACGGCCGTCGCCCGCGCGCCTCGCGGATGCGCGCCGAGGTTGTAGCTGCGCGGTGCGCAGCCGCGGCTCGAGCGCGAGCGCCTGGCGCACGCAGGCGTCCTCCGCCTGCGTCGAGGTCCCCGCGCTGGAACGCGATCGCGCCGAGCCCGTTGAGCGCGCCGCCCATCTTCGGGTTCGCGGCGAGCGCCTCGTGAAGCTGTCGCGCGCCTCCGTCGAGCCGGCTGGTATCGAGGTAGAGCGTGGCCAGCTGATACCAGGACTGCGGGTTCTTCGGGTTCGACGCGCAGCGCGGTGCGGAAGACCTCGAGCGCGTCGAGCGCGTCCCGCCTGTTCCCGCGCGCCATCAGCATGCGCGGCCAGGTTGCCGAGCGCGATGTCGTCGTCGGGCTTGAGGCGCGAGCGCGCCTGCTTGAAGGCCGCTGATCGCCTCCCGTCCGGGCCAGGCGCAGCTTCAGCCAGTTCCCGAGCGTGAGGTGCGCGTCCATGATCTTCGGGTCGCTCGGCGATCACCTCGCGCATCTTCGCGACGCGCGTCGCTCGACACGGTCCTCGTCCTGGGCGAGCCGACTTGGCGGCGTTCATCATCGCGAACAGCGGCAGCTTGTCCTTCGGGTCGGGCAGGACGGCGTTCGGGTCGACGTCGATCACGTTGCCGACGTAGCCCAGCGCCGCCAGGCGCTGCAGCGTCTCCGGGTCGAGGCTGCTGCCGCTCGGCGCCTGCGTACCGCCTGCCTTGCTCGATGCGCCTCCAGGCCGCACGCGCGAGGCTCTCGGCCGCTGGCTGTAGGCCTTGTAGACGTTCTGCGTCTCGCCCGGGTCCTGCAGCGCAGGTCGTAGAGCTCCGGCTCGGGCGCGTCGACGTATGCTGTAGCGCGTCGTCGCGGATGCTGCGCAGGTGCTGCCAGCCGAAGTGGTAGCGCGGGAAGTAGGTCTCGGAGTAGGCGGCGTGGTCGAGCGGCGCCGGCGGGATCGAAGAGGGCGCGCGCGAGCGAGCGGCCGTCGATGCCCGGCTGCGGCGGCAGGCCCAGCAGGTCGAGGACGGTGGGCATGATGTCGACGCTCGAGACCTGCGCCGGCGCGCGGCCGCGTGAGTCCCCAGGGCGTCCGCACGATGAGCGGCACGTGCGTGGTGGCGCCCGTAGATGAAGTAGGCGTGGGTCGCCTCGCCGTGGTCGCCGAGGCTCTCGCGCGTGGTCGGCGACGAGGACCACGATGGTGCGCGTCCATCGAGCCCCTGGGCCTCGAGCCAGCCGGTCAGCGCGGCCGACGACCTGGTCCGTGTACGGCGATCTCGCCGAGGTACGGCTGGCTCGCGGTAGCGCGAGGCGAACGGCTCCGGCGGCTCGTAGGGCGTGTGCGGGTCGTAGAGGTGGACCCAGGCGAAGAAGCGGCGCTGGCGTCACGGCTCGAGCCACGCGAGCGCGCCGTCCATCACCTCGTCGCCCGGCTTCTGGACCGTGCCCGAGCGAGATCGACCTTGTACTTCGAGAGGTCGAAGCGGTCCGAGTACTCGTCGAAGCCCTGGGCGAGACCCCACTTGCGACTCGAGCACCCAGGCCCCGACGAAGGCGCCCGTCGCGTACGCCGCGGCCTGCGAGGCGCTCGGCCAGCGTGGCCTTCGCGTCGTCGAGGAAGAAGCCGCCGTTGTCGCGCACGCCGTGGTGCGGAGGGATGAGGCCCGTGAAGATCGACGAGTGCGAGGGGAAGGTCAGCGGCGCCGTGGCGCGTCGCGTGCTCGAAGACGACGCCCGTCGCCGGGCCAGCGCGTCGATGTTCGAGTGTCTGACGCCGCGAAGCCCGTAGCAGCCGAGGCGATCGGCTGCGCGTCGTGTCAGGAGAGTGATCACGACCAGATTCAGGGCCGATCGCTCGGGCCGGGAACTCCGCGCCACGGCAGAGCGCGCCTCGGCCTCCGTCGCGCGATGCGGCCGCTTCCATGCCGATCAGCGGGGCCGCGACGACGTGGCCGCGACGACGGCCAGCGCAAGGGCGAGCGCTGCTTTCCGCCGGCGCGCGTCGGGACGAGTTTCCGCGGCACGCGCGGCGAACGGCTGGCGGGCGCGTCGCGCGGCTCCGCTTGCGTCTCCTGACCATCTCCCCGGACGCTAGCCCGGGCGGGCGCTACCGTCAACCGGCCGCTTTTCAACTGCGGTTGGATCCAAGACTTCGAAGTGGACGCTATTGACCGGCGGACGGCATGTACAACCACTGGAAGTCCGAGGCTTTGTCAGATAGGCTCGCCATGGCGCGTCGTTGCCACTTCCAAGTCAACACGTTGTAATCGGTCCATTCGTTCAAGCCCATGGCGATCCATCATCTTGGACGCGGTCAGGGCAAAAGGAGGATGAAGTGAGACGACGCTTCGGAACCTGGGCTAGGCCATCCGCGGGCCTCCTGACCCTCACGCTCGCCCTCGCGGTCACGGCGCCCGCCGCGGCGGCCGAGGCCACTGCCCCAGCCGCCCAGCCGCTCGCCGCGTCCGCCAAGGCCACGGTCGCCGCGCTGCCGCTTCCTGCAGGTGCGCAGGCGCAGGCAACTGCCGGCGGCGCCGACCACGTCCACGCGGGATCAAAGAGCTTCTTCGAAGACCAGCGCGGCGAGGCTCGCGCTCGTCCTGATGGCCGCGGGGACCGGCTTCATGGTCTATTCGCGTTCTCGGACCAACGACCCCGTGAAGTCCCAGTTCCGCGCTGAGGAGAGCCATGAAAGCACTCGGCGAAGTCATTCGCTTCTCGCTGATCGGGTGCTGGTACCGCGGTGCACCGCGGGCGCCCCAGAGCTTCTGCCGGCACCGTCTGCGGCAGTCGTCACCGACGAGCAGGGCGGCGCCCCGCGCGGCGTCACAGATCACGCTCCACGGCAAGACCGGCGCTCGTCGACCGGTGACCGACGCTAAGGGTGAGATGCACGCAGCTTCACCGCGGTCGGCCCCGGCACCTGCTGATCTCAGCGGCCGGGCCCACCGGCTTCCGGGTCGATGGTGAAGCGCGCCGAAGTGCCGCGTCTCGATCGGCATGCCAGACCGCCGAGGGCCTCTTCGCGATGTGGGGAGAGTCGGCGGGATGAGGCCGATCGGTCCGTCGACGTAACTCGGCGAGTCGCCGCCTCGTCGACGTGACGAAGAGCAGCGCCATACGGACAACAGCCTATCGCAGGACCTCCTGTTCAACTGCCCGATCCGCTACGGCAACGCGTCGCGACCAGCCGCTGCTCGCCTTCCCCGGCATCAACAACCAGTCGGCATACGGCGGCGACGCCAGCTCCGGGAACGCGCTGCCTCATCGACGGCGTCGACACACGCGATCCTTCGGCGGAACGGCCTGGACCTTCTACAACTTCAACATCGTCGAGGAGGTGCAGTGCGGCGGGCATCGGCGCCGCCGGCCGGAGTTCGGCGGCTGTCTTCGGCAGGCTGGTGGTGAGCACTGATCACGCAGATCGGGCGGCAAGCCGCTACTCGCCGGCCTGTTCGACGCGGCCTACACGAACGAGCGAGCTGCGCGGGCGAGAACGTGGAGCCGACGCGGTCATGTGAGGAGCCCAGAACCTGGCCACAGCTTTCGGATCCCGCCATGATCGACGGTGCTGGCTGCGACTTCACCGCCCAGCCCAGCGGTCCGGGGCGGGTCATCGGGACAAGCTGTTTCTTCTTCGCGGAAGCGCGCAGCAGCTACCAGCTGCGACCGGGATCCCTCATCGGGTCCCACCACGCTGCGCGGCGGGGCCGGCGACGCGCTTCCAGCGGCAAGCTGACCTGGCAGCCGAGCGTCCAACGACATCGTCACCGGCCACGTGCCAGTTCGACTCCTACAACATCATCGGTCGCTGCGGCGTCAGCGCCTGGCGCGAGTGCAGCGACGACACAACGAACCGGGAAGACGCTCCCGAGTGGGTCTGGGCTCGCGTCGTGGCGGCACCTGTTCGGATCCGAAGACCTTCACCGAGGTGAAGTACACCGGCTGGTGGGGCTTCTACGACTCTGACTCCAAAGGTGCAGGCTTACAGCTTTTAACGACGGGGCCACGAACCTGATCGTCGGTGCCGCAGGGCTGGGCCGTCACTCGGCCGACCGTGGCCGGCATCAGGCGAACGCGACGATCACCGTTACGCCGAGGGCTTCGGTGGTCACGATCTCAAGTTCGGCGTCGAGATCAGAGCGAGACGGCACGCAAACCGCTATCGAGTACTTCAGCAGCACCTGCTACTACCACGACTACGGTGGGCAGCCTTATTACGCCCTGCTGGGTGCGGTTACGACATCAGCGGCCGCCGCCGCAGATCGGTTTTCATGCAAGACGCCACTGGAAGCCGGGGCGACCACGGCTGACGGCTCCAACTTCGGCAGTGCGCATGGACCGCGTCCACGGCGGCGGGCCCGGCAAGGACGCGGCGTATACCAAGCACGATGTTTGCACCGCGGATCGAGCCGCTCGCTTGCATGCCTGACCAGACCGCGACACGACCGTGCTGGAGGGCAGCCTTCATGCCAGTGCTGCGGGGGGATTTTCAACGAGATCTACAAGCTGGCCACCACGCGGACTCCCGGGGACAGGACTCTCCCTGGGACGCGGCGAGGCTGCCCGCCCTACGGCCCCTCAGGGCCCACAGCGGACTGCTCGGTTGCCCAGCCTCGCAGCGCACGATGAGGTCAGCCGCTTCAGCCAGCCCAGCTGGGACTGGATGGACCCGGACCTCGAGCACTGCCGAAGGGATCGACGGTGTGAGCTGCGAGCCCTCGAGATCTACCAGTATCGGAGCCGAGAACTTGGCCAGCGTCTCTGCGACCGGAATCTACCGGGAGGCGCAAGAAGTTTCGTTGGTCGTGTGCTGCCCCGACGCCCGCTGGTCGCCGGTCCGCGTGACCGAGGCACCGCCAGCCCTACATGTCAGGGCTGCTCCGACTGCAGCGCGCTGCACCGCCACGACCGATCGCCGCGCCACTACCCCGGCTGGACCAACCGGTGGAAGCCTCTGGCGAAAACCCTCCTGATCGACCAACTGCGGGGCGGCTTCCAGTACCTCGACGCCAGGGCAACGTGCGGCGCGCGGGGCGCCGTGCCACACGCCACCGCAAGTGCAAGGCGCTTCCACGATGTTCACGCTCGGCGCGGGCGCTACGCCTGGCCGCTGGCAAGGAAGGGCGGGTGTCGTACGTGTACTCGGAAAGGCTGAAGGCGCTGGTCGACAACTTGCGGGTGAGGGTTGTTCAATCCGTTTAGTCGCTTCTACGAAACGCCGACGCTGGAGGCTCGCCAGCTCGAACTGGCCGACTCACCAACGACCGTCCGCACGAGGTGAAGGCGTTCATCGGCTGTGAGGATGCCGGAAGTGGACATCCACCACTCCGGTGAACGCCAGCTTCAGCGAGCGATATCCGGTCCACGGCTTCCGCTCCCGTTCCCAGCGCTTCGCCTCGGGCACGATCAGTTTATCTCGGCCACCGCCACTACAGCTTGCTTCCAGCGGCAGCGACGGGACCGCCAGCCATTGCTCGAGCCGCGGCGGCAGCGCGTCTGCCTGACGGACTGCGGCCGCTCGACCTGCGGCGCCGAAGGTGTTCGCACGTCTCCGGCAGCCACCGGCTCTCCGTGTTTACGCCGGACTTCACCGAACATCACCAACGAGGGTACGGTGACGGGGCGGCTCGCGCGCGTGCCTTCCACTGCGTTGCCGCTGCCGCCTGCGTCGGCGGACACTCCGACGTCCGGGACGACCGGGGCGATCTCGCTTCGAGGCGCCGAGCGCGATTCGCGCCGCAGCGGATCAGCCTGGGAGCGCGCCTGGAGCTTCTACGGCTCCTCACGCTCTCTCAGGCGGCGCCTGGCGGCCCCGGTGCCTCGTCGAGTCCGTGGCCGTTTTGCGGTGCGCGCGGCGCGCGGCGAGGTATCGCGCGATGACGAGGTGCCGGCCGGGACGAGCGTGGCGGTGAGGAAGCTGCTCTTGCCTTCGGCGCCGTGCCCGCCCCTGCTTCGGCGCTCGGGCTCGCATGGCTCCGCGCTCTCCGAGCCGCGTCCGAGCTGCCCGGACGGGGCTCACGGGCGGCGGCAGTGTTCGTGAGCAGACCGCGACGGGGCGACCAGCGCGCTCCACTGGAGGCGGCTGCGGGCCGACGAGCGAGACGAGCGGCTGACCAGCTTCGGCAGCGAGGGCTGGTCGGCGAGCCGCGCGTCTCTCGCCCGACAGGTCGCGCGTGGCGTTCGCGATGGGCGGCCGCATCGGGCGTGAGTGCGCGCTGGCGAGCGGGCAGATCAGCGCGTGCTCACGCACCGGCGTCGACTGGAAGGCACGCCAGCCGGTCTCCGGCTTCCCGACGGCCTGGCCGGCTGGTGGTCGCGACCCCGAAAGGCGCGATCGCCGGCGAGCCGCCAGCCTGCACCTCGTCAGAGCCCGCTCCCGACGGCAGCATGGAGCGCCGCCCCGCTGGCGCAGGCGCGTGGCGGCGACGACCAGAGCCCGGCCGCGAGGCTGGCGGACGCGCGCCTGGGCGGTCCGCTCGTCCGCGAGGACCGGCTGATGCAGGTGGATCTCGACGGCGGCCGGCTCACGCGCGCTGACCGGCGAGCTGCTGGCGCGACCGCTCGCCGCTGCCTGGGACGGGAACGGCTGGTCTCTGCGCGTGGCGGGGCAGAGGCAAAAACGCAGGATCGACGCGATTGACCTCGCCACCACCCAGCGGGCGCGGCAGGGCGCTCACCGAAGGCGGAGTCTTCTATCGGACGCTCAGCAGCCGTCGGCCGACGGCCGCTTCCTGCGCAACCGTGACGCGCAGCTGGGACTCGGGGGTCCCGCCGTTCGCCGGCCTGCTGGGGCGCCCAAAGGAGGAGGTCCGGCTGCGCGACGCGTCCGGCCACTGGGCGCGGACGCCTCGCTCGCTGTCCAGCGCCGCCACGCCAACCACTCGAGCAATACGTAG
>ERZ1370068.2068-contig-1230_pt1 | contig 32206 bp, 33 predicted proteins | sample MGYA00561227_ERZ1370068 | MGnify/ENA primary metagenome ERZ1370068 (study PRJEB38410, sample SAMEA6850437) | metagenome | study: Metagenomic assessment of the ecological functions of the soil: analysis of the soil microbiota associated with the...
CCATCCTGGCCAACGTGCGCACCCCGGCCGAGCGCCGCGGCGATCTCAACGCGCAGCTGGCGGCGATCGCGCATCGGCGAGCGGCGCCTCGGCGAGCTGGCCGAGCGCTACGGCGCCGCGTGCTTGCCGAGGGCTTCGATGCGATCCTCGACTACGCCGAGCGGCGCATGCGCAACCGCATCGCCGAGCTGCCGCCGGGCACCTACTTCGCGCGCAGGACTGCCTCGATGACGACGGCAGCAGCGACGAGCCTGTGCGTCATCAAGCTGCGGGTGGACGTGTCGCCCGACAGAGCTCGATCCTCGACTTCGCGGGCTCGTCGCCGCAGCGGCGCGGCAACATCAACGCCGTGGCGCCGATGACGCATTCGGCCTGCGTTCTTCGCCATCAAGATCCTGACCGACGCGTCGATCCCGGCCAACGCCGGCATCCTGCGCCCCGTCGAGATCAAGATCCCGGCCGGCTCGTTCCTCGACGCGCAGCCGCCCGCCGCCGTGTGCGCCGGCAACACCGAGACGACGCAGCGCATCGCCGACACGGTGCTTGAAGGCGTTCGCGCAGTTCGCGCCCGATCGCATCCCCGCGGCCAGCCAGGGCACGATGAACCTGATCGGCGTCGGCGGCATCGATCCGCGCAACGGCCGCTCCTACACCTATATCGAGACGATCGCCGGCGGCCAGGGCGGCCGCCCCGGCGGCGACCTGGCATGGACGGCGTGCAATGCAACATGACCAACACCATGAACACGCCGGTCGAAGCGCTGGAGATCTCCTATCCGCTGCGTGTCGAGCGCTACGAGCTGCGCGAGGGCATCGGAGGCGCGGGCCGCACCGTGGCGGGCACGGCGTCGTACGGTCGCTCACCGCGATCGACCACGACGCGCGCGTCTCTCTGCAATCTGACCGACGCCGCTTTGCCGCCCTACGGGTTGCACGGGGGCGATGACGGCACGACGGGGCGCAACTGGTTCAGCGACCGGGACGGCAAGGTGCCGCGCAGCGTCTGCCCTGGCAAAAAGGCTCCCCACCCTGCGGCGCCGGCGAGACTTCCGTGTGGCGTGGAGACCCCGCCGGGCGGCGGAGGCTGGGGCCGGGAGGGCAGCCGGGCAGATTACGCCGTCCTGGAAGGGTGGCGCTCAGCCGAAAGGCCTTTGCGCGGCAGCCAGAGCGCCAGCTCCTGGAAGCGGGAATGAGCAGAACCGCAGTCAACTGGGGCATGCGTGATGAAGAACTGGATCGTGCCGCGGTGCACGTCGCCGATCATCCCCGTTTCGCACCGCCTGGATCGCCGTGAGGGTCATAGCCGACCGGCGGGCTGATGAGGGAAATCTCGCACATCAGGACGCGGAACACGCCGAACCAGACCGGATCGATGCCGGCGGCGAGGATCAGCGGCTGCACCATGCGGCAAGGTGCCCGACCATCATGGGCAAAGCGTCTCGAAGAAGGTGCCGAGGATCACGTAGAAGGCGAACAGGATAGATGAGCTGCAGCGGCGTGACGTTCATCGAGGCGACGGAACTCTGGTCGCAGCGCGCCAGCTCGCCACCCCGAGCATGACCCAGGATGAAGTTCGTGAGCCGCGAAGGCGCTCCGGCCAGGATCAGCGGCGCTGAGCGCGGTCAGATCGACCGCCGGACAGGAACGCGTCGTGCAGCATCCGGACCGAGAGCCTGGCCGTAGAACGCCGCGATGGGCAAGTGTCATTCGATGACGGCGCAGAGCGCCGCTGCTCGGTCAGACGTCGCCTGTTCAGCCGCTTTGCAGGATCGAGCCCAGCGACGATGACGAATATGATGACCGTGCGGCAGGCTCGACCAGGCGCTCGCCTGATGCGCAGCCAGCGTGGCATCGGTCGTTGACTCTCGCGCGGGCGGCGATCGAGGGGCGCCACCACGTGCAGAGTACGATGGTCGCCAAGGCGAACATCACGGCGAGCAAGGCGCCGGGAAGATCGCCAGCTTGGCATAGAGCCGGGCCATCGAGGTGTGGCGAGCACGCCGTGTAGATGATGAAGGCGATGCCCGGCGGAATGAGGTTTCCGAGCTGGAGCGACAACGGCGGCGATGGAGCCCGACGACCATGCGCGGGTGTCGCAGTTCTTCTTCTTGAACGACGGCGGGCGCGACAGTGGTGAGATCGTGGCCGCCGCTGTGCGACCGATTCGAGCCGGAGAGCCGGCGCCGAGAAGAGCGCGGAAGCCGCCACGTTCGTATGCAGCAGACCGCCCGGCAGCGGATTGAGCCGGTCGCGCAAGGGAGCGGTACATGCGGTCGGTTGCAGGCCGCAGCGCACGGCGGGATCCTCACCGAGCAGGATGAACAGCGGCAGCCGTGCGGCGAGTATCGGATCTCGTCCATCGATCCCGAGGTAGACGATCAACCATGGGCATTGGCGCCGCCGGGCCAGCCGAGGTAGAGCGCGGCGGCCGATGAAAGCCGACGACCGAACATCACGGTGGTGGGTTATGCAGGCCGGAGCCGTCGCTGGCTCCCGGCAGGATGAGGAAGCCGACCGTGACGGAGGCGATATCCATCATGTCCGGCTTGCTCCGTTAATGCCCTGGCGCTCCTGGCGTGCCTGATCTCGGTGGCAATTTCCTCGAGCATTGTGACCATAGGTCCGATTGAGCAGCGGCACGATCGCGAAACAGCAAGGAAAGGGCGTGCGCCAAGCCATGAGAAACTGCTGCGCTGACGGAGAACAGCACCATGCCGGCTTTCAGCCACCCGCCTGCGGTATCCAAAGGGGCGTCTGCAGCGGTGAATTCGACCGCTTCCCGGACACCAACACGCCGCATACCTCTGGAAGGCGCCCCGCCAGGTTAGCCGTGAAGGCGGCCATCGCCGCCAGGGTGAGCATGGCCACCACGTTGAGAAGCGCCTGCACGGGAGGCCGACACATAAGCAAAGAGCAACGTCACGCGCATGTGCGAGCGCGTGCTGAGCAGGCGGCCGTGAATGCGCACACCCCGGCGAGCATATAGCCGCCGATTTCATCGAGTGCCTTGAATGAGGTAAAAAACCGAAGTACTTGCGGCCCAGATCTCGATGCAGGTGGCGAACGAGATCGCCATCAGGGCCCACCCGGCGAGAATGGCGCTACTCGCGAGATCGCGTCGAACCATTTCAGCGATGCTTGCATCGGAGCCACGCCCCCCACGTGCTCAAAGACCGCCTGACGAAACCGCAGCTTCGTCAGGCGTCCTGCCCTACCCCTACCGGGTATGAATAAACCGACCACTTTGCCGGATCGTGCCGTTCCAATTGATGCGCTGGCACGCCGCACTGCAACGCTTGGCCCAACGCTGAGCAAATGACGTCCCCATGGCAGTCTCGAGATCGCCGCGTCGGCCGACCCGGCTCGACCTTGACGAGCCGTTCGGCTTCCGACCGTGTGCACCTGCCGGTTCCCGTGGCAAATCACACCCATCCTGTCCTCGTCGATGATGGCCTTCCACCACTGGTCGGTCTGACCCTTCACCGTGTTTCCATGAACGCCTTCGTCTTGTCATCGAGTTTCGCTCGGTGGTCGCGAGGCTGACCGCGGTAACGACACGGTAAAGCTGACCGGCAGGTTGAGTACGCGATGCGTCACCTCGTGCCAGCCGGCCTTGCGGGCATGGTGCCGGTGATGCCGCAGTCGACGGTGCCCCGCTGCAGCGTGCGCGGGCACGACCGGCGTGAGTGAATCATCGACGCCGGCGGCGCTACGCGCCTCGGCGATCGTTCGCGGAGTGCTTGCACGCGCACCTTCTTTGCCTTTGATATCTGCTAGGCCCTGATCGGGGAGTTGCAGTAAATGATCTGCGACGGCCACGTAGTAGTTCAACGCGCGCGCGCCGTATTTTCCGAAGGCCGCATTCAGGAAGGGGCGCATAGGCGTCGACCGGCCGCGCGCCACGTCGAAGCCTGATGATGCCGGCGATGTCGATGCCTTCAACCGTGGCGTCCTCGGCGATGTGGACAAAACCCGGAGCGAAACGAACAGGCCGAGCCTTTGGTTAAACCGGATCACTCTGGTGCCCTCTAAACCAAGCTCGTTTCATTATCTCTCTGGATGTGCGCTGGCGGTTATCTGCCCTTTGACGCCTCGGGGGAGGGTCTTGGCCCAGAACGGTTGCTCAAGCTTTGGCCTGATAGTTGGTAGATTAACGGTGAAAGCCGACCACCTGAAGTGCTGCTCGGAGTAACCTGCGCCAGATCGCAGCCGCGTTCCCGCCGCTGTGATAAAGTCTCGCAAGCACCAGCGACCTTAACCATTCGGCTATTCATTTCCACCTCCCGTTAGCGCTCAGACGGCGTTGTTCTATAGCACATTGTTGCAGCCACTACGCGCCAAAATTTCGTCGTGGGTAACACGAAACCTCGAGGACTGTTCGCCGCCGATCCTGCCGGCGCGGGGCGACCTCTGGCCTCGACCCTCATCGGATTTTTTTCTCGAGGCCAGCATATGAGCCGCCCAACGACCGTCAGCGAGGTGGGAAAGAGAAAACATGCGTTGCTGGCTCCACGCCCATGCGCAGGAGCACGGCGCGAGCTCGCCGGTCGTGACCGATTCGCGCGCTTGGCCTCCTGGATCGCAGCCCAGACGCGGGCGGGCGTCGCCGGCATCTCGATATGCCGGATGCCCAAGGGTGACGAGCGCATCGCAGATGGCGTTGATGGTGGCGACCAGCGAGCCGACGGTGCCCGCCTCGCCGACGCCCTTGACGCCCAGCGGATTGACAGCCGTCGGCACGGCGCGCGTCTCGAGGTGCACTGGCGGAATGTCGTCGGCGCGGGGCATCTGGTAATCCATGAACGAGCCGCTGATGAGCTGGCCGGACTCCGCGTCGTAGGTGATGACCTCGCCCAGCGCCTGCCCAACGCCCATGGCGACGCCACCCTGAATCTGGCCGTGCGCCAGCGTCGGATTGAGCACGTTGCCGATGTCCTCGACGATCGAATAGCGCACGATCTTGACCACGCCGGTCTCTGGATCGATCTCGACCTCGACCATGTGGCAGCCGTTTGGAAAGGTGACGGCGGGCGGCATGAACTCGGCGGTCTCGGAGAGGCCGAGCCGGATCCTTGCCTTCCGCATAGCGGGCCACATCCGCGAGCCCGACCGAGTGGTTGGTGCCCTTGAGCGGAAAGCGGCCGTCTGCAAAGCCAATGTCGTCCGGCTTGGCCTCCAGCATCTCGGCGGCAAGCGCACGGCCGGTCGCGATCACCTTCTCGACGGCTCGCTGCGTTGCGGCTCCTCCGACCGCCAGTCGCGCCCGAGCCGCCGTTGCCGCGCCCATCGGGGAGGTCGTCGGTATCACCGGCCTGGTAACGGATGGCATCCCGAGGAAGGCCGAGCTCGCGGGCGACGAGGTCGGTCAGCGTCGTCTCGATGCCCTGTCCGGTGGACATCGACCCTGCATAAAGGGTCGCCGTGCCGTCGGGATGGACCTCTGAGCTTGGTGAAATCCTTCCGCGGCTTGGTGAAGGGGCTGGCCGCCACCTCGATCGGGTTCGCCATACCGAGCCCGCGCAGCATGCCCCGTCTCGCGGACTCCTGCCTTGCGCGCCGCGAAGCCCGCCCGGTCGGCGAGCTTGGCTACACCCATCATGTTGCCCTCGAACTCGCCGCAGTCGTACTTGAAGAGGAACCCGGTGTCGTAGGGCATGGCCGATGGCGGCACCAGGTTGCGCAGGCGCAACTCGAAGGGATCGAGCCCGAGATCGCGCGCGGCGATGTCGATCAGCCGCTCGATGACGTAGGTCGCCTCAGGCCGGCCGGCGCCGCGATAGGGCGCGTTGGTCATCGTGTTGGTGAAGACGCCGGTGATGCCGGCCTCGATGCTCGGGATCCGGTAGACGCCGGCGATGCCGCCGATGTTGTTGAGGAGGAACAGCGACCGGCCCGAGAGATAGCAGCCGACGTTGACCGTGAAATCGACCTTCAGCGCCCGGAAGCGGCCGTCGCCGTCCAGGCCCAGCTCGGCGTCGAAGGAGATGTCGCGGCCATGGTCGTCGGCGAGGAAGCTTTCCCGGCGCTCCGAGATCCAGCGCACCGGGCGGCCGAGCTTGCGCGCGGCATAGAGCACGAGCATCGTCCTCGGGTAAGCGCCGCTCTTCATGCCGAACGAGCCGCCGACATCCTTGGCCACGACGCGGACCTGATCGGCCGGCACCTTCAGCAGATTGGCGAGCGCGCTCTTCAAGATGTGCGGGCTCTGGTTGGAGGCATGCAGCACGAGACGGCCGGCCTCATCGACACGGCCGAGCGCGCCCCGCGGCTCGAGCGAGAGCGCCGCAACCCGCGAGACGTGCGAGGAGAGCCGGGCGACATGGGACGCCCGCGTGATGGCGTCGCCCGCATTGCCCTTCTTCCAGACGAAGGCGACGTTGTCGGGCGCCTCGTCCCAGACGGCCGGCGCGGCGGAGGCGCGGGCCGCTGCCACGGTGGCGACCGTGGGGACATCCTGCGTCTCGACGACGACGAGCTCTGCCGCGGCCTCGGCCGCCTCCAGAGTCTCGGCGACGACGAACGCCACCGGCTCGCCGACGACACGGATGCGGTCGCGAACGAGCACGGGACGTCGGGCCTGATGCGCCTTCTGGCCGTTCGGGCGCTTCAACTCCACGCCACACGGGAAGTCCGGCAGTCCGTCGGCGGCCAAGTCCTTGGCCGGTATAGACCGCGAGCACGCCGGGCGAAGCGAGCGCCGCATCGGTGTCGATCGACGTGACGCGGGCGCTTCGCCACCTGGGCCCGGCACGACCACGGCGTGCGCCATGCCGCTCGGGGGCGAGATCGGCGACATAGAGGCCCTGGCCCGTCACCAGCCGGTTGTCCTCGATGCGTCCCTGGAACTCGCCCCACTGGCTCAATGCTGGCTCTCCCGATGGCGTCGCGGCGACCGATCAGGCTATCCTGCCGCTGTCGCGACTGGGCCGACATGTGTAAGCACGTCGCGGCGCCGCTCGAATGACCAAGGAGAGAAACGATGCCGCGATTGCCGATGCCGACCGATACGGCTCGAGTTCAGCGAGGAGACGCGCGCCGCCATGCGCCACATCCTGCAGACGCGCACGACTATACCCCCGCCGAGCAGCTACCTGACGTATGCCGGGAAGGCCGGGGCGCTGCTCTCGGACCTCGTCGAGCACCTGCGCTATCACACGTCGCTGACGGATGCGGAGACGGAGATCGCGGTCTGCACCGCCGTCCGGGCGGCCAACCTCGACTACATCTGGGATGCACACGTCCGGCTGGGCCTGCAGGCCGGCGTGCGCGAGGAGGCGATCCACGCGATCGACACCTTTGGGTCCCTGGACGGCGCTCACCGGCGGACGAGGCGCTGATCATCCGCTTCGGGCGGGAGCTGCTGGAGGTGCGCAAGGTCAGCGACGAGACGTTCAACGCCGTGCGGGCGCGCTATCGGCGAGAAGGGGCTGCTGGAGCTGACCGCCGTGATGGGCGTCTACACGATGAACGCGACCATCCTGCGCGCGATGGACCATCGGCCGGCGCCGGGCGCGCGGCTCCTGACGCCGCGCAAGCAATACCTGATCTGCCGGCGCGCCGCTTCCTGGCGGGCCGATGCTGCTAACGTAGGGCAATCGACGGCCGCCGCAGGCGATTGCGCCATGGGGAAGGAAACGGGAAACATGTCCATCTTGGTGATTGGCGGTGCGGGGTTCATCGGGCGGCGCATGGATCCCGATCCTGGCGGCGGCGGGCCACGACGTCACGTGCGTGGACATCGATCGTCGCCGGCGCGACGGGCCGCGTTCGCGCGGCTCGGCGGCAAGGTGAAGGTGGTGCGCGGCGACGTGACCCAGTTCGACGACGTCATCGGCGCGGTGCAGGAATCGCGCGCCGAGCGGCTGATCAATCTCTCCTACTTCATCGGCGAGCTCGCGCCCCACGTCGCGTTCAAGCTCGACGTCCAGGGCATGGACAACTGCTTCGAGGCGGCCCGGCGCTGCGGCGTCAAGCATACGGTCTTCGCCAGCTCGGTCGCAGTGACCGGCCAGCAGGCGCATTTCGGCGAGCGCCTCGTCGACGAGACCGATGAGCGGCAGTGGCGAGACCCAGTATGCCCTCAACAAAATCATCAACGAGTGGCAGGCGCACGACTACCGCCGCGCCTACGGCATGACGATCACCTGCGTGCGGCCAGCCAACGTGACCGGCCCCGACAAGAAGTTCGGCTCGATCGATCACGTCAACTGCATGTGCCAGCCGGCGCGCGGACAGTCCGTCACCTTCCCGCACGCCGACGCCATGCGCTGCGTGATCCACGTCGAGGACATGGCGGAGGCATTCGCGCGCGTGCTGCATCGCCGACAAGCCCAAGCACACGACCTACAACTCCGGCGGGGCCACGATCAGCATGGGCGAGCTGGCAGCTCAGGTGCGAGAGTTCCTGCCGAGTGCCGACATCCGCTTCCAGGCGGAGACGGGCGGCCGCGCGATCTCGGGAAACTTCCTGATCGACAACCGCCGCCTGATCGAGGAGTTCGGCGTGCAGTACCGCCCCTGCGGCAGCGGTGCGGAGGTGATCAACGACATCCGTGTCGGCGAGGGCCTTCCCGCGCCGTTGCGTAGCAGCGGTGGAGTCCGAGCTACGCGGTGGCGAACGGGCGTCTCAAGCCGAGCCGCTCCAGACGGGGCAGCACTTCCTGCACGAAAGCTAGGGAATTTCCTTGAGGTAGTCGAGGAACGCCACCGATGTTCCGGCGAGCCCGGCAGCGCTCATGCGCGCCATCTCGGACGCGACGTCGTCCGGCGTGCCGACGAACGGATAGGTTCCGGATAGGCGCCGAAGAACGACTTGCCGGTCGTGCGCGTGAAGCGGTTCTCGAACGGACGCGGCACCGGGCCGTGGCCGGTCCGGTCGTCGTGCCCCGCCGGCTGCGGTAGTAGGCTTGGCCCTCCTCGTCGGCAAGCTCCTGCGCGAAGTAGTGCGAAGAACTCCTCCGCTTCGCCGCGCGTCGGCCGGCACAACGACGTGACCCATCGCATATACCGGCAGTTGCCTGCTCGTACTTACTCGCATGCTGCGGCCACGTTCGCAAGCATGGCCGGTGCCTGATCGAGTTCCGGTCATCGTCGTGAACAATGCGTCTGCGGCTTGCGCCGCGAAATCGCGACCCTCGGGTGAGAAGCCGGCCGACATGACAAGTGGGCGTGGACGTTGAATGGATACTGGATTGGTCTCGAGCCGGCGCAACCTGAAGAAGCGGCCATTCCAGTCAAACTCTGGGCCGCCCTCCAGCATGACGCGACCACACCTGGTACCACTCCAGTCCGTGATCGTAGCGAGTGTCCTGCTCTATCTGCACCCCGTGCAGATCGAATTCTTCCTGGTTCCACCCGCAGACGATGTTGAGCCCAGCCCGCCCATGTGTGATGTGATCGATGGTCGCAATAGCCTTGGCCGCGAACGTTGGCGTGACCAACGGGACGTGGATGGTCGAGAACACGCAAATCTGTTTGGTCAGGGCCCCGATGGCCGCGCTGTGCGTCATTGTCTCGAAGGACTTGCCGTAAATGTTCGCCTTACCCTGATAGCCGCGCCACTTCGCCACCGGCAGGATGAATTCCATGCCGGCCCGATCGGGCGATCTGGCACATGGCGGCAATGTCGTCCCAGTTAGCGGGCCAGCGCTCAGGCGCCAGACTCATGGTGAGGCCACCATCGCAATTGGCACTGAATACGCCGAGCTTGAACTTGTTCGGACCGCGCATAGGAGTTGGTTGTGCGCGTCTCAGTCATGGCTTGCTCGTCTCGCTTGAGCGATGCGGGTAACCAGTTCACCTGCTCACGACAAAGAGGGTGGTTCCTCTGGCGAAGCATTCCTGCTCAATTTCGCATCACGACAGCTTAGCTAGCAAGGACCGGCTTCGGCTCACCCAGAAACTGAAGCAGAATGACGTCCGCCCGCCGGTGACTATGCCGACGCTGTTCTGCTGAGCCGCTTGAGTGAACTCGTTTCGGTGAGAACCCTACTTCGTGGAAGAACCGGAACGATCCCCTGGTGGTGGCGTCAGCGCTCCAATCAACCACGCTGCGGTCATGCTGAAGGCTGAGACGGAGCAAGTGCCGCCGCTCGTGCTGCCCGCTTCAGGCCTCCCCCGTGGCGATGCGCCACCAAACCACGTGGAGTGATCATGCCGCGCGTAGTGCTGGCGCAGCAGGTCCCTGCCGTAATCGTTGCCGTTTGGCGTGCGCACCACCGTGTGGATGTGATCACGGGAGGGTGCATCATTGTCGTACGATGATGCCCGACTGGTGGTCGAACTCGACGAGGATTACCGGGCTGAGGATACGATAGTAGAAGGGGCTGGCATCGTCGAACGGGCCGATCCAAGCGAAACGCGTCTCGCCCAGGTGGCGCTTCGCCTCGTCGTAACGGATTTCGGCGTGACCCTGACGCAAGCGCCCGGTGTACGTGCCCAACAGCGCCTCAAGACGCTCACGGCCCTCCGGGGGCAGTTCGTCATACCGGATCCCAGCGGGGTCCATCTGCCGGTTGTCCTCGAACGCACCTAAAAGCAGTTCCGATGGGAGATCACTTCCCAATCGTCGCCTGACGCCGCTCGTCCACGGAAAGTGCGCGCATGAGGCCGTAGCCTTGCTCCTCCTCGGCGGCAAAGACGCGTGTCCCCTTATATTTGCCGAACCGCGCCAGCACCGGCTCGGAGCCCATGAAGGTGGGCGTCATCACCAACTGGTCGCCCAGCACGAAGCAGTTGACATTGAGGTGATGGCCGTCGATCTGCCAGCCCCACGGCTCGCTCGGCGAGGGTGCCAAAGATGCTGACCCAATAGAACCACTCGCCGTATTCCTCGGGCTTTCCGGTGATCTCGAGGGCGTGCTCGTTGAGCTTCATGATGTCGCGGGCGCTCTGGTATCCCGGACGCGCTCATGGTTTCGCGCATGAGGCCGAGCGCGGCCTCGCGCTGATCATGCCCCGAGATCCGCGAGGCAGACGCCGTGGCGCATCAGCCAGGGGTGGATATTCGACCATTTCCGCCATGCCTCGTCGCCGATCGCGAAGCACGCCGCGCTTGCGCTGTTCCGCGGTCAGCGTCGCGAGGAAGGACCGCGCAGCCTCCACCACCGATGCGAGTGAAATGCCGGTCTTCGCGAGCGGGAAGAGCCGCGCCACCATCCTGTCACCACCAGTGACACCGCGGAACGGCTGCGCAAGGCCGGCGTTGGCCTGATCGAGCATGGATCTCAGGCGTGGCATCAGATCAAATGGCCGGATCGCCGGCGTCGGCGGCCTCTGCCGCAAGCCGAAGTGCGCGGACTCTCCTGCCATCCTCGGGGCGCTCCCTGGCGATCTTTGCGGTAAATTAGTCGCGTGGCGGCGCATCAAGCAAGCGTGGCGATCTTACCGGCATTCGCGTATCGTTTCGCTCATTGAGTTAAGATCTAACAGATGATAGTACCGTGCCGAACGAAGCGCTACGCACGATCCTGCCGGATTGCTGGTTGGTACTGACCGGTGGGCAGCGGAATCGCGTTCACCAGGTGATGCAGACCCTGTGCTGCCGACGCCGTTCGGCATCCGGGGCGGCCGGTGAAGAAACTGTCGCTGCGACCGGCCTCACCAGCTCAAACACCTGCGGCCCGTCGTTGCAGATGTCGGAGACCCCGCCGTACTGGGCACGGCCGTTAGTTCCGCTTGGCTATCACCGCCCCGTATGGCCGTCGTCAGCTCGGTGACCTCTCGCTGCGATCGGGGATCGCCTCCGGGCTCTGCCGCCTCACGCGCTCTGCAGCGGTACTGGGCAACCTAACACGGACCGATCAAGCCTGCACGTCGAAGGGCAGCGGGTCCAAAATCAGTCGAGCACGTTGGCCAAGCAGCCGGGAAATGTTGTTGTCATAGTCATTGCTCGGCAACGACCCGCAAAAGGTTATTGACCCCGTCGAGAACACGGCGCCCTTGCCGTTTGCCGTTTCGAAGAAGGTCATGTCGGCGCGGATCAAGCTCGGCCGGCGGCCGACCGGCTACCGTTGCCGTATGTGTCAGATATTCCTCTGGGCACAAGCACCCAAGGTGTCTCTGGCGGGTGGTCTTCGCTGGCGGCGACGACGACGGCGTGCGGCGGAGTGCCCAGCCGCTTGTCCGTGCGATCGAGTTCGAAGCCGGCCGCCCCGTGCGCCGACAGGCCGAAATCGCCGATCTTGTCCGTCATCGATGCCGGCGAGCATCCACGCAACGCGCGGATCCTGACGCGCTTCCGGCTTGATGCGGTAGTAGGAACCGGCGAAAGCGCCTTGCGCCGTGAAGCCGACGCCGACCAGCTCCTGGGGCGGGCGGCCATTGCGCCGCCAGAGCCCGCCATACTCGCCATCGAGCTGGTTGTAGTACTCGCCGGCTTCCGCAGCCCAGGCACGGATGCCGCCCTCGCGCGCGGCGTATCTCGAGCAATCCGGGCTGCTCTTTCGAGAGCGCGATCTTCCAATAGAAGCCGTTGCCGCCGAGATAGCAGAAGCGCCCGCCGCCGTCGCGATAGGCTTGCAGCGCGTCGAGCGTCTGACGCGTGTGGTACTCGGGGTGCGTTCCCGTGAGCACGACGGCATAGTCCTTCAGCGCGCTATGGCCGTCGTGATGCAGTTCCCAGTCGGTGAGCACATCGAATTCGTAGCCCTTCGCCTCCAGCCAGGACAGCAGGTGGTGATCGGCGGGGTAGTGACGCAGACCCGAGGCACGCAGCTCTTCGTGCGGATAGGTGATGTAGCCGATGCGCACATTCAGCATCGGCCGCTGCCAGGACGCGAAGCAGATGCCCGTGCGATCCGTGTGGTAGTTGTACGTCGACCACCCGTACTCCGGATGATTGCCGGGGTAGTGCGGATAGCCGTTCCAAGCCTCGGTGCGAGCCTGCCAAGCCTTGCGCCAGTCGGGATCGGTCAGCCACTCCAAGCGCGCATTGTTCTGATAGATCACGTAAGTGAACGTCGACATCAGCACGGCGATTTTCGCTCGCGGCCTGCCCGACGGGCGGCACGACGAAAAAGGGGATGTTCTCTTTGGCGTCGCCCGCTTCGAGCATCAGCGCGTAGGACCCAGACGCTGAAGTCGGACGGCACCGTCCATTCGTGCGTCGCCGGCCAGCGGCAATCGACGATATCGTCATCGTGAAAATGGATGGCCGCATACTCGTCGGGCGCATGCCGCCAGCACATCTCGCGGCCGGACCAGGTCGACCCCGTGACGGCCCGCGTCGGCATGTTGTGCAGCGGTGCCGTGAAACCGGTGCGGGCCGATGTCGATGATCCGGGTGCCAGAGATCTCTTTTGAAAAGTCCCAGCACGCGACCAGTCCCGGCAGCAGTTCACCTTGCGCTGCGCGCGCAATCTCGCTCGCATCGAGGACGCGGTCGAACAACATGGGCGCTCGATGCGCCCGTTGAACGTGACCCGACGGCCATCCGCCTCGGACGCCCCGATCAGGACGTCACGGACCCGCGACACAACATTTGCCCGTCGTCGCGCGAAGTCGCCACCAGTCGCTTGACCGCTCGGCTGGCCGCGCAGCGAGTGGCTGCTGTCCCACGGTGATCGTCGATGCTGTGGCGTCCCACGTCATCCACACGCGGGCCCATCCGCCGTCGGTCAAGGGCTACGCCGGTGGATATCCTGACAAGTGACGCCATCGCTCCTGGCAATCGACGCACACAGCGCTTCCGTCTTTGGCCACCGCGAGTCCGAACCCGCCGCCGATCTGTGAGAACGCGGTCAGGATGGGGCGATCCTCGCCGGCAATGCGCGTCGGGCAGATCGTGGCGACGACCGTCAACGATCCCAGCCGCTCGAGGGCGAGCACCGAGATTGGCCAGAGCATAGGAGCCGGGCGCCACGCTTTGCGGCTCGCATGCAGCAATCGGGCGCACCGTCGCATCGACCGCAACCGTGCGAATGCCGGGCCCAGCCGGGTTAACATCGGCCGAGATCACGCGCACGATCGACGGTGGGACGACCTCTGCGCCGGTGCCATTGGATACATGGAAGCGGATCGTGTTCTCCGGGACGGACAGAGAGGCGATCTGCATAGCCAGCAAGCGGGGTCATGATGCGATCTGTTTCGGCAGCGATGGTACGCAAGCACCATGGCCAAATGCGGATCAACTTGCAACGAGCTGTTCAGCCGGCTGCGCTCCTCAGTCACGGGGAGACGACGCGGCTTGCATCTCTCACTCATTTGCTTGTAGCGGACGCCGCGTGCGAGCCTGAGCATCCCAGCGCCGGGGTAGCATAGCAGTGCTACACTCCCATCATCCAACCGGGAGGCTCGTCGTGAGAATCGGAATCATCGGCGCAGGGGCGATCGGCAGCGTGGTCGGCGGCTTGCTGACCAAGGCGGGGCGCGACGTCACGCTGATTGACCAATGGCCGGAGCACGTGGAAGCGATGCGACGGCAGGGACTGCGGCTATCCGGAACCTGTGGCGATCACGTTATCCGCGTGAAGGCTATTCACGTGCACGAGCTGCAGTCGGTCACCCAGCCGTTCGACGCCGCATTCGTAGCGGTGAAGTCATACGACACCGAGTGGGCGACGGCGCTGGTGCTGCCGTATCTGGCCCGGCCCGACGGCGTCGTCGTGGACTTCCAGAACGGGATCAACGACGAGCGGGTGGCAGCAGTGGCCGGGCGCGAGCGGACGCTTGGTTGTGTCATCACGATCGGCGCCGGTCTCTACGAGGCCGGTCACGCCATGCGCACTGACACGCAGTCCATCGGCTTCAAGATTGGCGAGCTGGACGGCAAGGACAGCGAGCGCGCGCAAGCGGCTGGCCGGGGTGATGAACGACGTGGCCGGTGCCAAGGTGACGACCAATCTCTTCGGCGAGCGCTGGTCGAAACTCACGGTGAACTGCATGGCAAACCCGATCGCCGGCCTCAGTGGCCTCGGCTCGGCGGAGGTCCGCAGCGTGCCGGAGCCGGCGCGCATCGCGATCCAACTCGCCGCGGAGGCGATCAGCGTCGGGCGTGGGTGCGGCTTCGAGGTCGAGCCGATCTACGGCATTGACACCCAGCGCTTCGTCGACGCGGCTGCTGGCCGCGGGACAGACCGGCTGCTGGCCGACATGGCCGCCAGCGCCAAGGGGCTCGGCTGGAGGACGGCCATCATGCTCCAGGATGTGATGCGTGGCCGGCGCACCGAGATCGACTACCTCAACGGCTACGTCGTCGACCAAGGCCGTCGGGTGGGCGTGAAGACGCCGTTCAACGACATGATCGTCACGCCTCATCCATCAGCGCCGGTAGCCGGCGAAGCACGTACTCGAGCCGTCACCGGAGAGACTTCGACCCTCTGATGCCTGGATGATGCCACGCTGATGGTCGCGGTCAGGGCGACGATCGCCGAGGTTAAACCCCGATTCCAGCAGCCGGCCGTAACCGGACACGCGGTGGCGCTTTTCGCCTGCTAGTCTGAGCGCATGCCACATCATAGCCATGAATCAGCGGAAATCGGCCGGCTTTGCAGGAGGTCCTGCTCTGGGTCGCTAGGGATCGTGACGGTGGGCATGCCGGTCCCACTGAGAAAAAGACGGCTTGCGCGGTCGGTACATCGACAGCGCGCGCTGCCCCAGCTGGTGAGGCCCGCTCCGCCGTCTCCTCAGTAGATATCTGTGACGTTCTCGAGGCGGCGGTGGCTAGCGCGGCCTCGAAGCCATGTTCTCTCAGGTGCGCCTTTCCTTTGAGCGTGATCTCCTCGCTGTAAGGCGTGCCGAGCGCGACGACGCTTTACCCTGAGCCCGTGCAGCGGCGGCTGCCACGCTGCCCGGAACGCGGTCGCAGAAGGGCGTACGCGTACTGCGCTTGCAGGCGTCGCAGAGATCGGCTCTCGCGGCGCTGCGGCCCGAGCGAATAGCTGGTCGCTGTATGGGCGAGCATCATGACGCTTGGCTTCACCATCGCGAGAAGTGCCGCACTTTCGTCAATGTGCTCGATCTGGCTTCGGTTGCGTTCTTCTTGTCCGTGATGTGGTTCCGGCCGGTCCACCGGCGACCATCCGCGAGAAATGTACGGTAACACCCGGCGGTGCCAGGGCGATCATTTCCGGTTCGACTGTCGGGTTGCCTGGCGGGATGAGGAAGCCAAGGCGCGCACGCCATCCCTGCATCACCATCCTCTGCATCCTTGCTTCATCTACTCCGTAACCGCGCCAAGGCGCGTCAGACACCAACCGTCATGACGCGAGGGCGCGTGAAAAGCGGACGTTTAGCACTCACCGCGCTGGCGACGCCCGGGGAAGCAGAAAAGTCAGCAAGCCCAAAGCCGGGCAGCCAGGCGCAGAGCTTGAACACCGCAATGATGCCGATTTGGTCGGCAAGCAGGCCGAGGGCCGCAGCCGCCAGCCCGCCGAGCCCGAACGCCAAGCCATAGAACAGTCCGCCGACGAGGCCCACGCGATGCGGCACCAGATCGATCGCATAGATGAGGATAGACGCGAACGCGCTCGCCATGATCAAACTGATCACGACGCTGAGCACGCCGGTCCAAAACAGGTCCACATACGGCAGCAAGAGCGCGAAGGGCAGCGACCCGAGGATCGAGATCCAGATCACGCTGTGGCGACCGATCCGGTCACCGACCATGCCGCCGATAATCACGCCTAGCGCGCCGACCACGAGGTAGAGGAACAACATGACCTGCGAGACTTGCACCGTCACGCCGAACCGCTCGATCAGGTAGAAGGTGTAGTAGGACGTGAACGCCGCCGTGTACGCATTCTTCGACAGCAGTAGAACGATCAGGATGGTCATCGCCATCAACACGGGTCTGCCCGGCAGCGACCGGCTCCGCTGCTTCCGTCGGACGCTCTTTCGTCAGCGGCAATCTGCGAGCTGCGCATTTCGGAATAGCGCGCCCGTCCATGCCATCAGCACCATCGCCGCGAGCGCCACCACCGACACCCAGGCGATACTCGTCTGCCCGCGCGGGACCACGATCATCGCGGCGAGCAGCGGCCCATCGCGATATCCGGCATGCCCGCCGATTTGAAAAATGCCCTGTGCAAAGCCCTGCTGGCCGGCCGCCGCATGGCGCGCCATCCGCGTGGCTTCCGGATGGAACACGGCCGACCCGAGCCCGACCATGGCCGCCGAGACGAGCACCATTGCGTAGTTGCCCGCGCACGCAAGCCCGACCAGCCCTGACAGAGTTGCAGCCATGCCCGCAACCATCGCGTAGGGCCACGGCTTATGGTCTGTGACGAAGCCGAGGACCGGCTGCAGCAGCGACGAGGTCACCTGGAACGCGAGCGTGATCAGTCCGACCTGCGTGAAGTCCAGCTGGTACGCCTCCTTGAGAAGAGGGTACATCGCCGGGATCATCGACGAAATCAGGTCGTTGAGCAGATGCGCGCCGCTCAGCGCCAGAAGAATCGGCAAGAGTGGGCGGTGCGAGACATTGACGAGCGTAGTCATGCCGGACCCTTGGACCTCGCAGGTTATCGCGTCAACCACCAGCAGGTGTGGCACCGCCAAACGCGTGCAAGCTCAAACATCAAGGAACTGCAGAGTATTTCGCGGTGAGGGAGATGTCTGGTTCGATCAGGCGCATCGACGCGCGGGCCCTCAAGGCGGCGCTGCACGACGGGCTCGAAATCGCTCTCCTCGATGCCCGCGAGGAGCTGACGTTCGGGGAGCGCCACATTCTCGATGGCTGCGTGCATGCCGTTGGGGCGCATCGAGGTGCTGGCCGACGACATGGTGCCGCGACGCCAGACACGCGTTGTGTGGTGCGACGACGGCGGAGGCTTGGGCGAGCGGGCCGCCCAGCGGATGGCCGACCTTCGGCTACTCGGACGTGTCGGTCCTTGACGGCGGTATCGCCGCCTGGGAGAGCGCCGGCTTTCGCATCTACAGCGGCGTGCACGTGCCGAGCAAGGCGTTCGCCGAGGTTGTCGAGCACGATCTCGGCACGCCCTGGATCACTGCCACCGAGCTCAAGGCGCTGATCGATGCCGGCCGGGACATCGCCGTCTTCGACAGCCGCTCGTTCGCCGAGTACCACAGCAACTCCATTCCGACCGCCGTCAGCGTCCCTGGTGCCGAACTGGTCTACCGTTTCAAGGATCTGGTGCCGTCGCCGAGCACGATGGTGATCGTCAACTGCGGCGGCCGCACGCGCAGCATCATCGGCGCCCAGTCGCTGATCAATGCCGGCGTTCCCAACAAGGTCGTCTCGCTGAAGGACGGTACCATGGCCTGGCATCTCGCGGGCTTCCAGGTCGCCCAGGGCGCCGACCGGAGGCCGCCCGAGGTCTCAGCCAGCATCCGCCGAAGCCGCGCGTCGATCGGTCGAGCGCATCGCCACGCGGTTTGCGCATTCCGCGCATCGATCCTGCCACGCTCGCAGCATGGCGCGCCGAGAGCGACAGGCGCTCGCTCTATGTGCTCGACGTGCGCACACCCGAGGAATACGAGGCCGGTCATGTGGCGGGTATTCGGTCCGGCGCCGGGAGGGCAGCTGGTGCAGGAGACCGACAACTATCTCGCCACCTGGGGCGCCCGCGTCGTGCTCGCCGACACGGACGGCGTGCGCGCTGTCATGACGGCATCCTGGCTCAAGCAGATGGGCTGGGGCGACGTGGCCGTCATCAGGCTCGAGGATGTGCCCGGAAGCCGGGTGACCGGTCCTCACCGTCCTCTGCGCTCGGCCTCGAGCGTGCACGGGTTGCCGCAATCAGTCCCGCCGAGTTGAAGCGGCGGCCTCGAAGCGCGGCACAGTTACGCTCATCGATCTCGAAGTATTCGAAGCTCTACCGAAATGGCCACATCCCGGGGGCCTGGTTCGCAACGCGCACGCGGCTTGGACGCGGCGCTCGAGAAGCTGCCACTGGCGGAAAGCATCGTGCTCACATCGCCCGACGGTGACCTCGCACGCATCGCGGCGGCAGAGCTCGCTCGAACTGCCGCGCTGCCCGTCCATGCGCTCTGAAGGCGGAACGCGTGCTTGGAGTGTGGCTGGCTATCCCCTCGCGAAGGGGGCCGATCGAATGGCCGAAACGCCTGATGATGTCTGGCTTCCGGCCCGCGAGCGGGGCGGCGACCGCGAGAGCGCCATGCGCGCCTACCTCGCCTGGGAAATCGACCTCGTGAACCAGATGGCGACGGACGACGACCAGCGCTTCAAAGTGGTAAAGATCTGAGCGGGACGAGAAGTCGGAGATCGCCTCAACAACCCGTCGCGACTGGGTGGCAGGCTCCCCCGGTGGATCACGCCCGGCCCGGAGCGCCCTGCGCATCGTCGTCCTGTCGACCCGCCTCTCCGAGAGTCGTCGCGCGCCGCGTTCCGCGCGCTCACCCGCGATCTCGGCGAGCCGCGCTCGTCGGCCCCGCGGAGCCGGTGCCCGACGCGGCGGAGTGGGACGCGGTCGTGCCGCCGACGGCCGCCAGCCGGCCCGGCCGCTTCGAGGCCCTCGCCGCGATGCGCGCGGCGGTGGAGCGCGGCGCCGCGCTCGTCGCGGCGGGCGGCGCGCCCGGCGAGCGCGACGGGTTCTGGGCCGATCTGCTGGGCGTGGTCGCCGGGCCGGAGCCGCCTGCCCGGCGAGTACTTCGCGCGGGTCACCGAGGCGCACTCCCACATCTCGGATCGCGTGACCCGCGAGTTCGCGGTGGTCGACGGCTTCGTCCCGCTCGTGCCGATCGGCCCCGGCAAGGTGATCGTCGACGTCAGCGTAGCGCCGCGATCTCGCCGCGGTGGTGGAGACACCTGGCGCGGCGCGGGCCGCGTCGTTGCGTGCGGCCTCGGCAACACCGACGCCGCGCTGCGCACGCCCGGAGCTGGCCCAGCTGCTGCGCGCGCCCTCCGCCCGACCTCTCCTGCTGCGGCCGCAACTATCGGGATCGCGATCGTCGGCTACGGGCCGCTCGGCGCGATGGGCTATCACCACGGGCTCGGCGCAGCGGAGACGCGAGGGCATCGAGCTCGTCGCCGTCGTAGATCCCGAGCGTGAGCGCCGCAAGGCGGCGGCGGCCGACTTCCCGGGCGTGCCGCACGTACGCCCGGCGGGCGAGCTCGCGGGCGACGACGACGTCTGAGGTGCGCCTTCGTGGCGACGCCGCCGCGGCGCACCACGCGGCGCTGGCGCTCGACGCACTCGCTGCGCGCGGGCAAGCACGTCGTGCGAGAAGCGCGCTCTGCCTGACCGTGGCCGAGGCCGACCGGCTCATCGCCGACGGCCGCCGCCGACCGACCGCGTGCTGACCGTGCTACCAGAACCGCCGCTGGGATCCCGACTTCGTCGCGGTGCCGCCGCAGCCGGACGCCGGGCGCCTCGGCGCGCGATCTTCAACGTCGAGACGTTCGTCGGGCGGTCTACGAGCATCCCGTGCCGCACGTGGCACTCCGACACGGAGGTGTCGGGCGGCGCCGGCGTACGACTGGGGCTCGCACCACATCGACTGGATGCTCCTGCTGCTCGGCGAGCCTGCCGCGGCTCGTGCAGGCGCACGGGCCACAAGCGCGTGTGGCACGACGTCACCAACGTCGATCAGCTCCGCGTGCGCATGACGTGGGCCGACGGCCGAGAGGCGGAGTTCCTTCAGAGCGACATCGCCGCCGTGCGCGCGGCCGAAGTTCTACGTGCAGGGCACCGGCGGCACCCTGGTCGAGGCGCGCTACCGCACGGTCACCTTCGAGCGGATCGAGCCCGGGCCGAGGCTACGTCGCGCGCGGAGGCGCACCACGCGGAGGCGCCGGCGGATCTGCTGCTGGCGCGCTACGAGAGCGGCTCCGGGATCAGCGCGAGACGCGCCTGCCGCCGGCGCCCGAGCAGCCGTTCGCGTTCCACCGGAACCTCGCGGATCACCTGCACCTCGGCGAGCCGCTCGGCCGTCACCGCGGCGCTCGGTGCGGCGGGTCATCGCCGTGCTCGAGGCGGCGCAGCGCTCGAGCTGCAGAGGCGGCGCGCCCGTCGCGCTCGCCGACATCGCGGGCTGACGGATGTGACGATGTCCGCCGGCGCGGGCGAGCGGCGGCTCCTCGGCTGGGGCGCGATCGCCGCGACGTCGTAGCGTCGCCGCGAAGGCGGTGTTGCCCGCGATCGCCGCGAGCCCGGGGGCCGGCTGATTGCGCTCGCGGCGAGAGCGCGCACTCGATCGCGCTCCGCATCGCCACGGCGCTGCTCGCGTGTACCGGAGCTACACCGGGCTCCTCGACGATCCCGACGTCGAGGCGGTCTACGTGCCGCCTGCCGAACGCCTGCATCGCCCGAATGGGTGGAGCGCGCCGCCGCTGCGCGGCAAGCACGTGCTGTGCGAGAAGCCGCTGGCCGCCACCGCCGCGGATGCGCGAGGCGATGGCGACGGCGTGCGCGGCAGCGCGGGTGGCGCTCATCGAGGCCTACATGACGCCGTTCCATCCGCGCGCGCCGACGCCGTCGAGGCGCTGGTCAGCTCCGGCGCGTCTCGGCGCGCTCCGGCTTCGCGCGAGCCGCCTTCACCGGCGTGCTCCGATCGGCGCGACGACCATCGCTGGCGGCCGGAGATGGGCGGCGGCGCGCCTGCTCGACGTCGGCATCTACTGTCTCGCGCCGCTGTCTCGCCGCCGGCCGGCCGCCGCCCGTGCGGGTGGAAGGCGCAGCGCGGTGCTGTCGCGCGTCAGGCGTGGACGCGTCGATATCTCGAGCTGGCTCGACTGGGGCGACGGGTTCGCCGCCGGCGATCGAGTGCTCGTTCGAGGCGCCCGGAGCGCCAGACGCTGGAGATCGTCGGGGACCGAGGCCGCCGCTCCTCGTCGGACCGCGCGTTCACGCCGGGGCCCGCTGGATGCCGCGCTTCACGCTGCGCCACCGCGACGGCCGCTGTCGAGGCGATGGCCGTCGGCGGCGCCGATCCGTACCGCGCCGATGGTCGAGCACTTCCAGGCCGTCGTGCGCGGGCACGCCGACCTCCGGCGCTCCGGTCGCGATGCCGTCGCGCGGCTCGGCGGTGCTCGAGCGCTCCGCGACGCGGCCGGCCTCCGACCGCGCGAGCCGCGCGGCGACGTGCTGATCCACTGAACCGGACGGCCTCGGCGAAACCGCCGCCGGGCAGAGACGTAAGCGTATCGGCGCGGCCGAAGGCGAGCCGCGCACAGAGAAAGGAGCCCGCTCATCACCAGCTTGCCGATCATCCTGCTCGGCCTGCTCCTCGGCATGCGTTATGCGCGATGGACCCCGATCACGTGATCGCCGTGGCCACCATCGTGACCCGGGAGCGCAGCCCGTGGTCCGCCGCCCTCATCGGAAGCCTCTGGGGCGTCGGCCACACGATCACCATCGCGCTCGTGGGCGGCGCCATCATCCTCTTCGACGTGGTGATCCCGCCCCGCGCTCGGTCTCGCGATGGAGTTCTCCGTGGCGCTGATGCTGATCCTGCTCGGCGTGCTGAGCTTGACCGGCCTGCTCCGCCACGCGTGACCGCTGGCGCTGACGCCAGGGGAGCCGGCTGGCGGCCCCCGTGCACGCTGCATCCGCACACCCACGACGACTACGTGCACGACCACCCGCACGGCCACGGGCCCGACAGCCATGGCCACGAGGGAACGCCGCTGTCGTGGATGGATCGCCTTCTCGGCTCGGCTCGGCGTCTATCAGCTCGTGCGCCCGATCGTCGTCGGCTTCCGTCCACGGCCTCGCCGGCTCGGCCGCGGTCGCGCTGCTGGTGCTGGCGACGATCCGCGATCCCCTGTGGGCCGTCGGCTACCTGCTGCTCTTCGGCGTCGGGACCATCGTGGGATGATGGTGATCACCGCGCTCATCGGCCTGCCGTTCGCATACACCGCGACGCGCCTCGTGCGCACGCACCGGTATCTCGGGTTCGCCACCGGGATCCTCAGCATCGCGCTCGGCCTGTTCCCGGCCTACGAGATCGGCGTCGGCGACGGGCTGTTCACCGCCAATCCGCAGTGGACGCCGAAGTAGTGACGCCGCGCGGGGTCAGGGGAGCTGGAAGAGCTGGACGAGGTTGCCGTCGGGGTCGAGCAGGGTCGCGACCTGGCCGCCCCGAGTCCTCGCGCTTCGGGCGGCCGCATGAAGATGACGCCGGTGGCGGCCAGGCGCGCGTGCATCGCGGCGAGGTCGTCGACGGCCAGGTTGGACCATGATGCGGAAGGGATCGCGGCTCTCGCCGCGGACGCGGTCGTGCACGCTGATGCTGAGTCGCACGCCGTTCCAGTCGAAGTTGATGAAGTCCGCCTTGTCGCTCCGCGGCACGAGGCCGAGCCTGGTCGCGGTAGAAGCGCGCCATCGGCGCGAACCGCTCCGGCTCCGTCCAGATCAACACCCCGGCCAGTCCCTGACCTGTCCCCACCGCCATGGCGTCCTCCCGGCCGCGCGCGCCGGATGCATTGCCGCGCTCGCGCCCGTCCCGATTGTAGGGGAGCGCTTGCGCTCGGAGGAACCTGGGCACTACCATCGCGCAGGAGTCGCCACGCGCACGAGCGCCCCGGGGTCAGGTCTTGCGTTGCGCTCACCTCGGGGTCAGGTCTTGCGCTGTGCGCGGGCGCGCCCGACCCGATGAGCGCACTCTCATGAGCCAGGTCGATCGACCTGTTCCAGTCCGCGGTCACGCCGGTGCGCGTGCCCGTCGAGCCCGGCGTGGCCCTCTACGTCGGAGCGCCGCGACGGCGATCCGAGCCGTCGTGCCCTTCGTGCTCGTCCACGGGCTCGCCTCGAACCTCCGTCTCTGGGACGGCGTCGCCGAGGCTCTGCACGCGCGCGGCCACACGGTGGTCGCCGTCGACCAGCGCGGCCACGGCCGCTCCGACGCGCCCGGATGCGGCGTACGGCATCGACACTCGCCGTGGCCGACCTCCTGGCGGTGATCGACGCGCTCGGCCTGGAGCGGCCCGTCGCTCGCCGGGCAGTCGTGGGGCGGCAACGTGGTGCTCGAGCTACGGCTGGCGCGCGCCGCGACGTCGTCCGCGGCATCGCGTGCGTCGACGGCGGGATCATCGAGCTGGCCGACTGGTTCGCCACGTGGGAGGCGTGCCTCGACCGCGCTGACGCCGCCGCGACTCGACCACCTCACGCTGGCCGAGCTCGAGGCGCGGATGCGCGCGCGAGCTCCGGAGCTGCCGGATCGGGCCATCGCCGCCGCGCTCGCAGTGCTTCCGCGTCACGCGAGCGACGGACGCATCGAGCCGCGCCTGCGCGCGCGCACCGCCATCTCCAGATCGTGCAGCTCGCTGTGGGAGCATCGTCCCGTCCACGCGCTGACCGACGCTGGAGGCGCCCGACGCTGCTCGTGCTCGCCGACAGCGGGGACGAGGCGCACGGCGCGCAAGCGCCAAGCGCCGAGGCGCGGCGCCGCTGGCCGCGGCGCCGCGCCTGCGCTCGCACTGGTTCGTCGCCGGCGCACCACGACGTCCACTCGCAGTTCCCGGACCGCGTGGCCGACGTGCTCGCCGCCCGTGCGCGACGGTTCTTCCGTGAGCGCTGACGGGGCCTCCGCGTGAGCGCGCCGCGCGTGCTCGTGATCATGGGCTCGGGCGAGACCGGCGCCGACGATGGTCACGCCCCATCGCGACATCGTCGCCCGCTTCGGCGGCGCGCGCGCCGCGCGCGGTGCTGCTCGACACGCCGTACGGCTTCCAGGAAAACGCGGCCGGAGATCTCGCAGCGCGCGGTCGAGTACTTCGCCCAGCGCGTGCAGCTCGCCATCGAGGTCGCCGGCTTCCCGGCCCGCTCGCGTGCCGATCCCGCCCAGCGCTCATCGCAAGCCGAGGCCGGCGCGCTCGTCGCGCCTGCGCACCGCCGACCTCGTGTTCTGCGGGCCCGGGCAGCCCGACGTACGCGCTGTCGACCTGGCGCGGCTCGCCGGTGCCCGAGGCGCTCGCCGACACAGCTGGCCGACGGCGGCGGTCGCGGTGTTCTCGAGCGCGGCGGCGCTCACGCGTCGGCCGCTTCAGCCTTCCCGTCTACGAGATCTACAAGGTCGGCCAGCCGATCCACTGGCTCGACGGCCTCGATCTGCTCTGAGCGCCGCTCGGCTTCGGGGCTCGACTGCGTGGTCGTCCCGCACTTCGACAACGCCGAGGGCGGCACCCACGACACGCGCTTCTGCTACATGGGCGAGCGGCGGCTGCGCGCTGATGGAAGGCGATGCTGCCCGACGACGCCTGGATGCTCGGCGTCGACGAGCACACCGCGCTCACCGTCGACCTCGACGCGAAGCGAGGTGGCGATCATCGGCCGGGGCGGCGCTGACCGTCCGGCGGCGCGGCGCGCACGAGGTGTTCCCGGCCGGCGCGCGCGGATGCCGCCGTCCGCGCTCGTCGGCGCGGGGCGCGGCGGCACCGGGAGCGGCGCGCCCGCCGGTGCCGCGCGCGCGCTGGCGACAGGGCGCCGGCCGGGCGTCGCGAGGCGTCATCGGGGCGCGGAAACGGCCACGGACGAGCCCGCACGCGCGGTCGCCCCTGCTCGGCGAGGCGGCGCGCCTCGAGCAGGCGTTCGCCGGGGCGCTCCAGTCGCTCGGAGCGCCGGCGACTGCGACCGACGCCGATCCTCGCGCTCGACCGCACCATCCTCGACTGGGCCGCGGACACGCTCCAGACCGACGAGCCCGACCGCGCGCGCGCCGGTCCTCCACTCGCTGGTGCATCGGCTCGGCGAGGCCGCGTCCGTCGGCTTGCGCGATCCCGGCGAGGTGCGGTGGCCCCGCTCGTGGAACGCCTCCTCGTCCTCCGCGCCGAGCTCCGCACCGAGGAAGGCCTGGCAGCTCGCCGACCGCGTCCGAGACCGCCTGATCGAGGCCGGCATCGAGATCCGCGACACCCCCGACGGCACGGTCTGGACCCTCACTGGGGTCAGGTCTTGAATTGCCAATGGGGTCAGGTCTCGAGCGCCAGCGCTCCCGCCGCGACGGACTGCGCGTTCTGATCTCGAGACGGTAGCCGTGCCCGTCCGGCGCTCGCTGACCCAGGCGCGGCGCGCCGGCGCCCATCGAGACGTCCGGCGCGGCGCCGCTGGCCCGGCGGCTCGCGGAGGCCCTGGAGGTGTCCGCGGCGGGGGATGCCGCGCTCGACCTCACCCACGGCTTAATACACGTTCCCGCGCGCGGATGCACTCCGCTCACCGGCGCGGCGCGCGCTTGGCGCTGTGTCCGGCGATCTGCGCGGGCGCACCGTCCTCGATCCGTTCTGCGGCTCCGGCACCGTGCTGGTCGAGGCGCATCGCGCCGGCGCGCGCGCCTCGGGAGCGACCTGAGCCCGCTCGCCGTTCTCGTCGCGCGCGCCAAGTGCGCGGTGGACGTAGCCGGTGGAGCTGGTGGTCCGCCGCGCCGCGGAGATCTCCGGAGCGGGTGCTCGCCGAGGGCCGCGCGCGCGCGCCGGGCCGGCGGGCCGCGCGGCCGCCGTCTGCCCGACGACGTGTGGCGCGCGTTTCCGCCGCACGTCGCCGCCGAGCTCGCCGCGCTCCGGGACGGGGCGGAGGCCGAGCCCGGAGCCGCTCGCGCGCGCCGCTCCTCGCGATCCTGTCCTCGATCCTCGTGGAAGGTGTCGCACCGCGAGTCTGGATCATGTCGGACCAGACCGCGGCGCGTCTCTCGTCGCGCGCGGCGCGGCCGCGCGCTTGTTCGCGGCGCGCGCCGAGGAGCGCGCCCGGGGCCTGCGGCGACTCGCGCGCGAGGCGCCCCGGGCAGCGCCGGTGCCGGAGGCCCGCGTCGGCGACGCGCGACGGCTCGACGCGGTCCGCCCGCGCACGGTCGCGGCGGTCGTGACCTCGCCGCCCTACCCGGGGACGTACGACTCACGCCAGACCAGCAGGCGCTGCGGCTCGCGTTCCTCGGGATGGAGGCGCGCGCGGGCTGCGCGTCCGGCGAGATCGGCGCGCCGCCGCTTCGGCGCCGGGCGGGCGGAGGCGGCGCTCGCGGACTGGGAGCGCGACATGACCGGCGGTGCTCCGCGAGCTCGGGCACGCGCTCGCGCCGGGAGGCGCCGATCGCGCTGGTCATCGGCGATTCCCGCGTGGGGCAGGGCAGCGAGGCGCGCGCCGTCTTCGCCGACGAGGCGCTCGGCCGGATCGCGCCCGTCGCCGGGCTGCGCGTCGTCGCCGCGGCGTCGCAGCGGCGCACCGCGCTGGGCGAGAGCCGAGCGGCAGGCGTTCGCGCGCCGGCCCAAACGCGAAGCATCTGCTGCACCTGGACCGCGGCTGACGCGAGCATCTGCTGTACGTGGACCGCGGCTGAAGTGTTCTGGAGCGCGGGACGCGTCGGCGGCCGCCGGCTGGTCGCGCCGCGGCATTCGCGCGCAGCCGCGGCGCTTGCGTTCGCGCCGGTGGCGCGCGACAGTTCCGGCAACGGACCCCGATTGCCGGACGTCCCGGGCGGCGACGCGTGGTCGCATCGCTCCGGGCTCGGGAGGTCGAGCATGAGCGACTGTCGACGACGACGATTCCCCTGATCCCTCCTCCGCCGAGGAGATGGTGCCCGGCGCGCGCGCGGTCCTGCACGCCGACGCGCTCGACGACACGATCGCCGTGCTCAATCCCGCCGAGCCGGTGTGCCTGCCCGCGACCCGCGACGGTGGCGGACGCCGCGCAGGCGATGCTCGCCCGGCGTCAGGCCGGCGTGCTGATCGTCGACGGCGAGGGCCGGCTGCGGGTATCTTCACCGAGCGCGACGTGCTGACGCGCGTCGTGGGCGCGCGGCGCGATCCCGCGCGGACTTCGCTCGGCGACGTGATGACGGCCGAGCCCGAGGCGCTCACGCGGGACCATCGCGTCGCCTACGCGCTCCACTGCATGAGCGTCGCCGGCTACCGGACGGTGCCGCTGGTCGACGCCGAGGCCCGCCCGATCCGGCGTGATCACCGTCACCGACGTCCTCCGGTGGCTGGCCAACCTCTTCCCGGAGGAGATCCTGAACCTGGCGCCCGGCGTGCCTGATCAAGCACCCCGAGAAGATCGACGCGGGCTGGATCGCAGGCGGAGACGCATCCCGGCCTGAGGCGGTATTCGCGGGCTGGGAGATACATCGCGGGCTGAGACGCATCCGAGGAGAGCTAGTGTCCATGCGCATCGTCTCTGATCGAGCCCGTCATCGTCGACGTCCCCATGCGCGAGCCGGTGCAGGGCGTGCACGGCACCGCCGCCGTGCAGCGGAGCGTGCTCGTCCGCGTGGTCGCCGACTCCGGCGCCGAGGGCTGGGGCAACGTCGATCCGACCCCGGGCTACACCGCTGATGTCGGCGGAGGAGGTCCGCGACACCGTCGCCGGCCTGGCGCCGCACCTCCAGGGGCTCGATCCCTTCAACCTGCACCAGGCGCTCGCGACCATGGACCGCGCGGTGGCGGAGCGCTTCGAGGCCAAGGCGGCGGTCAGAGATGGCGCTGTGCGATCTCAAGGGTCGCGCGGTGGGCCTGCCCGTGCACTCGCTGCTCGGCGGCCGCGCTCGGACCGCGTCACGCTGAACGCGTGGATCGGCACGTGCCGCCGGAGCAGGCCGCGCGCGAGGCGCGCGCGTGGCTCGACCGCGGGTTCACCACCGCGAAGATCCAGGTCTCGGGGCCGGGGCCGAGGGGATCGAGCGCGTGGCCGCGGTGCGCGCGGCGGTCGGCGCGCGGATGGAGCTGCGCGTCGACTTTCAACGAGAGCCTCGCGCGCGGCGAGGCGGTCGGCGTGATCCGGCGGCTCGAGCCCTTACGACCTGGTGCTCGTCGAGCAGCCGATCTCGCGCGACGACGTCGCCGGGCTCGCCGAGATCCGCCGCGCGATCGGGATCCCGCTGATGGCCGACGAGAGCGTGATCGGGCCGGCGTCGCTGATCGACATCATCCGGCGCGAGGCCGCCGACATCGTCAAGGTCAAGGTGATGAAGCAGGGCGGCCTGATCCGCACCCTGCAGATGGCCGAGCGCGCGGCGGCGGCGGCGCCTGGTGGTCATCGGCCACGGCTTCGGGCTCACGCTGTCGACGCTGGCCGAGGCCGCGGTCGCCGCGTGCAGCGACGCCATCATCGCCGGGCTGCGAGGCCGTGGGCCCGCTGAAGATGGCCGGCGACGTCGTCACCGAGCCCGCGCGCCTCGACGCCGGCGTCATCGCGCTCACCGACACCCCGGGCCTCGGCGCCTCGGTCGACCCAGAAGCCCTCAAGCGCGTCACGCGTCGCCTGACCTGGGTCAGGTCTTGCGCTATGCGCGCAACACCCGCCGTTGCGCGCGGGCCGGGTCAGTAGACGGTGAACTCGACGAGGTTGTCGTCGGGATCGCGGAAGTAGACGCTGGTGGAGGTGCCGCGGGCGCACGAGCGCGGGCCGGGCCGGCCTCGGGCGTGATGCCGTTCTTCGCGAGCAGGTCGAGCACCTCCTGCACCGTGCCGTCCCACCCAGGCAGAAGTCGGCGCTGCCGACCGACGGCCGCCGCGCGCCCAGGTATCCCGGGCGATCCGGCCACTCGCGCGCGTGCACGTTGATCTTCTGGCGCGCCGCCGATGCGGATGGTCGGCATCCGCGGCCGGTTGTTGGGCCGGTCCTCCCACGCGATCTCGAACCCGAGGCGCTCGTAGAAGGCGAGCGTCTTGTCGAGGTCGTTCACCACCATCACCCAGTGGTCGATTCCCCTTGATCGGCATCGCGAGGCCTCCCATGCGCCGCGTGCGGCGGCAGCGCGCCGTTACCGGAAATTCGGCACATGACCTCCTTCGCGAACAGCTCCATCGAGCGGCGGATCTTGTCCTGGGGCAGCCCGCCGAAGTTCATCCAGCAGAGCACGTGGCCGACGCCCATCGTCGCGCATGGTCTCGATGTGGCGCGGCACACGGTATCGGGCGAGCCGAAGGCCACCGTCTCGCGCGACCAGGCCTTCCCACGTGACCTTCGGCGAAGCGCTCGGCCGCCGGCCCGAAAGCCCGGCTGGAGGCTCGGTGCGCGTCCTCGATGCGCTCGGGCACCTGGAAGCGGCGCAGCGAGTCCTGGTACCACATCTCGGCGTCCTTGGCCTCGGCCAGCGCCTGCGCGTCGGTGGCCGCCACGTAGATCTGGCGCGACACGCCCCAGTCCTTCATGAGCGTCGCGATCTCGGCCTCGTCGCGGCCGTGCTTGCCGCAGCGCGGCGAGGTAGCTGTCGCGCCGGCTCGACGAGCTGGTCCGACCGGCCCGGCGAGGATGGAGTTCAGCATCGGCCAGCCGCGCGCGGCCGAGCTCTCGATGCCGTCGTCGCTGCCGCACACCTGGTAGATCGGCGGGTGCGGCTGCCGCCAGGGCTTGGGGATCACCGCGCGCTCGGCCCGATGGTGAAGAAGCGGCCCGGCGTGCGCGAAGCGATCCTCGGTCCACGCCTTGCAGGATGATGTCGCAGGCCTCGTCGAAGCGCTCGCGGTTCTCCTGCTGCGGCACGTCGGTAGCCGGTGAACTCCGCCGGGTCGGTTGCCGCGCCCCACGCCGACGTCGAGGCGGCCCCTGGAGATGATGTCGATCGAGGGCGAGCTGCTCGGCCAGCCGCAGCGGGTGGTGAAAGGGCAGGATGGCGGCGGCCAGCCCGATGCGCACCGCGGCGCGTGCGCGGCGGCCGCGGCGGCGGCGAGGCTCGGCCGGGTCCACCGCGAGGCCGTAGTCGATGAAGTGGTGCTCGGTGAGCCAGATCTCGTCGAAGCCCGAGCTCCTCCGTCCACTCCATCTGCTCGAGCTCGCGGTGCACGACGCTCGCGCGTGGGACAGCCTCGGGCGCGGCCTGGAAGAAGTAGAACGTCCCGAAGCGCACGCTCAGCGCTCGCCCTGGCTTGGCGCTCCCCGCGTCATCTGTCTTTCAGCCGCAGGTCCTCGAGCGGACCGGAGTACGCGAAGCCCTTGATGATGTTGATCCCCGCCTTCCTCGACGCGCGGGCCGATGCCCCACAGGAACGCCAGCTCGTAGATCGGCACGTGCATCACGCGGTCGACCAGGATCTGCTGGATCTGGTGGAGCAGCGCCTCGCGCTGCTTCGGTCCGGTCTCCCGCGCCTGACGCTGGAAGAGGTCTTCGACCTCGGGCACGACGCCCGACGCGTAGATGCCGCCCTTGGTGACGTACGACCTCGATGCGGGTGGCCGCGTTGCCGGCGCGGCGCCGGTGATGCCCATGATCAGGCCCTTCAGCTTCTTGCTCGCGCCACGCCGCGGGTCATGCGCGGCGCGCTCCATCGTCCGGCGTATGCGTCTTGATGCCGACCGCCTGCAGATACGCTGCCGACCGCCTCGCCCATCGAGAAGTACGGCGGACACGGGGTGAGCGTCGCCGGCGTCGAAGCCGTTGGGGAAGCCGGCCTCGGCGAGCAGCTGCTTGGCGCCTGGGTCGCGTCGTAGCGCCGGCGGCTCGTACACCTTCGCGAACTCGAGGACACGCGCGGAATGATGTTGCCGGTCGGCACGCGACAGCCCGAGCGTCTCCGCCTGGTTGAGGGCCTGTGCGATCGATCGGCGTGGCTCGCGGCCAGCCGCACGCGCCGGTCGTGCCAGGGCGACTTCGGATCCCACTGCTCCGGCAGGTCGAGCCAGAACGACGCCGCTGGCTGAACGCGGCGCGGTGAGCTTGAGTCCCGGGGTGCGCGCGGATGTCCTCGGCGATCGGGCCGGTGAACAGGTACGCGATGTCGACCTCGCCCGTTCTTGAGCGCCGCGGCGCGCGTGGTCTCCTCGGGCAGGCTGCGGAAGCACGAGGCGCTTGACGCTGGGCGTCTTGCGCCAGTAGCCGTCGTAGCGCCTCCATCACCAGCTCGACGCCCGGCGTTGAAGCTCACGAACTTGTACGGCCCGGCGCCGATCGGGCGCCTTCTTGAACCCGTCGTCGCCGACCTTCTCGACGTACTTCTTGGGCACGATCCACGCCGGCGCCGGTGGCCGAGCGTGCCGTAGAACGTCATGAAGTCGGGCCACGGGCTCCTTGAGCTGGAAGCGCACGCGGCCGGGATCGACGATCTGCATCTCGCGCACGCGGTCCTTCAGCAGTCCTGGCCGCGGCGCCGCTGGTAGCGCTCGAAGGAGAACTTCACGTCGTCGGCGGTCACCGGGTCGCCGTTGTGGAACTGCACGCCCTTGCGCAGACGAACTCGTACGTGAGCCCGTCCTGCGACGCGCGTCCACGACTCGGCGAGGCTCGGCGTGTTCGGGCCCGGCCGGCCATGGGCTTCACCAAGGCGTCGTGGCAGCGCGTACAGCCGCGAAACGCAGCGCTTATCGCCGCGCCGCCACATCCTCCGGCGTAGGAGGAGAACCGGCGCAAACCGGAAACGAAACGTCAC
>ERZ1370068.293-contig-10264_pt1 | contig 32206 bp, 38 predicted proteins | sample MGYA00561227_ERZ1370068 | MGnify/ENA primary metagenome ERZ1370068 (study PRJEB38410, sample SAMEA6850437) | metagenome | study: Metagenomic assessment of the ecological functions of the soil: analysis of the soil microbiota associated with the...
CGGAAGGCACCGGCAAAGCCGAGCGCCTGAGCCGAGTCCCAACCGGCAGGATCCGACGGCCGTCACCGCCGACGGGCGCCGGCTGATCTTCACTGAAGTCGCTCCGGAAAACGGGCGACGACGTCATGCAGATGATGTTGGACGACAGACGACGCGTCACGCCACTCGTGCAGTCGGCGTTCCTCGAGCGCAACGGCATCGTCTCACCTGACGGACACTGGCTGGCCTACGAAACCAACGACTCAGGAGGCCATTCGAGATATTCTGTTCGGCCGCTTCCCGGACGGCTGAACAGCGGCCACTGGCAGGTGTCCACGACCGGCGGCACACGGCCACCGTGGGCGCGAAGCGGTCAGAGGAGCTGTTTTTTATGTCGCACCGACAGGTGCGCTTGAGTGCGGGTCGGCGTGGACCACGGCCCGTCATGGGCGGCAGCCACGACGCGCCGAGCGCGCTGCACTGGTGAAGGAAGGCTATCACTTCACAAACTCTGGTAGCTTTCCTGGCCGCACGGCCACGACGTCGCCGCCGACGGGCAGAGATTCCCGATGATCAAGCCTGGCGGCATCGGATTCGCTGGCCCCGCCGCCAGCCTGATCATTGTGCAGCACTGGGGCGAGGAGCTGAAAGAAACATTGGTCAGCGCCGACGAACAGACGACCGCGGGGAATCACCGTAGCCTGGCGTTCGAGAAATACTCATCGACGGCCAACGGTGCTGGTCGTCAGACGCCGCGAACTGAGCCGGAACGGGATCGGTGCCACGAAGTTCGTCGATCTGATTCATTCCGGGCGTGTCAGCACCACGACCACCTCTGCGAGAAGGCCGAGGCAGACCACGCTTGCGTTCGTGTGGTCGATATTTGCGGGCGCGCAAACGATCGACTGATCGATACTGCGGCGGAGAAGCGGCTGTGCCTCACGCCATTACTGCGCGTCGGGAAAAAATTCGTTGACGTTGGCGCAGTAGCTGGCCATTCTGTACGCGATGCGTCGTCTCGTCTTCCGGATGAGTCGTTGCGATCCGGTTCGCGCTAGTCGACGCTCCCGCCTGCAGAGCGGCCGCTCCGAGACCGCGATGCATCACTCTGCAAATCTTGGATTGACCCGCCGGTGGCCGGGGCGTATAAGTCGAGGTCTTCCCCTGGAAATCCGTCACTCGAACAGTGAGGCCAGCCATGATGCGCCGCCGTCCCTCCTTCGCAAATCGCCGGAAGTTTCTCGCTCAGGCCGGTGGACTCGCGGCCGTCGCGGCCGGCGCGCCGTTCGGCATCGGCGGAGTCGACGCGCTCGCCAAGGGGTTCGACCACGATGGCCGATTCGGACCGCGACGACGACGACGACGACGACCACGGCCACGACCGATCGAACCAGCGCGCCAACGACGCATTCAAAATCCGGCACGAGGCGGCGCTGTTTCACAGAAAACAGCCCAGCGCCCGGCACCTCACCAATGGCGACGAGCGGCGTGCGCAAACGCGGTGGGCAGTTTCACGAAATCGCTGCCGCATACGATGGATGGTCTCGTCGTTCCCGAGGCGTACGCGGCGCTGCGCCACGCGATGTCGACGGCGGATCCGGCCGACTTCGACGTCATCCGCGCGGCGGCGTGGCGAAGCTGTCCAATCCCCAGTCCGCGTTCGCGTTTCAGATGGACGGCGCCGATTCGCATCAGCCCGGCATCCGCGTGCCTCCGGCGTTCGCGAGCGCCGAGACGGCCGGCGAGATGGAGGAACTGTACTGGCTCGCGCTGACGCGCGACGTGCCGCACGCGAACTACGACACCGACGCGACGATTGCGGCCGCCGCCAACGCGCTGTCGCATCTCTCCGATTTCCGCGGGCCAGAAGGCAGGCGGCGCCGTCACGCCGGGGACCATCTTCCGCGGCAACTTTCCAGGCGAGCTGAGCGGGCCGTTCATTTCGCAGTTCCTCGCTGAAAGACGTTCCGTTCGGTCCGTCACGTGGTCCCTCAGAAAGTCAGGGCAGGTCCTCGCCGGTGTCGAGTCATGACCGACTACGCCGCGTGGCTGAACGTCCAGAACGGAAGCCCATCTCCGGTTCCCCCTTCCAGACGGTTCCCGCGGCGAACGCCCGCTACATCAACGACAATCGTGCGCTGTCGGCGTACCTGCGCGCGGACTTCAGCCCGCAGGGCTTCATCAACGCGTCGCTGATTCTCAATACGTTCGGACTCAACGCGCTGTCGCCGAGCAATCCGTACCGCGCGAGCCTGAACCAGTCGGGGCAAGGGACGTTCGGCGGCGGCGAGTTCATCGGCATGATCGCGCACGCGGCTCATGTCGCGCTGCTGGCGTGCTGGTTCCAGAAGTGGGCGGTGCACCGGAAGGTTCGACCCGAAGCGTTCGGCGGCGCGATCCACAACATGAAAACGACGACCAGCGCGATACAGACATCCATCCGGAGATCCTGAATTCGCCGGTCCTGACGACGATTCAGATGAAATTACGGCACGTTCCTGCTGCCGATGGCGTATCCGGAAGGATCTCCGACGCATCCGTCATATCCCGCCGGTCACGCGGCGTTTGCCGGAGCGGGTGCGACGATGCTGAAGGCGTTCTACGACGAAACGTTCGTCATCCCTCGCCGGTCGTCGCGTCAGCCGACGGAACGGCGCTCGTTCCATACACGGGCACACCACTCACGGTCGGAAATGAACTGAACAAGCTGGCGTCGAACATCTCAATCGGACGCGACGCGCCGGGCGTCCACTGGCGATCCGACGGAACGGAAGGGATGGCGCTCGGCGAAGCGGCGGCCATTGCCGTGCTGCAGGATCTGCGGCATTGCTACAGTGAAGACTTCGACGGGTTTTCGTTCACGCGCTTCGACGGAACGCCAATCACGATCTGAGGAGCATCCAGTCATCCGCATCGTGAAACGCGAACGCTCGCGCAGAGGTGTCGCGCGAGCGGAACACCGAGCGGTGTGATCACGCGCGGTCGGCACATCAGGCGCTTGATGGTCGAGAGCAGGTCGCCATGTCCGCCCAGTTTAGACACACAACCGCAGAGGCTCCGACATCGAAGGATCGTTGAATCAGGTCGGGATCGTCTGTCGCCGTGAACATGACGACCTCGTATCTCCTGGGTGCGCCCGCGCGATCTGACGGCACGCCTCCAGTCCGTCGACGTTCGGGAGGCTCAGGTCGAGCACAATCACGTCGGGCTGAAGTCGTTGCGCGGCCTCCAGAAGGGCGCCGCCGTCTGCCACCGTTCCCACGACCTCGCAGTCCAGTGCCAGCAAGCGGGCGACGGCTTTGAGTATGTCGGGGTAGTCGTCCGCTAGCAGCACACGGGGTCGCGTCGTCAACATTAACCTCCATCGACAGCGGATTCGAACGCGCGATCGAGCATATACCGAAGCAGACGAGGCGTCTCGGCCACCGCTGTCCCCGGCCAACGTCATGCTGCGCCTGGCGACGCTGACTGGATCCTGGCCGTGTCGCTACGGACCAGCGTGACAACAAATGTTGCGCCCCCTTCGGGATTGTTGAGGGCAGCGATGGTGCCGCCATGCGCGTCGAGGATCGTGCGGACGATCGTCAGGCCGATCCCGAGGCCGTGCGATTTGGTCGTCACGAATGGCGTGAACAGCGTGTCGATGATCTCCGGCGGCACACCCGTCCCGTTGTCACGCACGGAGACGTTCGACATCCGCGGCCCTGACTTCGCTGCTGATCGTAAGGCGTCGAGGCGGCGGCGTCCCGGCCATCGCGTCCATGGCGTTTATCACCAGGTTGACGAGGACCTGCTGCAACAGCACCTGATCGCCGCTGATGACGCAAGGGGTCGAAGACAGATGAACGGTGGCCTTGACCCGCCGCGCTTCCATGTCGTGGGCGACGAGGGCAAGGCTCTCGTCGATCACACCGTGAAGATCGATTGGTTTCTTTTCCAGCTGACGACTGCGGAGCATCGTCCGATGGCGATCGATGATTTGCGTGGCGAGAACGCCCTGGGCCTGGATATCGGACAGGATCTCTGCAATCGTGTCGGGCGTCGCACGATTGCCGGTGACCATCATCTGAAGTGCCTGTGCGTTGTGACATGATCGAGCCGAGGGGTTGACCGAGCTCATGTCCGATCGAGCCGGACAACGCCGACATCGTCTGCCGGCGACTGGCGTCAGCGGCGAGCGCGAGGCTCCTTCGGCCGTCCATTTCGGCCCGCTGCCGTGCGCGGCGTTGGTACGAGGCCGGCGATCAGGAGCGACTGGACGGCCAGCACGCCGGCGGCGCTCAGCACCGTGCCCTTGTATGCGCGCCACAGGCTCGGCGCGCGATAGCGCACGACGCTTCCTGGCGGCAACCGGCTCTCGGGGATGCCCCACCGCTCTAACTCGCGCCAGTCGAAGGTTGGCTGTCCTGGCTGTTGCAGCGGCAGGTTGATGCTTCCCGGCGACGCGCCAGTCAACAGTCGAATGGCGACGTCGGCCGCGTCTGCGACCGAGATCGTCGATCGACAGCATGGATCCGCCGACAATGCCAGCGCCGAGGTAAACGCTCTGCCCGGCAAACAGGGGCGCATTCGCAGTGGCGTGGAGGTCGGCCAGCACGCGCTCGTCCGCATACGCGGCTCCCGCCGCGTCCGTGCCGAAGGTCAGATAGAAAGATCGCCGAGTTCGCTGGCAGACTGGCACAGCGCCGCAGGATCTCCGGAAGGGAGAGATCTGCGGACCAGATAAATGTCAGGCGATCGTGGAATCGCTTGAACTGCTCCTCGAATTCGCGCCGCCAGAATCTGCCGATCTCTCCGGAGCCGATCACCATGAACACCTGCCTGGTCTGCGGCAGGAGATGGAGCATGTCATCGAGGAGCCGGGGAAAATCGGTGACGGCCGCGACGGCGGTGTCGTTCTCGCCCGCCGGCGCGCCGCGCATGATATCGCCAGTCGACGGCCGCCAACAACAGCGGCGCTGTCGGGGAAGAGGTGCCGCCGGTAGCTTGCGCGCGAATACCGCCGCGGGCCCGCCGATTGCCACGATGAGATCCGGCTTCGGGCGATCGGCGAAGGTGGATCGGATGAAGTCGATGACCGCGTCTTGAGGTGCGCCAACAAACCCGGTCGGACCCACAACGACCTGAATGGCGTTCACGGGTCCCCCTTCGCCCTGGTCCAGGTCGACACGGAGATTGGCGGTGAAGTGGTCGAGGATGAGGTTGCCGCGGTCGAGGGATTGCAGCAGCCAGGACTTGCTTGACCGCCGGCGCGGGCATCGCTCGGTGCCGCGCCGAGGAGCAGCAAGAACGCCAGCGCACCCGGAAGCCTACTGCCCACGACGCAGGCCCACAGTATTGACGCAATCGGGGCGCGACAAGTCATGCCGTTGTTCGGAGAGAAATGGTCTACATCATAGCGTTCGACGCATGTATCTGTTGATCGCTGGGCTACTGGCGCTGATCTGCGTGCCGGCGTCGGCACGTGCGCAGCCCGCCGGAGAGATTTCGGGATCGGTCTACGACCAGACTGGTGCGTCTTTGCCGGGCGCGCGCCTGACGCTGCGCGGTGTCGCAGGCACGAAGCGCAATCTACCGCCGCCGGCGACTTCGCGTTTCGAGACCTTCCGCACGTCACGGGAACCCTCGGCACGCCGCCCACGGCATTTGCCGGACGTCCTGGACCTTCGCGTCAGTTCGCTGTTGATTTCACCCTACGCCGGTAGCGACTGTCGCGCGCCACGAGGACTAGAACATCGTCGATTGTCGCGTCACGGCAGCACACCGTCTTGTTTCCGAACGGCTGCGATGAATTCTTCCAGCGATCGTTCGATACTCTTGCGACCCAGCCGGCGCGCAATCGGTTCGATGAACCACCCAAGCAACGGGGAAAGCTTCGGCTGAGCCCGAGAGTTTCCATCTCGACGATACGCCGGTATCGTGTTCGGCCAGCTTCGTGAAACTGCCGGCGCGCCACAGATATCCGCTGTCGCGTCCGGCCGGAAGAAGGTGCTCGTTGGTCTGGCCCGCGTTCCTGACCTCGCCGGATTTGATCGGAATTCGTGATCGCGTACACGAGTCGAGGAGTTGGACGGAAATGCCCGAACCGTCGAAAGGATGTCCAGCACCGCGCCGACGCCGGCCTCCGATTCGCTTGACTCGAATCTGAACCTGATACGTGTCGCCCTGGCGGCCGACGAGCTTCGACGCGATCACTTCCTTGTAGATGCGGGTGTAGGTGTCCATGCGCATTGGAGACCGCGAGGCGCGCGCTCGGAGCGTCGCGCGCGGAATGACCGCCGCGCCAACCCAATGATGAATGAGCCCGCCGGGAACGGCAAGGATGCCGTCGCCCCGTCCGGGCCGCGCGGGTGGCACTCCCTCATTTTCGGCGTCGCGCTCACGTCCGTCCGCACGCGTGCGACGAGCACGCTTCTTCAGCCCGTTTCGAAGTAGTCGTCGTGGAGGCCAGGTTCGTCCGCGACGTCAGCTCGGCAGCGGCGGCGAGCGGGAGATCGGCTGACAGCAGGAGCAACAAGAGCGGCGCCGCCGCGCACAGATACTTCATCGCATGTCGTCCGCAGGTCAGCGTGCCGGGTCGACCGAACTGGTCGCGAGATAGCTGCTGACCGCCTCCTCGAGCGGTGGCAAAGAATGTCTTCTCACCGAAGCGCGTGAACAGCCCGAAGCGTTTCAGCTTGTCCTTCACCGGATCCTTCATCTCGGCAAAACACATCTCGACGCCGGCCGCATGAAGCGTTTCGTCGAGCTCGGAGACCATGTCGGCGGCCGTCACATCGATGCTGGTCACCGGCTCCGCCGCGACGACAAGCCATCGGACCGGCGTGGGCGAGCTCGCCACCGCGTCGAGGACGCGATCGTGAAAAAACTCGGCGTTGGCAAAGAACAGTGGCGCATCCCAGCGGAACAAGACAAGGCCCGGAATCAGGTGTGCGTCAGGATATCGGGTGATGTCGTGATAGCCCTTCACATGATCGACGCGGCCGAGCACCGCCGAATGCGGACGCCACCCGTCCCACAGGAACTCGATGCACGGCAATGCCAATCGCGAGCGCGATGCCAGGAATGGCGCCGAATACCGCGACGCCGGCGAAACAGGTCATGGAAAGCCAGAACTCCCAGCGTTGAATGCGATAGATGCGGCGCAGGTCGGACACTTCGATCAGGCCGATGGCTGACGCGATCACGATCGCCGCCGAGCGCGGTGTTCGGCAGATCCTGGAGCAGCGTGGGCGCGAGCATCAGCAACAAGGCGATGGCGAGCGCGCCCACGACTCCGGCGAGCTGAGTCCTGGCGCCCGCGGCCTCGGCCACCGGCGTGCGCGAAGAGCTGCTGCTGATCGGGAAGCCCTGAAAGAAGCCCGCCGCGACGTTGGCGATCCCGAGGCCCACCATCTCCTGGTTCGGGTCGACCGGTGTCCGCAGACGCGCCGCATAGGTTCGCGAGAGTACGCTCGTGTCGGCGAAGGCGACGAGGGCGATGGTGAGGCCACCCGTGAGGATCGGACCGAGGCTCTCGATAGGCACCAGTGGCAGATGCGGCGCCGGCAGCCCCTGCGGCAAGGGACCGAGGACCGAGATGCCGGTGCGCGTGCCGAGATCGAACGCAGCGGCCACGACCGGTGGCAGCGCCGACCGCGAGCAGCATGGCCGGGAGGCGCGGCCAGCGCTTCAGCACCAGAATCAGCGCGAGCGCACCGCCGCCGATTGCGAGCGCGGTGACGTTTGTGCTTCCACCCACACCTTCTCGGCAATCTGCCATGCCTGACGCAGCGGTCCGTCCGCCTTGACGGAAAAGCCGAACAGCTTCGGGATCTGACTCAGTATCACCGTCAGCGCGATGCCGTTCATGTACGCCGTAGCGGATCGGTTTCGAGAGCAACTCGGTAATGAAGCCGAGACGTGCGAGGCCGGCACCTACGCAGGCGGCGCCGGAGATGATGGCCATCATTCCGGCCAGAGGGACCGCACGTTGCGGATCACCCGCCGACAGCGGCAGCACGACTGCGAGGATCACGGCCGCGAGCGCCGAGTCCGGTCCCAGGACCGATAATGCGGCTCGGACCGAACAGCGCGTACGCGAGCAGCGGCACGATGGTCGCGTAGAGACCGTTGATGCCCGGCAGCCCTGACGCCTCCGCATACGCGATGCCCACCGGCACGAGCATGGTCGTCATCACGAGGCCGGCCACGGCATCGTGACGCAGCCAGAGACGGCTCGTAGCGGCGCGGCATCTCCAACCCGGGAGCCCAGCGCACCACGCTGGTTCGATTCGACGGTATGTCTGCGCGACCGCGGACCGCACCGGCCAGCTTCATCCTATGAGGCCAGAAGCCGTCTCTTCATGTCCGGTTTGACGCGCAGGAACTTCATGTCAACCAACGCGTCAAGCACCTGCCATCGCAGACGTCCAAGGAGAGGCCATCACCGCATATCCGCCGTTGACCGGACTCCATGGCCTTCAACGGGTGGCGTCTGGAACCTGGTCCCGTGTATCAGTCGTCTGTTCCGGGAGCCAGCCGCGGCTTCATGATGCGCCCGATCGCCCGGACCAGTTCGGTCCAACGGGATTCCTCGCGCAGCAGCTGCTGCTTGCCTGCGGGTGTGAGGCGATAAATTTGGCGCGCTGGTTGGCCTCGGTCTGCCCCCACTTGGACGTGACCCAGCCCTGTTTGCTGAGCCGCTGCAGCGCGGGATACAGCGAGCCCGCTTCGATCTGCAGGACATCCACGACTGCGCGCGAATGGTCTGGCCAATCGCATAGCCGTGCTGCGGCCCCCACTGGAGCGTGCGCAGAATCAGCATGTCGAGGGTGCCACGCAGGAGGTCGCTTCGGCGCGTCCGAGCCCGACGAGTGTAGCGCCATGTGCTGTCGACATTCTATGGCCAGGGCCGCCAGAATGTCTATAGCCTGTTCCCGCGCTGAGCGGTGGCGTCCCTGAAGATCCCCCAAGCATCCGTATCCCGACTTCAGAGCGGTTCGCCGATCGTGAGCGCGATCGTTCCTATCCCTTCGATCGAGCCGGCGAATTTCGTCGCCGGGCCTGACCGCTCCAACTCCTCCGGCGTGCCGGTGTAGATCAGATCGCCAGCCTGCAGAGTGATAGAACGTCGAGAGATGAGCGATCACCTCGGGCACACCGTGGATGAGCAGCGAGAGATCCGATGACTGCTCTGGTCTGGCCGTTGACCCGCAGCTCGATCCGGCCCTCGCGGGGATGGCCGATCTGCTCCGGCGGGCACGATCTCGGCGAGCACGGCCGACTGCTCGAAGTCCTTGCTGAGATCCCACGGGCGGCGCTGATCGCTTCGCGGGCCTGCTGCAAGTCGCGGCGCGTCATGTCCAGCCCGCACGCATACCCGAAGACCGATGTCGAGGGCGCGGTCGGCCGCCACTCGGAACGCAGGAGCGCCGATCACCACGACGAGCTCCATTTCGTGGTGATAGTTGCTGGTCCCGGGCGGATACGGCACCGTCGATCCCGACGGCACGTAGTGCTCTCGCCGCCTTCGTGAAGTAGAACGGCGCCTCCCGATCGACCTCAGCGCCCATCTCTTTGGCGTGCGCTTCGTAGTTGCGGCCGACGCAGAAGATTCGTCGAATCGGAACTCGTTCCGCTCGACCGCGCACGGGCGCGGCGACGACTGGAGCCGGAAACAACAGGTCGCTCATTCAAGTCCTCTGCGCAACAGGGAATGTCTGGCCCGGAGCCGTCCGCTACGCTTTCGCGCGCGAGCCTCGGCGAATTGCGCGACGTTGCGGCGAATCTGGCCGAGGTGTTTCTCGACGTGCTGCACCAGCAGCTGATCGACGACGAAGGACGCCGGTTTCACACCCCAGCGCGGGTTGCTGCTGGTCGCCTCAACAGCAAGATCGGCATCGCTCAGGCCGTTCAACCTGTCGGCGGATCGGCGAGCGGCCTGACGAATGTCGGCCAGCACCTCCTCGAGCTTGTGCGTCGCCGTGTTCGCGACCGCCGCCAGACGACGAGCGTCGGTATGATCGCGTCCCCACTGCTCGTGCGGCCGTTGCGCAATACGCAGCGTTTCGTCGGTCCAGAACGGCACGAACTCGCGGACGTGGCAGAGGATGTCCATCACCGACCACACACCCTCGGCGGGGATCCAGGTGATGAGCTCCGGCGGCAGACGCGCCACCTCGTCCAGCATTTCGTCGGTGAGCGCCTGCAGGCGGAGGGCTGACGACACGGCGGCGCGACTCCGATCAGGCATACGGACGCCAATGCTACCGGAGGAGCGGTTCGCCGCGCGCCGGTTGACCGGCGCGCGGGAAGCGTTGGCTCGATTCGATTCAGGGTCCGTCTACGCGGTCAAGGATGAAGGTGGCGCAGCCAGCAGCGACGCGAGCGCATCGAGTCGCGCCGTCCAGTACTCCTTGGCCGTTCGCGATGCCTCGCGACTGCGCAGCTTCGTGTGCGCGATCGCGACCATGCTCTTCGATCGTCCCTTCGCCGTGAAGCCGACGACGACGACCGTGGCGTCCGGCCACCGCAGCCGCATCGCCTTCGACGCCGTGGCGCTGCGCACGACCGCGCCGACTCTAGTCGAGCCAGCGGCGGCGGGTCGCATCGTGGACGCCCACGCGCGGAACAGCGTGCTGACCGGCACGTCGAACGTCCGGCTCTTCGTCGCCTCGTACGCTGCCGTCGCGGCGCTGGCCGCGCTCGCGCAGCCCCTTTGATCCGCTCGTAGCCGACGGTGACGGTCTGCGCCCACCAGTCGGGGCGCCGTGCTTTGTCGTGCACGATCGTCGCGATGCCGGCCGTGCGGCATCGCAGCGGCGCCGTCGCCGTCGAGCGCCTGGACCCACTCCGCCCACGTGCGGCTGGTCTTCGCCGAGACTCTCGCGTCGCGTCATGCCGGCGAGCGCCGCCTGATCCGCGAGGCGCGGCGCGGCTGACGCGGGAGTTTTCTGTTTGCCGATGACGGAGGCACGGGCGGCGGTGTAGGACTCGCCCGTCTTCTTCATCCGATCGCGAATGATGCGCTTGCGGTCTTTGTCGCGAGGCATCGTCTCATCTCCTCTGCACACGCCGCGGGCTCGCTCCCCGGCAACGCGCACGCTGCGACGCAAAGGTTGACGACGCGGATCCGGGAGTATGCCCCCTTTGCCTCACGACGGGTTCCGGTCGGGGCGGAACCTCAAGAGGTTTGGCGTGGATCGACGCCGCCAGAGCATGCGCCGGCTCGCGCTTCGCGTCAAGCGGCGGATTGCGCGGCGCGGCCAATCGGCGTAGTCTCCCTCCTGCAGACGCCGCGTTCGAAGAGGAGGCTGGAGAATGACGCCGCGACATCGTCGTGTCATCGCCGCTACTGGCTGCCGCATTCGCGCTGGGCGTCGGCGTCCTCACCGTAACCGCCGCCCGCGCCGGCGCGGCCCGCGCGCCAGGATCGTGGGCGCTCGCGCGCACCGCTGACGGTCATCCGGACTTTCAAGGCGTGTGGGCGAACAACACCGTGACGCCGCTGCAGCGGCCGAAGCAGTGGGAAGGAGAAGACGCGTCTCACCGACGCGGAAGTCGCCGAACTCCAGAAATTCGCCGCGCGGATCGTCGACAACGACGGCGACGCGCAGTTCGGCGACGGCTTGATTCTCGCCGTCCTCAACGGCATCGACAACCCGACGTCATGCGATCCCGGCACCGGCAACTACAACCAGTTCTGGCTGGTCGAGCGCGACTGGCACGATCGGCGCACGGCCCTCATCGTCGATCCGCCGACGGCAAGCTGCCGCCGCTGACGCCCGAGGCACAGAAGCGGCGCGCGGCGGAGATCGAGCACCGCAAGGTCCACGCGTTCGAGGATCCGGAAGTCTTCCGCTCGGCGAGCGCTGCGTGAACTTCGGCGTGCCGCGGCTGCAGGCGGGCTACAACAGCTATCTGCAGATCGTCCAGGCGCCCGGCTACGTGACCGATCATGAGCGAGATGGCGCACGACGCGCGCATCATCCCGCTCGACGGCCGCCCGCATCTCGACAGCCGCATCCGCATCTGGAACGGCGACGCGCGCGGACGCTGGGACGGCGACACGCTGGTGATCGACACGACGAACTTCTCGCCGAAGAGCGACTTCATGGGCGCGCACGAGAACCTGCGATCTCACCGAGCGGCTCACGCGCATGAGCGCCGACGATGCTCAACTACGAATTCACGGTCGACGATCCGACGATGTGGACGAAACCGTGGACGGCGATGATCCCGCTGACGCCACAAGAACGAATTGATCTACGAATACGCGTGCCACGAGGGCAACGCCGCGATGCCCAACATGCTGCGCGGGCACCGCTTCGAAGAGCAGGAAACGACGCGTTCGAAATAAGGATCATCGCAAGCCTTCAAACTTTCTTCAGCCGTATCGCGATTCGCCCGCGTCGTCGCGCTGATCTGCAGATCGAATCCGTTCGGCGTCGTCGTGTGATAGCTCTTGTACGGCGCGGTGTGGATGTCGCCGCCTGCCGCCGGTGTCGACGCGCGCGTCAGCCCGCGCTTCTCGAGCTCGCGCCTTGACCGCATCGGGATCGAACGGCGGTGATGCCGAACGAGATGTGACCCATCGCCGCCGCGGCGCGCCGGCGGCGTCGTGCCCGGCGCGGCGCCGCGCCTGCCGCCGCCGCCGCGCGGATGATGATGTCGCCGACGTCGCCGATCTCGACACGTGGTTCTGGCTGCCCTCGTCGGTTCCCGGCTTCCAGCCGAGGAGCGCCGTGGTAGAACGCCGACGGTCTCCTTGTAGTTCGAGACCTCGAACGAGATGTGATCGAGCCAGACCGTCTTCCAGGCGGTCGGCTCGAACGGCGCCGGCGCCGACGTCTTGCCGTTCGCGGCACCCTGACGACGGTTCTTCCGGCTGCCGTTGCTGATCTGCAAGTCGAAGCCGTCCGGATCCTTCACGTGGAAGCTCTGGAAGTCCTTGCCGTGGTTGTCGGCGACCGGCGTGAGCCCGCGCTTGCGCAGCTCCGCTTCGACCTTCTTCGCGTCCCACGGCTCGATGCCCCAGCAGAAACCGTCGAACGCCGCGTTGCGCGGCGGCACGCGGACCGCCGCCGCGCGCCGCCGCGACCACCAGCCGGCCGCGTCCGCTGTCACCGGCCGGCGGCGCGCGGGCGGCGGCTGATAGCCGCCGCGAAGAACGAGTCCGCCCCAGTCGCCGATGTCGAGTACGGCCTGCTTGCCGTCGTCGCTCCTGATCTTCCAGTTCATGAGGGCGCGCGTAGTACGCGGCCTCCTTCGCGTAGTCGACCGCCTGACAGGAGAGAGTGATCGAGCAGCACCGTCTTCCATCCGGTCGGCTCGAACGGGAAGCTTGGCCGGGCGTCGGATCGCACTCCGGCGTGCCCGCGCGCGCGCCGCCGCACTGGCCCTGCGCGAACGCCGCGAGCTGGACGTACCGGCGACGCGCGATGCCCAGCGCCGTCAGCAACTGCCGGCGCGAGAGCCGTCCACGGTCGAAATCACTGAACAAGGTCAGAAGTTCGGTAGTCATTGATCACTCCTCTGGGATCACTCCTCCGGAATCGTCCGCAGTATGAATGCAACCGAGGCGGAAGTATGCGGGCGGCCGTCGTCGTTTTGCAAGATGGGTCGACGAAAACCGCGGACTCGCGGAGGCCGCAAACCATTGTTGTTCAACGCGGCGGGGCGAGGCGGACGCAGCCACCGCACCGCGCCACGCGCGGCGCGGTGTGTGTAGAGCAGCGGTAGCCAGGCACGGCGCTTCGACGCCGTAGGCCTTCATGATGAACGCGGGCTTCGGAAACAGATGCTGCCACACGAGCTCGGCGCGGGCGCGCCACGTTGGGAGTTGGCGGAGCGTCGAGAGCTCCACGTCGATCGTGCGCAGCGACGGCGCGAGAAACGCTGCGGCGGGCTCATGCTCGGTCGTCGACAACCGTGCGAGGACGGACGGCGGGAGGAGCGCACCGAAGGCCTCGGCCGCCGCGCGAAGTCCGTGGGCGCAGACGGTGCGCATCCGCGTGCGTTGCGCGAGCGCGGCGAACCGATCCCAATCGTCCTCATCCAGCCGCTGCGATAGCAGATGGATGTCGCATAGCCACACCAGCGAGTCATCGTCGTAGTGATGCGCCACGCGATGAATGCAGGCGAGGAACAACGAATGAAGATCGGCAGGCGCGCGAGCGTGTTCGCTCAGCGCCGGGACGGGACGCGCGGATGCGTCGAGTTCCTCGAAGGCCAGCGCGTGCGCGAACAGCTCAGGTTGGCCACGCGCCAGTGGAAGTCGTACTCGCAGTCGGCGCCGTTCTGTAGACGATGCGTGAACTGAAACTGATGCATGACGCGGTCGCCGTCGACGCGGTTCGGCGCGAGGGTAGCCGGCCTGCTCCATCACGCGCCGCACGACGGCGGGCGTCTTCCTCGCGGATCAGGAGATCGACGTCGACATGCGGCCGGTGTGACGGCTCCTCGTAGCACGTGTAGGCAAGCGCCACGCCTTTAATAAGGATGCCGGGCACGCCTTCGGCCGCCAGCATCGCCAGCACGCGGCGCACATCTTCCGCGCGCAGCCACTCGACAATCGCCTCGCGCCGCGCCGCCTCTTGCAGCGCCTGGCGCTCGGGAGACGGCGGGCGATCGTTCGGCAGACGACTCAGCGCTTCCGGCCAGCAGCACGTGGACCCGATGGTCGGTGGCGAGCGACTGCATCGCGTCGAGTTGACGGTCGGTGAGCGACACTGCGTCGCCGCGCAGCACGGCGCAAAGAGCAGATCGTTCGGCGTCGCGCTCCGACACGGCTGCAGTGGGCATGCCTGGAGGGATTTTTCACACCGACAAAACCCTGACGCCCTGTTCCGTCGCGGCACACGCGCGTTGTGATGCCGTCGGCGGCGCGCTCACCTCCACGACCGAAAAGCCAACAAAACCCGCTTTGGAGGGCCGATCACGTTTTTCTACCCCGGCACTAGCCTTGCGACCGTCTGACCTCGATGTCGCTTAATGTTCGTTCAAGTCGCTTCAACCAGAATCGCATTCGCCGCGCCGGCCTGCGGCTGATGCTCGCCCTTTCGCCGTGGGGTTCGGCGGCTCGTCCGACGCCGCGCAGGCGGCCGTAGTGCCAGCTGGTTCAGTCCGGCACCGCCGTCAACAACGCCAACGGCACTCAGACGATCGGGATCTCGTCGGTCGATACGACGAAGTCGATCCTGATCTTCCAGGCGCGCAGCAACAGCAATCGCCCGGTCGCCTCGGAAGTCCGAGGCCGCCTGCAGACGGCGACGACGATTCAGTTCGAGCGCGTGACCAACGAAGCGTCGCCGGCCGCCATCAATATTCAGTGGTATGTCGTCACCTTCGGCTCTGGTGTCACGGTGCAGCGCGGCGAGACGACTCAGTCGTTGACGAGCAAGAACGTCGCGATCACCGCCGTTGGCGCGCTAACGCGCGCATTCGTCCTGTGGTCGAAGACGGCCGTCAACACCGATCTGGGCTGGGACGCTGACGATCCGGTCATCGGCGAGCTCACGACGACGACGAACCTGCAGTTCCGGTCGACCACGGCCAACGCCGGCCACATCATCGCGTGGCAGGTCGTCGAGTTCACGAACGCCGCCGACATCAACGTTCAGAAGGGCAACACCACGCTCACCGGCGCGACGCTGACCACCAACGTGACGCTCGGCACTGCGGTGAACCTCGCCAAGACCTTCGTGCTCGTCGGCGCGCAGACGACCAACGGCACGGGCCCGGACATCGGCGCGAAGCTCGTGCGCGCGCGTCTCGTCAACTCGACGACGCTGACGATCGATCGCGCCGCGGGCACGACGTCCGACGTGACGCAGGTCACGTATCAGGTCGTCGAGCTGAAGGACAACTCGCGCGTCTGGAGCGGCAACGCGAACTTCGCCGCCGGCGTCTCGCAGACGACCGGGCTGATGGGCAATCCGCTCGTCAACCTGCAGCGCGCGGTCGCGTTCATCTCCACCCAAAACGGCGGCGGACAGAACGGCGGCAGCTCCGCCTACATCGGCGACGACATCGTCGGCGTGTCCGCGGTCACGGCGTCGATTACGGCGCAGGACACTGTCACGCTGACGCGCGACAACACGGTGGCGGCGGCTGACGCCGCGTGGTTCGTCGTGCAGTTCGACGGCGGCTCGCCGTTCAAGGTCGGCAGCTTCACGGCGTCGACCGCGGCGGCGCCCGCGTCGCAGACGATCGCGCACGGGCTCGGCCAGATTCCGAAGGCGCTGCTCTTCTGGACCGAGGGCCGGACCGATACGACATTCAGCACCGGGGCCGCGACCGTGATCGCCGCGCGTGCGACGGCGACGGCCAGCGGCGTCGCCAACGTCACGTCGGTGGCCGTCGCCAAACCGACGGGCACGCTGCAGGGCGACGTCATGATCGCGCTCGGTCGCGCAGCGCGCGAATCCGGCGAACAGCAACGCGAACCTTCAGTCCGCAACTATTTTCACCGCTCCGGCGGGTTGGACGCTCGTTCGCCGAACGGACCAAAACACCCAGAACTCGGACTCGCTGGCCATCTATTACAAGGCCGCAGGACCGGCCGAACCCGCCACTTATACGTGGTCGTTCAATGTGTCGGCCGGCTCGTCGATAGCCATCACGAGCTTCTCCGGCGTGGACAACAGCAATCCCATCGACGTGAGCGCGGGCCAGGCGACCAACAGCGGGCTCAATCACGTCGCACCGCAGGTCACGACGACCACCGTCAAGGGCGTCGTCATGGCGATGTTCAACTACTCGAGCAGCGCGTCGTGGACGCCGCCGACCGGCATGACCGAACTGAGCGACCGTGCGAGCGACGTGGCGGGCACGAACGGCGTCACGCTCGAAGTGACCTACCGTCAGCAGGCGACCGCCGCGACCGTCGGCACGTTCACGGCGAACGCGTCCGGCTGACGCCGACGTCGGCACCACCACGACGCTGGCGCTCCGTCCGGCGTTCCCGGCGCAATTTCGCGTGGGGCGTCACCGACGGCACGACGAGCCGGTCGATCTCCGCCGACTCGCGCCACGGCGGCACCTTCACCGCGGCCGCGACGCGCATCGCGCAACAAGGCGCTGACGATCGTCAAGTGGGACGCGTCGGGCACGCCGATCGTGACTGGCCGAAGCAGACCTCGTGTCCTGGGACGCCACCAACATCGTCCTGAACTGGACGACGAACGACAACTTCGCCTACGTCATTCACTACGTTGCGTCGGCGGCACCGACATGTCAGCGCAGGTCGTCAGCTGGACGACCGGGACGACCACCGGCAACGTGGCCGTCACCGGCGTCGGCTTCGAGCCCAACGTCGTCTTCAGCGCGCACGCCGGCCATCTGCAGACGGCGGCGATCGGCAACGCGGCGCGATCGAGCTTCGGCTGGGGCGTGATGGACTCGAACGGCGATCAGTGGGCCAACACGTTCTACTCGCTCGGCGGCCTGACCACGAGCGACTCGCAGCGCGCGCAGGTGACCGACTCGATGCTGCTATCGATCAACGACACGCTCGCGGTGCAGAAGCGCGCGTCGTTCGTCTCGATGGATAGCGACGGCTTCACGGTCAACGTCGGCAACGCGACGAGCAACAGCGACGCCCAGGTCATCTCGCTGGCGCTGGCCGGCCTGAACGCGAAAGTCGGCGCCTTCAACAAAAGCCACAGCCGCGGCGACCGCGACGCAGGCGATTACCGGCGTCAACTTCAAGCCGGCGCTGGCGATGTTCACGAGCGTTCAGGACGTCACGCAGGCGGGCGCGACGGCCCACGCCCGCTTCGGCATCGGCGCGACCGACGGTGTCACCGAAGGGAGCTCCGCGTTCGAGGATTTGAACGGGGCCGCCGATGCGAACGTGGCCGGCGTCGACAAGACGACCAAGGCGTTCATGAAGATGAACAACAGCACGCCGACGGTCGACGCGGAGGCGGACCTCGCCAGCTTCGACGTCGACGGCTTCACGCTGTCGCTGGACGACCAACGACGCCGTCGCGACCGAAATCCTCTACATCGCGATGGGGCCGCTCGACGTCACCGAAGTGAAGCTGACGTCGTTCACCGCGGCGAAGCTACGACAAGCGGCGTGCTGCTGCAGTGGCGCACCGGCTACGAGATCGACAACCTCGGCTTCAACCTGTATCGCGAAGTCGACGGCGTCCGCGACGAAGGTGAACGCGGGTCTGATCGCGGGATCGGGCCTGACCTCGGCGCGCGGCGCCGCGGTGACCGCGGAGCTCAGCTACGCGCGCTGGGATCTCGAGTGCTCCCTCCGACCGCCGTCTACTGGCTCGAGGACGTCGACTTCAACGGCAAGACCACGCTGCACGGACCGGTGACGCCGGTCGCGGGCGCGCTGCAGTGCGCCTGACTCCGGTGAACGTGTCGGCCGACCTGAAGCGACCTCGGCGCAAGTCGAAGCATCGCCGCGTGCTCGTCAAGCCACAACGACGACTTCAGCCGCGACTCCCGCCGCGGCCGCGCGGCTGCTGCCGCCAGGCCGCAGAGCGCGACCGACATGCAGCTCGTGCTCGCCGGCCAGGCGTCGATCAAGATCGGCGTCAAGGCCGCCGGCTGGTATCGCGTCGCGCCGTGCCGACCTCGTCGCCGCGGGCCTGAACCCGAACGTCGACCCGCGCACGCTGCGCCTCTACTCCGACGGTGTCGAGCAGTCGATGCGCGTGGTCGGCGAAGCCGACGGCCGCTTCGACGCGGGCGACGCGATCGAGTTCCTACGGCGTCGGCGTCGACTCGCCTTACACCGACACGAACGTCTACTGGCTGGCGGCCGGCGACTCGCGCGGCCTGCGCCTCGACACGGTCGGCGCGCCCGTGAACAACGCCGCGCCGCCCTCGCGTGTCAGCTTCTGGTCGGTGCTGCAGCGCAAGGATCGGAGCATCTACTTCGCGGCGCTGAAGAACGGCGACGCGGAGAACTGGTTCGGGCCGATCGTCTCCGCCGACCCGCTCGACGTCGTGATGACGGCGGACCACGGGATCACGCCGCGACCGCGCCGGCGCAGCTGACGGTCACGCTGCAGGGCGTCACCAACGCCGCCGACGGCAACAACGGCCACTACGTCAGCGTCATGGTCAACGGCGTCGCGGTCGGCGAAGTCGACGTTCGACGGTCAGGCGAACAGCTCGCAGACGCTGCCGGTGCCGGTGTCCGCGCTCGTCGACGGCGACAACACCGTCACGCTCCTGGCGCGCAACGGCGACGTCGACCTGAGCCTGGTCGACGATGCTCGTCGCTCAGCTACCGGCACACCTATCAACGCCGACAACGACATGCTGCGTCCGTCGGTGGATCAGCCCGGCCCGATCACCATCGGCGGCTTCGCCAGCGCGGCGATCCGCGTCGTCGACGTCACCGACCCGGCGAGCCAGTCCGAGGTGCTCGGCACGGTGAAGACCGACGCCAACGGCTTCTCGTCGATGCACCGTCCGCTCGACCGGTTCCGCGCGCACGCTGCTCGCCTTCTCGACGCGACCGTGGCGGCGCCGGCGTTCGTCGCCGGCGAATCAGCCGTCGAACTGGCACGCCGCGACGCACGCGCACGACTACGTCGTCGATCTCGCACGGCGACTTCGTCGAGCAGGTGCGGCCGCTGGTCGAGGCGCGCGAGGCGCAGGGCATCACGCCGCGCTGGTCGACGTCGAGCGACATCTACGACGAGTTCAGCTTCGGCGAGAAAACGCCGCAGGCGATTCGCGACTTCCTCCAGTTTGGCGAAGACGACCTGGAAGCGAATCGCCGAAGTTCGTCGTCCTGGTCGGCGACGCGACCGTCGACCCGCGCGACTACGCGGGCATGGGCGGCGCGGACTTCGTGCCGACCAAGCAGGTGCCGATGAGCACGGTGACGCTCGAGATCGGCGTCCGACGACTGGTTCGTGGACTTCAACAACGACGGCCTCCCGGACGTCGCGGTCGGCCGTCTGTCGGTCCGCACGCCCGAGCAGGCGCGAAGCGGTGGTTTCGAAGATCGTCGAGCACGACCGGACGCCGGTACAGGCGTGGACGAAGAGCGTCCTCCTCGTCGCCGCGACGATGACAGCTTCGTTCGCCCAGCAGAGCGAGGAGCTCGCCCCGTCGCTGCCGGCGGGCTACACGGCGGCGCGCATCTACCGCGGCTGGCTCGGCGACGCGCTGGCGCACGACACCCTGACCAATCGCGTCAACGAAGGACAGCTGGCTCGTCAACTACACGGGCCACGGCTCGGTGGACATCTGGGGCAGCAACGGTCGCTCCTCACCGGCGCCGACGTGGCGGCGAACTTCACCAACCGTCCGCGGCTGCCGTTCGTGATTTCGATGAACTGCCCGAACGGCATGTTCAACCAGGTGTGGACGAAGAGAGCCTCGGCCGAAGCGCTGCTCCGCTCGTCGAACGGCGGCGCGTCGGCGGTGTGGGCCCTTCGAGCGTCACGTCCTCGGCGACACAGGCGGTCGTGAACCGCGAGCTGTTCCGCCTGCTGTTCAGCGGCACCTACGCGACGCTCGGCGAAAGCGGTCGCGGCGGCCAAGCGCGCCGCACGACCTCGACCTGCGCCGCTCGTGGATCTTCGGCGACCTCGGCGCAGCATCTCCCTCATGGCGCTGCCGGTGACTGATGACGAAATCGCAGGCGGCGGTGACGCCGGCCCGGCGTGGCGACGACATCGAACGGATCGTCGCAGTCCTGGCAGTCCTCCGAATGCCGCCGCCGATCGCATGGCCGACACGGTGCGGCCTCACTGACCTGAACGGCGACGGCCGCGCCGACCTTCTGGCTCTACGCCGTCGAGAGCGGCAGCTACTCCGCCGCGCTCAACGGCGCGAACGGCCGCATGACGTCCCGCGCCGGCGTGGGACCGCGGCTGGCAGTGGTGGCGGCGGGATCTGAACGGAGACGGTAAGGCCGACTTCGCGTTCCACAAGAGCGATGACATCCGAATGGGTGCAGGCGCTCGCGGCGGGCGACGGCAGCTTTGCGTATACGCGTGGCACGTTCGTCGGGACCGCTGGCCGCATGCAACTCGTGGTCGGCGACTTCAACAACGATCGCAAGGACGACGTCCTGCTCTGACAACGCCGACAACGGTGTCTGGACGGTCGCGCAGAGTGATAGCCGCGGCGGCTTCAATCGACGCGCGGCGGATCCGCCGGCGGGCCCCGCGTCCGCGCCGGCGACTTCATGCCGACGGCTACGCCGACGTGTTCGGCTGCAACGCGGCGACGGGCGCCGGCGTCCTGGCGCTGAACCGTCGCGACGGACAGTTCACGGTGTCGACGAGTGATTGGGGTCGCCGCGGCGCGCGTCTCAGTGGCTCGCCTCGACGGCAACGCGACGAGCGATCTGCTCTTCTACACGCCGTCGACCGGCGCGTGGGCGGCGGCGTATGGCGACACGAACGGCCGCTTCACGACCAAGAGCGGTTCGTCGGGCCGCCGCGCTCGGGAGCTTTCGCACGTCGCCGATCTCGATGGCGACGGCCGCGACGATGTCTTCGGCTACGATCGGACGAGCGGCCAGGCGATGACGGCGCTGAACACGGCGAACGGCCGCTTCAGCGTCTCGACGGCGGCGTGGACGGCCGGCTGGTCGGTGGCGGTCGGCGACGTGAACGGTGACGGACGCGACGACGTGGCGCTCTACGATGCGGCCACGGGGATCTGGATCCAGTGCGTCTCCACCGGCAGCGGATCGTTCACGTTCACGTCCGGCACGGCGCTGACCGACGCGATGCCGGTCGGCGTGCCGCAGTCAAGCGGATCGGAGAGGTCCGGCTGAAGCCGGACGCCACACTCCCGAACGTGGCGTCCGCCTTCAGGCGGACCTCGCGCGACATCGACTGAACGTGGCGTCCGCCTTCAGGCGGACCTCCGGGACATCGACGACCGTGGGGCGGCCGGCCCACAAACACAGATGACACGCGTTCGCCGCACTCGCGGAGCACGTCGTCGGCACCGGGATGTCGATCCGGTTCCGCGCGTGCGGGCGACAGCATGTATCCGACGATCCTCGACGGCGACGTGATCACGGTGGCGCCGGTCGCGGCGCACGAGGTCGCCCGCGGCGACATCCCCTCCTCTATCGCGACGGCGATCGCGTGCTCCGCGCACCGGCTCATCGACGTCTCCTCGTCTGGCACGGAGACGCGCTTCCGGCTTCGCGGCGACTCGAACGCCAGCTGTGACGCGCCGATCGCGGCGACGCAAATCGTCGGTCGCGTCGCAGCGGTGGAGCGCGACGGACGCGCGATCGCGTTGCACACAACCGGCGCGGTCATCTCGCGGACATCTGCTACCATACGGCGGGCATTTGATGTTATGCAGGCGCCTTCCTCGCATAGCCAAGCCGGAACGACGACGGCAAATCGTTCGTGACGCGCCGCATCGCGGAGCGAGACTCTGATCCTCCCTGTCACCGGCCAGGCAGTCGCCAACCTCGATTCGATCTACGTCATGAACGACGTCGGCTCGCGCATCTGGGAGCTGCTGGAAGCCGCCGACACCGGTCGAGACGATCGCCGACACGCTGTCGCACGAGTTCGACGTCACCGCCGAGCGTGCGATGGACGATGTCGCCGAGTTCCTGAACATGTTGAAGGAGCGCGGCTTGATCGAGTACCTGGCGGAGACCGGCTAGGGCCGATGGACAAGCTCAACTACGGCTCGTTCAGCGCGTCGTTCCAGGGTCGGCATCGGCCGGATGCCCGGCTGCCGCTGAGCGGGTCAATCGAAGTTGACGCGGCGCTGCCCGCTCACCTGCCTCCACTGCTACAACAACCTGCCGATGGCGCGACGGCGAGGCGCGCAGCCGCGAGCTCGATCTACGACGAGCATTGCCGCCTGCTCGACGAGCTGGCCGACGCCGGGTGCCTCTGGCTCCTCTACACCGGCGGCGAGATCTTCGCGCGCCGCGATTTCCTCGACATCTACACCTACGCGAAGAAGAAGGGGTTTCTCATCACCCTGTTCACCAACGGCACGCTGATCACCGAGCGGATCGCCGATCATCTCGTCGCGTGGCGTCCCTTCGCGATCGAGATCACGCTCTACGGCCTCACGACAGCGAGACCTACGAGCGGCTCACCGGCATCCCGGGATCGCTCGACGAAGTGCATGCGCGGCATCGCGTCGCTGCTCGAGCGCGGGCTGCCGCTCAGCGCTCAAGACCGTCGCGGTCTCGCACCAACCGGCACGAGATCGACGCGATGCAGCGCTTCGCCGAAGACGAGCTCGGCGTCGCGTTCAAGTTCGACACCGATGATCAACCCGCGGCTCGATTGCTCGCAGAGCCCGCTGGACGTGCGCCTCTCGCCCGAAGAATGCGGTGGCGCTCGACCTCGGCGGACCCGCAGCGGCGCGACGAGTGGATCCAGTTCGCGGACGAGGTCCGCCAGGCGATCGAGTGCCGCCGGTCGACGACGGTGTATCAGTGCGGCGGCGGCGTCAGCTCGTTCTGCGATCGATGCCGTACGGGCGGTTGAGCATCTGCGTCCTGTCGGAGGCGCACAAGCTACGACATCCGCGCCGCGGCACGTTTCCGGGACGGCTGGAACGGGTTCCTGCTCGAGCAGCGACTCAAGAAAGTGACGCGTCCGACCAAGTGCGTCGGCGTGCGCGCTGAAGTCGGTGTGCGGCATGTGCCCGGCGAACGCGCGAGCTCGAGAACGGCGACCCGGAAACGCCGGTCGATTGCTTGTGCCGCGTCGCGCACCTGCGCGCGATGACGATTGGCATCCCGATCCAGCCGCACGGCGAGTGCGAATACTGCGAAGGCGGCGTCGGCCATGCGGCGCTGGCCGAAGCGGCACAGCGGCTGCGCGAGAACGCAGCCACGCGTTCGTCCGCCACGACACGACGGTCGAACGCGACGGCAAGGTCTTCCTCACACGTCGTCAACGTCCGCGCCGGCCGCCGCGAGTTGCGGGTCGTGCGGAACCAGATGATCGCGATCGCACGGAGGAGTTGAACGATGGACGAGACTCGCGACCACACGGAAGATCGGCCAAGAAAGCCGCACGTCAAGCCGCAGATTCAGGAAGTGCCGCTGCGTCCTGAAGAAGCGGTGCTCGGCGGCTGCAAGACGCCGAGCAAGAGCGGCTCGACGCGGTCTCGCTGCGGTATTCCGGCGAAGTGCAGCTCTCTTACCTCGTAAGAGCTCGCCGCGAACGGGTGTCAGACGGGTCAGACACCCAAGGCCCGGGTCACCGCTTCGAGACGCATCTTTCGATTGGCGGCTTCGCCATCTGCCTCTCGGCGGACGAACATCGCCTCGTCACGCCTCCTCCCGGCATCCTCGAAGAGTTCCTCGACACGCCGCGTCCGCCCGACCTCCACATCGAAGCCAGCTGGTGTGATTCGATCGCGCGAGCCCGCGGGCGTTTTACTGTTCGACTCCGGCGGCGCCTGGCGTCTCGTCCAGGCGGGCGATGGCGCGCTCGTCGTCGTCTGCCGATCGACCTAGGCACGATGAGCCGCACTCGAAGCGCGGTTCGATGCGGCGTTCTCCACGGCGACCGTTCGGATGAACGCGCGGCAGTTCGACGACGATCCGAGCTGTTCGACGCTTCCGCTCGACTACCCGCTCGACGAAGTGGTGATGGTGCATCTGCTGTCGCGGCAGCGCGGCGTCGAGATTCACTGGCTGCGGCGTGCGCGATCGATCCGGCCGCGCGTATGTGTTCCCGGGGCAATCCGGCGCGGGGAAATCGACGATCGGCCGGCTCTGGGCCGAACGCGATGACGTCACCGTCCTCAGTGACGAGCGGGTGGTGCTGCGCACGGACGGAGCCGGCGTCACGGTCTGGGGCACGCCGTTTCACGGCGACGCGATCCTCGCATCGCCGGCATCGGGTGAGCTCGCTGGGATTTTCTTCCTGAGGCACGCGGCCGCGCACGCGCTCGCACCGCTCGCCGGCGCGCACGCGATCGCGCAACTGATGTCGTGCGCCTTTCTGCCCTTCTACGATCCGCAGGCAGTCGCGTCGACGCTCGACGCCGTCGAGCACGCCCTCGGCGCCGCGCCCGCCTACGATTTCTTTTTCGCACCCGATCCGTCAGCGCTGGATTTCGTCGTCTCGCAGTGGCGGCCCTGAACCGCCTTCGCCAAAGGCTACGCTCGATCAGCCGCGCATTATATTGAGCCGATGAAGGTCATCATCTTCGGCGCGACCGGCATGGTCGGCCAGGGCGTGCTACTCGAGTGTCTGGACGATACGCGCGTCGAGAACGTGCTGCTCGTTCTCGCCATCCGGTCGACGTCAGCAACATCGAAAGTCCGCGAGATCCTCCATCAGGACTTCTTCGACTTCTCTGCGATCCAACCGCAATTCGCGGATCGCGATGCGTGCTTCTTCTGTCTCGGCGTCTCGTCCGGTCGGCATGAGCGAGCGCGACTACTACCACCTGACTTACGACCTACACTCGCAGCCGCGACGTCGATCGCAGCCGTGACGGCCAAACGTCTGACCTTCTGTTATGTAGTCGTCGGCGAGAGGGACCGACAGCAGCGAGCGCGGCCGGCTCGCGTGGGCGCGGAATAAAAGGGAAAACGGAAAACGCATTGCTGCGCTTGCCGTTCAAGGCGGCGTACATGTTTCGACCCGGCTACATCCAGCCGCTCAAAGGCATCCGATCGAAGACGCCGTGGTATCAAGCGATCTGCCAGTCTCGCCGGCGTAGCAATACGTAACTGAACGAAGTACCGAGCTTGCGTATTGCTGCCGCGCTGATTCGCCAGAAGCCGGAGCCGTTCCGCGAAGCAGCAGGTGGACCTACGCAGGCCGAGCGCATCGTCGCGTCGGCCGCGGCATCAGAAGGCACAGGAACATCTCGACGCTCGCGCAGCTCGTTAGCCGACGCGCTCGGCGCCGAGCTCGCTGCGTCGCGGCCGATCTGCGACGCCGGCTGGCTGCCGATGGAGCGCCAGATTGGCAGCTCGGGCCAGACGCGTGGCGCCGAAGCTCTACGTCGCGCTCGGCATCTCCGGCGCCATCCAGCATCGTCGTCGGCATGAAGGGGCGCGCACGATCGTCGCGATCAACAAGGACGCCGATGCGCCCGATCTTCGAAGTCGCCGACTACGGCATTCGTCGGTGACCTGTTCGAGATCGCGCCGGCGATCGATCAGCGCGCTGACGGAAACTTCATGGGGGTCGGGTCTGCGTGGCCACGGATTGCCGCGACGCGGGGACAGGTCGACGGCCGAGACCTGTCCCGGGCCATCTGATGGGCCCCGGGCACGACTGCGCTGATCGGCTTCGCCTCGCTGGCGACCATTGCGCCGTCCCGGAACGTGACGAATCGGCCCGAGAGTCGCGGCCACGCGCTCGCCCGGCAGGACGACGCCCACGAGATTCAAGGGGTCGGCGGCCGAGATGCGGTGACGGTGCCGCCTGCCGGTCGCGGCGCGTGACGCAAAGCGCGCTCAGTGACTTCGACGGCGACCGGCAGCGCGCATGCTCGCTCGCCGATGAATCCGCTGACGGCCCGCCCGCCGCGGCGTCGCCGCGCGCCTCGAGGCGGCGGAAGGCGATTAGCAATTCGCGCCACGGCGGCAGGATCGATTCGCGCGCCAGCAACTCCCGGAACACCACACCGTAGCGCCGCAGCAGCATCCAGCAGGTGGCCTCGCGGTCGCGCGGACGTCGCCTGGGCTGTCGCACCGGGTAGCAGCAGCGACCAACGGCCGGCTGCTGTGGCGCGGCCGCGACTGCGTTGCCAGAGCCGTGTCCCGCGCGGCGCTTCGGGATCGATCAGCGCGCGCAGGTTGTCGAAGCCGTCGGCCGTGACGAGCCCCGCCGTCACCAGCTCCCACAGCGCGGTCTCGACTTCGTCGCCTTCAGCTGGCCCGTGCCGCGCACGATGTCCGGGAAGAACGATGCGCCCGCGCGCTGGAGCAAGTCGTAGACATCGCGCGGCTGTTGCGGGCTGAGACCGCGACTCGAATTGCGTCGCTTCGTCCGTGACGCGTCTGGCGCGTCATCCACGTCGGCGTCGCTCGCGCACGAAGAACGTGATGGGCGCGACGCTCGTGGAGCATGACCCGTCTGGCTGCGTCCGGCGCTCGGCCACGTCGCAGGGTGTGAGGTGAGAGCCGGCCCCAGCCGAGCGGCGCCGGTGAAGGCAGAGCGCCGTCGAGCATCGTCGGGTCGTATTCGCGCGACGCGGCGCAGCCAGGATCTGCGCGTTCCCACGCAGTTGGCGGGCGCCTCGAATCCCTGAAGCTGTTCCAGGACCTCCAGGCGTGCCGCGCTCGCCGGTCAGGTCTGCGTGCCGGTGCGCGACGTGCTGCCAGCGCCGAGCAGCCAGCGCATGAACTCCGCGGCCGTGACCGGCGCGATCTCGCGGCGCAGCGCGGCCGAGCGTGAGTCGATGGATCCGGGCCAGCAGGCGCCGATCGCACCACTCCGATTCGGGCCGCCGTCGGTCGATCGTGCCGTGAAGCGTCCTCGCAGAACTGATGCCGCCGGCTTCGAGTCTGAAGCAGGGCCAGCTTCGATGATCGGCTCGGGACATGCCGACGCTCGTCCGCAAGCTCGTGCGCGGTTGTCCGGGCCCGATGTGCGCCAGCCAGCCCGTGAACCATCGGGCGCGAGCGACTCGCGCGGCTTCATGCGTGGTCGACGTCGACGCCGGCAGATCGCCGCGGTCGAACGCGCGCCTCCGGGAAGATCTGCCAGGAACGATCCGGACCGCGCTCAGCGGCGACCCAGTACGTCCGACGCCGCCGGTCATCGTGCCCGGACCGCTCGCCGGCGCCCGCGACGAGTCCGTCGAACATCGGCCGTCCACGCCTCGGCGCCGATCCGTGTCGGGCGACGGGGATCGCGATGAGCGTCTGCAGCGCATCGTGCAGGTCATCGGCGTCGCGAACGTCCGGCCACGCGTCGCGCCGCACCTCGGCGATCGCGTTCGGATCGAGGCGGCCGACCTCGGACAGCACCGACTCCGGCAGCACGCGCCGCATCTCGACGCGCTCGCGCCCGCCGCTCCTCGAGCGGCGCGTCGTCCAGATACGCGAACGGATTCGCGTTGAGGATCTCGTGCAGAGAAGGCCGACGGCACCGGCGTGTCGACGGCGACGCATCGGATGCGTGCCGTCGGCGATGCCGTTCGAGCACGTCGCCTGAGGCCCTCGAGATCCATCGCCTCGGTCAGGACGTCCTTCATGACCTCGCGCACGAGCGGATGGTCGGGAATCTCGATGTCGCCGTCGATGTTCTCCTGACACGCGGCCGACGTCCGGGAACACCGACGCCAGCAGGTCGTCCGGACTGCATGCGCTGGATGTGAATCGGCACTCGCTTGCCGCCGCGGAAGCGGAGGCAGCGCGAGCGACGCGGCCTCGCATCCCATCGCCAGCGCGTGCCGAAGATCGGCGGCGGGCAGTGCCGCCTGCTCGAGGACTTCGCTGCGCCGTCGCCGGCGTGCAGGAAGTGGAAGACATCGCGCCAGCGGGAAGCTGTGCTGCTCGGCGAGCGCGATGTTGATGCCGTTGTCGGTCGCCGCGGCCTGCAGCTCGAAGTTGAACGAGCGGCAGAACCGCTTGCGCAGCGCCAGGCCCCACGCCTTGTTGATCCGGCGCGCCGAACGGCGCGTGGATCACGAGCTGCATGCCGCCGCCTTCGTCGAAGAACCGCTCGGCGATGACGCGTCTGCGTGTCGGGCACGGCGCCGAGGACCGTGCGGCCCGCTGACGACGTAGTCGACGACCTGCTCGGCGCCCGCGCGGTCGAGGCCGCACTCGGTCGTGAGCCAGTCGACGGCGGCGTCGATCGCCGGCCGCATCGGACGTCCGCCGGACGCTGCGTCGGCGTCCAGGCGGCTGACATCGTCTCTCGCACTTCGCGCGCACGTGGCTGCGACAGCTCGATCGTGCGCGACGGCGCCTCGCCGTTCCAGAACGGAATCGTCGGCGCCGCGCCGTGCGCGTCTTCGACGATGCACGCGGCCGCGATGCTCACGCGCCGGATGCGCCACGACGTGTTGCCGAGCAGCATGATGTCGCCGGCCAGGCTCTCGACGGCGAAGTCCTCGTCCACGCGTGCCGACGACGTGCCCTCCGGCTCGGCGACGACGGTATAGAGCGCGGTTTCCGGAATCGCGCCGCCGCTCGTGATGGCCGCGAGCCGCGCGCCGCGCCGCGCCTTGCAGCCGGCCGTTCACGCGATCGTGATGCAGGTAGCGCGCCGTATCGTCCGCGCTTGCGCGGCGATGCCCTCGCAGAGCATCTCGACGATCTCGTCGAACTCGCGCGCGCGGCAGATCCCGATACGGATAGCGCGCGCCGGACGAGCGCGAACAGCTCGTCTTCGTCCCACTCCGTCGGCGGCGCACGTCGCGACGATCTGCTGCGCCAGGATGTCGAGCGGCGCGTCGGGAATGATCGATCGGTCGAGCTCGCCGCGGCGGATCGCGAGCGACGAGCGCCGCGCACTCGAGCGAGATCGTCGCGCGTCGTGGCGAACAGCCGGCCCTTCGGGCACCGCGCCGCGCCAGTGCCCGGCGCGGCCGATGCGCTGCACGCGCTACCGCAATCGACCGCGGCGATCCGATCTGGCACACGAGATCGACCGTGCCGACGTCGATGCCCAGCTCGAGCGACGCCGTCGCCACCAGCGCACTGCAGCTCGCCGGTCTTGAGCCGGTGCTCGGCGTCGAGCCGAGTCTTGCGCGACAGGCTGCCGTGGTGCGCGGCGACCGCACTCGGCGCCGAGCCGCTCGGCCAGATGATGCGCGACGCGCTCGGCCAGCCGCCGCGTGTTGACGAACACGAGCGTCGATCGATGCTCGCGGATGAGCGCCGCGAGCCGGTCGTAGACCTCGTCCCACATCTCGTTCGACGCGACCGGCCCCAGCTCGCTCGCGCGGCACCTCGACCGCCAGATCGAGCTCGCGCCGGCGGCGACCTGCACGATGATCGGGGCGGCCGCGTCCAGCGCCCGCGAGGAACTGCGCCGACGAGCCTCGATGGGCTTCTGCGTCGCCGACAGCCCGATGCGCGGGAATGGCGCGGCCGGCGAGCGCGTCCAGCCGCTCGAGCGACAGCGCCAGATGCGAGCCGCGCTTGTCGTCGGCGACCGCGTGGATCTCGTCGACGATGACCGTCGCACCGGTCGCGAGCATCTCGCGGCTCTCTCTCGGCCGTCAGCAGGATGTAGAGCGACTCCGGGGTCGTGACCAGGATGTGCGGCGGGCGGCGCAGCATCGCCTGCCGCGCGCGGGCATCAGCGTGTCGCCCGGTGCGCACGCGCCGTGCGAATCTCCGGCATCGCGTGGCCGCGCTCGCCGCGCCAGCGCGACGATCTCGGCAAGCGGGCCCTCGAGGTTCTTCTGGATGTCGTTGCCGAGCGCCTTGAGCGGCGAGACGTAGACGACCTCCGTGCGGTCCGCGAGCGTGCCGTCGAGCGCCTTGCGGACCAGACCGATCGATGCAGCGCGAGAAAGGCCGCCAGTGTCTTGCCCGACCCGGTCGGCGCGCGAAATCAGCACGTCGCGGCCCGCGAGGATCTGCGGGCCAGCCCTGTCCCTGAGGCTCAGTCGGGGAACTGAAGCGCTGAACGAACCATTCCCGGACGATCGGCGGGCCCAGGATAGTGACTTGACGATCGTTCCGCTCTCCATGGAACTTCAAGAGTAACGTAAACGAAGGGAGCCGGCGCACGAGAGCCGCTGGCTATACTCAGCGGTTCCTGATGGCGCCGTTCACAGGCTGATACTCCAGCGGTCCCAGAGGCGCGCGCGTCGGCGGTCTCTGGCATCGCGTCATCCTCGTCGCGATCGCCGGCACCTCGGCGCCGTTCCTTGGCGGCGGCTGGTCCATTGGATGACCTCTGCACATCGGCCGCTCGCCTAGGTATCGCGGCTCTCAGCGACATCTTCCTGTCGCCGGATCCGTTTGGATCTTCATCGTCCGCTCGCCACTCGACCCCGCTGCTCGACGCGATGGTCTGGGGTTTCAATCCCGTCATGTTCCGTGGTGAGCAATCTGCTCATTCATCTGCCAGTGGTCGTCCCGCGCGTACGCGTTCGCCAGGCGTTTGCTCACAGAGAGGGCGGCGTTCTTCCCGGCGTCGCTTTCGCATTGACGCCGAAAGCGCACTCGATTGCCATCTTCTGGCGTCGGCGCGGCCGGAGCTCATGATGAGCGTGCTGTCGTTTGCCGCGCTGCTGTGTTGGGTCCGATGGGAACGAACTGCGGCGGTGCTCGCTGGCTGATCGCCGCAGCCAGCTGCGTGCTGGGACTTTCAGCCAAGGAGACGGCTGCACCCTCGTCCCGCTATTGATGTTCTTCACGCCGCCGGGCACCCGGTTGCCGACTTGAAGCGGCGCCTCCTCGGCGCCGCGGCTCATTCCGCTCGCGGCGCTGCCTGGTCGCGCTTCGCCTGGCGGCCGGCGCGCTGATGCCGCGTTCGACCGATCAGCACCACGTCTGGGTGCTGTCGATTCATCGCTGACTCTGCGGAATACAGGTCTACCTGCCGAGGACGCTGCCCTCACCGGGTGGCTTGCTTGTGCTTCGTGGCGCTGCCGGCTGCCTCCAGGTTGGGCGGCGGAAAGTCGTGTCCGCGCTGATGACCGCGTCGAACCTGCATGTACTTACTCGATCTACGCAATGGTCTGGTTCTTCGTCTTCATCGCGCCGGTCCTGCTGATCGGCGCGCAGCGAACTGTATTGTACTTGCCAGGCTTTGGTTTCTGTCTGTTGGCTCGGACAACCGACCGATCGGCTGATGGGCGAAGTGCGTCGAAAGGGAACCGATCGGTGGCAGGACTGATCCCTTACGTCCTTGCAATCTGGCGAGCCATCACGTGGTTCGAGACGTCCAGGCGCGCCAGGTATTTCAGTTCACTGATGCCTTCGTTCACGCGATCGAGCAGAACGCGGCTGGCTGCGTACGTATCGTGGCGACCTGGTGCTCGTGCCGGCGGATCCCGGAACGGAACGATTGCTTCGCGACGGCATCGGCGGCTTCATGAATGTGGTGCTGGAGGACACCCTGGGCCAGACGCGCATCAATGCCGTGATCGCGTATGCAGACCAGCCTCAGTCGAGCAGTGACAGAGAATGATTTGTGCTCTATGACGGCAGCGCGTGCTGCCGCAAGCAGAAGGTTCACGGTAGGCAGAGTCTTAATTCAGAGCCAACCGAGACCTCAATTGACTCAAGAGATTAGAAGAGAATTTTTTGACTTAAATCAATACAACAAGCCGGGCCCTTCCATTTAGCAATACGTAACTGAACGAAGTACAT
>ERZ1370068.2058-contig-1217_pt1 | contig 32201 bp, 47 predicted proteins | sample MGYA00561227_ERZ1370068 | MGnify/ENA primary metagenome ERZ1370068 (study PRJEB38410, sample SAMEA6850437) | metagenome | study: Metagenomic assessment of the ecological functions of the soil: analysis of the soil microbiota associated with the...
CGGGTCGGGCTTTCCGTTTTCGGCTGTTTTGTCCCTTGCGATGCGACGAACCGGTGTGAAGCTCCGGGGGAAAGATCACTCATAGTGTCTCCTCAAGGCATGCGCGCCGAATCCAACGCCGATATGCGATTTTGGCGATGCGAACGGCCGCCGAAATTACAGATCAAGGTTAATAGCAGGTGATGTGGAAATCAAAGACATGGAACCCCGAGCTCCGTTAAAGCCGTGACGGCTCCGGTTCCCAACTGCGAAAAATCTGGCCGGAACGGGAATTGTTCCGCACATCACAGCCGGGCGACAAAGAAAAACGCCCCGGCGAACCGGGGCGTTTGATGTCGCGGACAGAATCTGTGAGGGCTCACGACCCCTTCGGGTTGATCTCGGTGTAGTTGCCCTTGGCGTCCCACTTGTAGACGACATAGTCGATCTGCTTGATGTCGCCCTTGGCGTCGAATGCCATCTTGCCGAGCACGGTATCCCATTCGCCGGCCTTGATCGTGTCCATGACCTTCTTCGGATCGGTCGATGCCGGCCTTCGCCACCGCCTGCGACCAGACCTGCATCGCGGCGTAGGTGTAGAGCGTGTAGCCTTCGGGATCGATGTTCTTGGCCTTGAACTTCTCGACGATGGCCTTGGCGGTCGGCTTGTTGCGCGGGTCGGGACCGAAGGTGAACAGCGTGCCTTCGCCGGCCGGTCCGGTGATCGAGGCGAACTCCTTGTCGTGCCAGCGCGTCGCCCGCCATCAGCACGGTCTTGCAGACCCTGATCGCGCATCTGGCGCAGGATCAGTCCGGCTTCCTGATGGTAGCCGCCGACATAGACCAGATCGATATTGTCGCGCTTCAGGCGCGACACGATGGCGTTAAAGTCCTTGTCGCCCTTGTTGTAGGACTCGAACATCTTCTCGGTGAAGCCGGCCTTGTTGAGCGCCTTCTTGGTCTCGTCGGCGAGGCCTTTGCCGTAGGTGGTCTTGTCGTTGAGGATGGCGACGTTCTTGCCTTTGTAGTTCTTCGCGATGTAGTCGGCGGCGACCAGGCCCTGCTGATCGTCGCGGCCGCAGACCCGCGCCACGTTCCAGAGCTTGCGCTCGGTGAACAGCGGGTTGGTCGAGGCCGGCGTGATCTGCAGCACGTTGCCGTCGGCATAGGCTTCCGACGCCGGGATCGACGACGACGAGCAGAAATGCCCGGCGACGAACGGGATTTTCGCGCCGGCGATCTTTTCCGCCACCGAGCGCGCCTGCTTGGGATCGCAGGCATCGTCGCCGACGTCGCAGCGCCAGCTTCTTGCCGAGCACGCCGCCGGCGGCGTTGAGATCGGCAACCGCCTGTTCGGCGCCGTTCTTCATCTGCCGGCCGAATGCGGATTCGCCGCCCGTCATCGGGCCCGCCACTGCGATGGTGATGTCCTGCGCAAGCGCGCTCGCCGACAGCGCAAACGATGCGCCCAATGCCAGGCCGATGAGTTTCAGTGATTTCATGAGGAGTCCTCGCGGGTAGATCGCTACGGGAAGCACCCGGCAGCGCCGGGTACGAAAACCGGCGCCATTGTCGGCTGATTTTGCCGCGAAGTCATCGGCAATTTTCGGGCAAATCCACGGTCCGTTCGCAGCATCGTTGCCGCATGCCGGCGTCTTGCCGGCGTAGGCGGCTTACCCCCGCCGGCCGCCTTCCAGATAGGCGGCGCGGATTTCCGGGCGCTGCAGCAGCTCGCTGCCGGTTCCGGTCAGCGTGATCAGGCCGTTGACCATGACGTAGCCGCGATGGGCGAGCTTCAGCGCGTGATTGGCGTTCTGTTCGACGATCAGCACGGTCAGGCCGTCCTGCCGGTTCAGGGTCCGGATGGCGTCGAAAATCTGCCGCGCGATCAGCGGCGCGAGGCCGAGCGACGGCTCGTCCAGCATCAGCAGGCGAGGGCGGCTCATCAGCGCGCGGCCGATCGCCAGCATCTGCTGCTCGCCGCCGGACAGCGTGCCGCCGCGCTGGGTCATGCGCTCCTTCAGCCGCGGGAACAGCGTGAAGACGCGCTCGAGCCCGGCCGACGCGGTCGGCCTCGCTGCAGTCGGTGGCGTCGGCGCCCATCTGCAGGTTTTCCGCCACGCTCATGCGCGGGAAAATCCGCCGGCCTTCGGGCGACTGCGCGATGCGCAGCCGGGCGATCTCGTGGGTCGGCACGTCGGTGATGTCGCGGCCGTCGAACTGGATCTGGCCCGGAGCGGGCGCGCGGCTTGCCGAAGATCGTCATCATCAGCGTCGACTTGCCGGCGCCGTTGGCGCCGATCAGGGCGACGATCTCGCCGGCGTTGATGTCGAGATCGACGCCCTTCAGCGCCTCGATCTTGCCGTAGGCCGCGCGCAGGACTGCGGATCGCGAGCAGGGGTGTGGCGGATGGCGCGGTCACGTGCCGCTCTCCATCACCGGCGATCGCTTCCTCCTCGTCGGCGCCGAGATAGGCCGCGATCACCTTGGGATCGTCGCGGACGTCCTGCGGCGTGCCTTCGGCGATCTTGACGCCGTAATCCATCACCACGACGTGGTCGGAGATTTCCATCACCACCGACATGTCATGCTCGATCAGCAGGATCGAGGTGCCCGTGATCGGCGCGGATCGAGAGCAGCAGCTCGCTCAGCGCCGCGCTTTCCCGCGCGTTCAGTCCGGCGGCCGGCTCGTCGAGGCAGAGCAGCGCCGGCTCGGTGCACATCGCGCGCGCGATTTCGAGCCGGCGCTGGTCGCCATAGGGCAGGTTGCCGGCGGCATCGTCGGCGCGGTCGAGCAGCCCGATGCGGTCGAGCCAGAGCCGCGCCAGATCGATCGCGCGTTTCTCGGCGCGCGCGCCAGGACGGCGCGCCGATCAGTCCGAGAAAGGTCAGGCCGGAGGCGCAGCATCAGCGCGTTGTGCTGCGCCACCATCAGGTTTTCGAGCGCGGTCATGCCGGGAAACAGCCGGATGTTCTGGAAGGTGCGCGCGACCTTGGCCTGCTTGGAAATCCGGAAATCGTTCAGCCGCTCGAGCTGGATGTCGCGGCCGTCGTCATGCGTCGAGCCGCATCGCGCCCGACGTCGGCTTGTAGAAGCCGGTGATGCAGTTGAACACGGTGGTCTTGCCGGCGCCGTTCGGCCCGATCAGCGCGGTGATCTTGCGCCGCTCGGCGTCGAAGGAGAGATCGTTGACGGCGACGATGCCGCCGAAGCGCATCGACAGATGATCGACGGTGAGAATGCTGATCGCCGCTCATCCGTGGCCCTCCTTGACGAGGTCGGACGAGATCGCCTGGCTGTGCTGCAGGAACACGGTCGGCGCGCGGTGGCCGATCAGCCCGCGCGGCCGCCAGATCATCAACAGCACCATCGCCACGCCGAACACCAGCATGCGGTACTGGTCGAGGCCGCGGAACAGCTCGAAGCCGCCGATCATGGTCGAGCGCCGCGAGCGCGACGCCGAGCTGCGAGCCCATGCCGCCGAGCACGACGATCGCCAGCACCAGCGCCGATTCCTGGAAGGTGAAGGATTCCGGGCTGATGAAGCCCTGCCGTGTGGCGAAGAACGCGCCGGCGAAAGCCGCCGAACATGGCGCCGGTCGCGAACGCCGTCAGTTTGGTCGTCGTGGTGTTGATGCCGAGCGCGCGGCAGGCGACTTCGTCCTCGCGCAGCGCCTCCCAGGCGCGGCCGATCGGCAGGCGGCGCAGCCGGATCGTCACCCAGTTGGTGAGCAGCGCCAGCGCCAGGATCAGGTAGAACAGAAACACGATGCGGTGGGTCGGCGAGAATTCGATGCCGAGCTTGGCGGCAAGGCCGTCATCGCCCGGCGTCAGCGGAATGCCGAACAGGGTCGGCCGCGGAATGCCGGTGACGCCGTTCGGGCCGCCGGTCAGGCTTTGCCAGTTGATGATGACGAGGCGGATGATCTCGCCGAACGCCAGCGTGACGATGGCGAGATAGTCGCCGCGCAGCCGCAGCACCGGAAAGCCGAGCAGCACGCCCCAGAACGCCGCGAGGATGCCGGCGAGCGGCAGGCAGACCCAGAACGACAGTCCGAAATTGGTCGCCAGCAGCGCGTAGGAATAGGCGCCGACGGCGTAGAACGCGACATAGCCGAGGTCGAGCAGGCCGGCGAGGCCGACCACCACGTTCAGTCCCCATCCGAGCATCACATAGGTCAGCACCAGGATGCCGAGGTCGAGAATGTAGCGCTGGTCGTAGAAGATCACCGGCACCAGGAAGGTGAAGATCAGCAGCGCCGGCGCGACCAGCGCGGCCGGCGACCGCAAGCGCGCTTTGCACGCGACGGCGGCACCGATCCTGATGGTGCCGACCGGTCCCCACCATTGCCGCAGCAATTCGACGACGATGCTGCCGCCGAACACGGTCGCGACCATCGCGGCGAGATCGCCGAACCGCGTCCAGTAGATCAGCTGCCCGGCGGGTCCGGCTTCGGTGCGGACGCCGATCATCAGCGAGAACAGCACCAGCGCCACCAGCGCGCTGATCAGCGCTTTCTTGAAGATGAAGGCGACGCCGCGGCGCGCGCGAGGCTTGCGTGGTGCGGCGCGGGTGCTGCTCACGCGCCGCCCGTCAGACTTTTTCGACTTCGGGCCGGCCGAGCAGGCCGGTCGGAAGGAAGATCAGCACGACGATCAGGATCGAGAACGCCGCGACGTCCTTGTATTCGACCGAGAAATAGGCCGACCACAGCGTCTCGATCAGGCCGATCGCGAGCCCGCCCAGCATCGCGCCGGGCAGCGAGCCGATGCCGCCGAGCACGGCGGCGGTGAACGCCTTGATGCCGGCGACAAAGCCCATGAAGAAATCGACCAGGCCGTAATAGAGCAGGTACATCATGCCGGCGACGGCGGCGAGCGCGGCGCCGATCACGAAGGTCATGGAGATGGTGCGGTCGACATCGACGCCGAGCAGCGCCGCCATGGTCTGGTCCTGCTCGCAGGCGCGCATGTCGCGGCCGAGCCGGGTCCGCGCCACCAGCCAGGTGAACAGCGCGAGCAGCACGACGGTGGTGATGACGACGATGATCTGCATGTTGGAAAGCTGCACCACGAAGCCGCCGCTGCCCTCATGCAGCGTGTAGCCGCCGGTGATGATCGGCGGCACCGGCTTGACCCGCGCGCCCTGCGCGACCTGCGAATAATTGGTCAGCACGAATGACATGCCGATCGCCGACAGCATCGGCGCGAGGCGGAACGAGTGCCGCAGCGGCCGGTAGGCGATGCGCTCCACCGTCCAGCCATAGAGCGCGGTGATCGCCATCGACACCAGCAGCACGATCAGCAGGATCACCGGGACCGCGGTCAGGCCGAACGAGACCAGGATCAGGAACGAGATCAGCGCGATGAAGCCGCCGATCATGAAAATATCGCCATGGGCGAAATTGATCATGCCGACGATGCCATAGACCATGGTGTAGCCGATGGCGATCAGGCCGTAGATCGAGCCGAGCACGAGGCCGTTGATCAGTTGCTGGGCGAAATAATCCATGCGCTGCCGCTATTTGAGGAGCGACGCGGCGAGGGCCCCGGCAGCCGGAACGACGCGTCGTGTCATTTTCTAACAGCGGGAACCGGGTGCGGCAACAGCGCCGGGTGCGGCTTAAAGGGCTTGTACAGAGCTAGTTTTCGGCGCGCGGTTCCGGCTGCCACAGTCGCGACACAGCCATTGCCACGCAATGATCGCCGGCGGAACCGATGTTCCCTCGCAACCAACGCCGGCTTGGCCTGTTGACCCGGCGTTACGTTCAACAACGGAGATCCCGAATGACGCAATCAGAACCAGAACCCGGGCCAGCAGAACCAGAACCCGGGCCAGAAGCCCGGCCAGCAGCAGCAGGGCGGCGGCCAGAAGCCCGGCCAGCAGCAGCAGGATCCGAACCGTCAGGGCCAGAACCCCAATCAGCAGGCCGACGAGCGACCGACTGAGCACGCGAGAGCAGCTGAGTCCGTCGAAAGGCGGGACTTTCTTGGGAATGCAGTCGCTCTCCGTCCGGCAAGGCAGGGCCATCTCTTCCGTTTTGGCATGCCGGTCGCAGGGGCGCGCGTACGTCCGGCTGCGATTAAGGTAAACAAAGGGTTTAAATTGCCGCTCGCCAGTTTAACGGAGTTACCTCGCCGCAAGCCGCCGCTCTGATCCAGGGCAGCGCGGAACAAGCGGGAAGCGACATGTCGACAAACTGGCGGATCAGTTCATTCAACGGCGCGCTGCTGGCGGCCTATTTCATTCCGACCTGGACCATCGTCGCCTTCCAGATCATGATTTCGCCGATCCACGGCCTCTATGAGCGGCCGAACATTTCGGTCGCGCTGTTCATCAGCGATCATCTGCAACTGGCGGCGATGACCACGGTTGCGCTTCGCCTGGCTGCTGGCGTTGGGCAGGCTCACCGTGGTCGGCATTCTTCGCGATCTTCCTGGTGTTCATCACCCGCGCCTCGATCCGCAAGAGCCGGCGGCTGCGACGAGGCGCTCGGCATGGCGCTCGCGCATCGGCAGCGTGATCAGCTTTGCCAGCATGGTGATGGCGTCGCAGGTCGGCGAGACCGCCGCGCTGCGGCTGCATGCGACCGAACTGTTGATGCTGCTCGGCACCGCCATCGTGCTGCTGGTCGAGCCGTCCGGCGCAGGCCGCACGCCGATCGACGCAGACGTGATCGTCGGCGCGATCTATCCCTTCAGCAGCCCCAACTCCCTGACAATCGCTGACGGCTTCCTTGACGGCGTGGTTGGCCGCGGGCACGCCGCAATAGATCGCCTGCTGCAGCAAGATTTCCTTGATGTCGTCGGGCGTGAAGCCGCCCTCGGTCAGCGCCGCGCGCACATGCAGGCGGAATTCATCCCATTGGCCGAGCGCGACCATGGTGCCGATCACCAGCACGCGGCCGGGTGCGCTGGTCGAAATGCGGCCGGGTCCAGATCTCGCCCCAGGCATGGCGCGTGATCAGGTCCTGAAATCGGTGTTGAACGAATTCCGGTTGGCGATCGACTTGTCGACCCAGGCATCGCCGAGCACCTTGCGGCGCTGAGCCATGCCGTCGTCGCGGCGCTTTTGATCGTCCATGGGGGCCTCTGATCAGCGTTGCGTCAGGAAGCCGACCACGGCGTCGGTGAAGGCGTGCGGCTGCTCGACATTGGAAATATGCGCGGCGTCGAGAATCGTCATGCTCGCGCCGGGAATCTGGCTGCGGATGAATTCGCCGGCCGCGACCGGCGTCGCCATGTCGTGGCGTCCGGCGATCACCAGCGTCGGGCTTTTGATCTTCGGCAGCAGCTCGCGCTGATCGAGCGTGCTGCAGCGCTTCGCAGCAGGCGAGATAGCCCTGCGACCGGCGAGGCCGAGCAGCATCGCCTTCATGTTGGCGGCGATCTGCGGCTCGCGCTCGCGGAAATCCGCGGTCAGCCAGCCCGCGATCACGGTATCGGCGACCGCGGCGATGCCGCCTTCCTTCACCGCCTTGATGCGGTTGAGCCAGTTGGTCGGATCCGGATAGTAGCAGGCGGTGTTGGCGAGGATGATCTTGCCGAATCGCTCCGGCGCGTTGGCGCCCAGCCATTGGCCGACCATGCCGCCCATCGACAGCCCGCACCAATGCGCCTTCTCGATGTTGAGATCGTCGAGGATCGCCAGCACGTCGCGGCCGAAACCGCTCCATCGAATAGGGGCCGGGCGGCACGCTGGATTTGCCGTGGCCGCGCCGGTCGTAGCGGATGACGCGAAACAGCTGCGTGAGCGCCTTCATCTGCGGCTCCCACATCTGCAAGGTGCAGCCCAGCGAATTCGACAGCATCAGCGTCGGTCCGCCGTCGCGGCCTTCGACGGATACGTTGAGCAGGCAACCGTCGGCGTCGATCATCGGCATGGGCTGGTGTTCTCTCGTCATAGGCAGCGGGCTTCGACCCGCGCATCCATCCAAGAGAAGACTCTATTCAAGAGGATGGATTGCCGGGTCAAGCCCGGCAATGACATCCGAACTCCATTATCCGTTCAGCGAAGCGAGCAGGCGGTCGATCAGGGCCTGCGAGGCGCCCTGATAGGCCATCGGCTCGAACAGTTTTGCGATTTTGTCGGCGCTCGAGCTGCGCGGTGATCTTTGCGTCCGCTGTCAGCACGTCGCGCAGATGTTTCTTCTCGGCGACGGCCTTCTTGCTGGCGGCCTCGATCAGATGATGCGCGTCGCTCTTGCCGATCTTTTCGGCCAGCGCCATCGTCACCGCTTCCGCCATGATCAGCCCGCCGGTGGCGTCGAGATTGGCGCGCATGCGCGCAGCATCGACCTCCGAGCCCTTCGGCGATATCGACGATCGCGGCGAGCGCGCCCGAGGTGACCAGCAGCAGCGTCGGCAAGGTCGGCCATTCCGCGTGCCAGGGACCGGCGCTGCGCTCGTGATCCTGCACTTGGGCGGCAAAAATCGTCGCCGCGAGATTGGGCGCCATGGTGGCTGCGGCGAGCGCGGTCGCGGCGGCGACCGGGTTGCGCTTGTGCGGCATGGTGGACGAGCCGCCGCGGCCTTCGCCCGACGGCTCGAACGCCTCGGCGACGTCGGTCTGCATCATCAGCTGAGACGTCGCGGGCGATCTTGCCGCAGCGTGCCGGCGACGATGGCGAACACCGAGGCCGCTTCCGCGATGCGGTCGCGATGGGTGTGCCATGGCGCATCCGGCAGCGGCAGCTTCAGCTCCTGCGCCAGTCGTTCCGCGACGCGCCAGTCCCTTGTCGCCGAGCGCGGCCAGCGTGCCGGCGGCGCCGCCGAACTGCAGCGCCAGCGTCTCGCTGCGCAAGCCGCTGCAAGCGCGTGCGCGAGCGGTGCAAGGCGGCGGCATATTCCGCGAGCTTCAGCCCGAACGGCATCGGCAGCGCATGCTGCAGCCAGGTGCGCGCGACCACGGCGGTGTGGCGATGCTGCCGTGCCAGTTTGGCAAAGCCCGCGATGGCGCGGTCGAGTATCGCGCGAGCAGCGCGTCGATCGCCGGCGCGCAAGCGTCAGCATGCGTGGCGGTATCGATCACGTCCTGGCTGGTGGCGCCCCAATGCACATAGCGCGCGGCATCCGCGTCGGCCTTGGCGACATCGCGCGGTCAGCGCCTTGACGAGGGGATCGCGAGATTGCCGGAGCGCGTCGCGGCCTCGGCCAGCGCGGCGAGATCGAATGATTCGGCCCTGCAGGCTTTCGTGATCGGACCCGCCGCGCTCGCGGGAATGACGCCGGTCGCCGCCTCGGCGCGCGCCAGCGCTGCCTCGAAATCCAGCATGTGCTGCAGGCATGCGACATCGTCGCAGACCGCGCGCATGGCGGCGCTCGACAGCATCGGGGCGAGCAGGGGCGAGAGGGACGTGCTCATGCTGCGCGCGACCTAACCATCCCCGCCTGCCGCTGCCAATGCCTCTAGTCGCGTTGCCCGCACGGTATTCGACAAGCCTCGTTGCGCTGCGAATATGCATCGCTCATCGTCCGATGCGGCCCTTCCTTTTGGGCCGGCGTGCTTTACTTGGGGGAACAGAGTTGAAGCGATCCAGGAGGCACCCCATGGCCATGACGATGAACGGCGAAGTCCAGCTTGCGGCGCCGCGCGAGGCCGTGTGGACCAAGTTGAACGATCCGGAAGTGCTCAAGGCCTGCATCCCCGGCTGCGAGGAGCTGGAGAAGACCGAGGACAACGGCTTTCGCGCCGTCGCCAAGATGAAGGTCGGGCCGGTGTCGGCCCGCTTCAAGGGCAAGGTCACGCTGAGCGATCTCGATCCGCCCAACGGCTACAAGATCTCGGGCGAAGGCGAGGGCGGCGTCGCCGGCTTCGCCAAGGGCGGCGCGACCGTGGCGCTGGCCGAAAAGGACGGCGGCACGCTGCTGAGCTACAATGTCGAGGCGCAGATCGGCGGCAAGCTGGCCCAGCTCGGCCAGCGCCTGATCAACGGTGCGGCCAAGAAACTGGCCGACGAATTCTTCGCCAATTTCGCCAAGGCGGTGCAAGGCTGATCCCTCAAGCACGGCTGAGTCGCTACCAAGCTCAACAGTCATATCCGGCCATGCCCCAGCGGTGACTCCGAGGTTGCTCATTGCCGGGATGGCCCATATTATGGCTTTGGAATGATTTTAAACGCCTGTGCGGCTGCTGATATGCGGCAGCGCAGATCAAGAGAGTGCTGAATGGCCAAGATTTCCCTGATCGTGAACGGCAATCCCGTCAACGCCAATGTCGACCCCCGCACCCTGCTGGTCCAGTTTCTGCGCGAAAACCTGCGGCTGACCGGCACCCATGTCGGCTGCGACACCTCGCAATGCGGCGCCTGCGTCGTGCATCTCGACGGCAAGGCGGTCAAATCCTGCACCACGCTCGCGGTCATGGCTGACGGGCACGAGGTCAAGACCATCGAGGGCCTGGCCGCCGACGGCGCGCCGCTGCATCCGATGCAGGAGGCGTTCCGCGAGCATCACGGCCTGCAATGCGGCTTCTGCACGCCCGGCATGATCATGACCGCGGTCGATATCGTCCACCGCAAGGGCCACGACCTCTCGCGACCACACCATCCGCGAAGAGCTCGAAGGCAATCTCTGCCGCTGCACCGGCTATCAGAACATCGTCGCAATCGATCGCCGCGGGCGCCAAGGCGATGGCGAACTCCGATCTCGCGTAATCGATGTCATCGCGACCGCGATCAGGAATCACTCATGTACGAATTCAAATATCATCGTCCGGCGACCGTGCGGCAGGCCGCCAATCTCCTGGTCAAGAACGAAGACGCCAAGGTCATCGCCGGCGGCCACACGCTGGTGCCGGTCATGAAGCAGCGGCTCGCCAGCCCGCCGCATCTGGTCGACCTCTCCCATATCGAAGGCCTCGACTGCGATCGAGATGAAGGGCCGCTCGCTGGTGATCGGCGCCACCGCCAGGCACGCCGACGTCGCCAGCTTCGGCCATCGTCGGCGAGGCGATCCCGGCGCTGGCCGAACTCGCCGGCATGATCGGCGATCCCGCGGTGCGCCACAAGGGCACCATCGGCGGCTCGCTCGCCAACAACGATCCGACCGCCGGATTATCCCGCGGCCGTGCTTGCGCTCGGCGCCACCATCGTCACCAACAAGCGCCGCCTGAAGGCCGGAAGAGTTCTTCCAGGGGCTGTTCACGACCGCGCTTGAGAGCGACGAGATCATCACCAAGGTGATGTTCCCGGTGCCGAAGAAGGCGGCCTATATCAAATTCCGCAACCAGGCCTCGCGCTACGCGCTGGTCGGCGTGTTCGTCGCCAAGCGTCCGTCGGACGTGCGCGTCGCCGTCACCGGCGCCGGCTCCGACGGCGTGTTCCGCGTCACCGCGTTCGAGGAAGCGCTTGAAGAAGCGCTTCTCGCACAAGGTGCTCGATGGCATCTGACGGTGCCGGCGGAGGGCTGAACAGCGACCTGCACGGCAGCGCCGAATATCGCGCGCATCTGATCGCGGTGCTGGCGCGCCGCGCCGTCGAAGCCGCGACCGCCAAAGCGTGACATTGCCGATTCCTGGCTCATCAAGACTGGCTTTGCTCATGAGTGCATCGGCGCTGCCTAACTCCGTCGATGCGATGCTCGAGCTGCTGACCTCGCGCGGCTATCTCGCCGAGCGTTCGCTGGCGACGGTGACGTATCTGTCGCTGCGCATGGGCCGGCCGCTGTTCCTCGAAGGCGAGGCCGGCGTCGGCAAGACCGAGATCGCAAAGGTGCTGTCGGCGGCGCTCGGGCGCAAGCTGATCCGGCTGCAATGCTACGAAGGCCTGGACGTCGCCTCCGCGGTCTATGAGTGGAACAGCGCGGCGCAGATGATCGCGATCCGGCTTGCGGAAGCGGCCGGCGATACCGATCGCGACCAGCTGTCCGTCGGACATTTTCGCCGAACGCTATCTGATCAAGCGGCCGCTGCTGCAGGCGCTGGAGCCGGATGTGGCCGGCGCGCCGGTGCTGCTGATCGACGAACTCGACCGCGCCGACGAGGCGTTCGAGGCCTATCTGCTGGAAATCCTCTAGCGACTTCCAGGTGACGATCCCCGAACTCGGCACCGTCAAGGCGCCGCAGCCGCCGATCGTCATCATCACCTCGAACCGCACCCGCGAAATTCACGACGCGCTGAAGCGCCGCTGTCTCTATCACTGGGTGGATTATCCCAGCGCCGAGCGCGAGCTCGCGATCGTCAAATCGCGCGTGCCTGGATATTTCCGCAAAACTGTCGCAGCAGGTCGTCGGCTTCGTGCAGGCGCTGCGCGACCAGGATTTCTACAAGTCGCCCGGCGTCGCCGAGACCATCGACTGGGCCACCGCGCTGACCGAACTCGACGCCCGCTCGCTGACGCCGCAGGTGGTCGGCGACACGCTCGGCGCGCTGTTGAAATACCAGGACGACATCGCGCGGATGCAGGGCGACACGCTGCAGAAGGTTTTGAAGGAAGCGACGAGCGAGAATTAGCGCTCGTCATTCGGGCGTCGTGCGCAGCGAATCCGGATCCGTACCGCGATCTTGGATTCCGGGCTCGCGCGTGCGCCCCGGAATGACGGCAGATAGGTCACGATGGCCATCGATCACCTCAATCCCCCGACCGGCCAAATGGCCGACAACGTCGTCGGCTTTGCCCGCGCGCTGCGCGCCGCCGGCATTCCGGTCGGGCCGGGCGCCGTCATCGACGCGCTGAATGCGCTGCAGGTGATCGAGATCGGCAACCGCGCCGACGTCTACGCCACGCTGGAGGCGATCTTCGTCAAGCGTCACGAGCATGCGCTGATCTTCGCGCAGGCGTTCGACCTGTTCTTCCGCGCCGCCGAGGACTGGAAGCACATGCTGGATTCGGTGCCGCTGCCGGATCACGCCAGGAAGAAGCCGCCGCCGGCCTCGCGCCGCGTCCAGGAGGCGCTGTCGCAGCCCATCGATGCGCGAGGAGGCGCCGCAGGCCCAGGAGCAGGAACTGCGGCTGTCGGTCTCCGACAAGGAAGTGCTGCAGAAGAAGGATTTTGCGCAGATGAGCGCGGCCGAGATCGCGCAGGTCACCCGCGCCATCGCCAGCATGAAATTGCCGCAGGCCGAGTTGCGCACCCGCCGCTATCAGCCCGATGCGCGGGGCTTGCGGCTCGACATGCGCCGCACGCTGCGCGGCTCCTTGCGCACCGGCGGCGACATCATCGATATCCAGCAAGCTGGGCCGGATCGACAAGCCGGCGCCGATCGTGGCGCTGCTCGATATCTCCGGGCTCGATGAGCGAATACACCCGGCTGTTCCTGCATTTCCTGCATGCCATCACCGATGCCCGCAAGCGCGTCTCGGTGTTTCTGTTCGGCACCCGGCTGACCAATGTGACGCGCGGCGTTGCGGGCGCGCGATCCCGACGAGGCGCTGGCGAGCTGTTCGTCGACGGTGGAGGACTGGGCCGGCGGCACCCGCATCGCCACCTCGCTGCACACGCTTCAACAAATTGTGGGGCCGGCGCGTGCTCGGGCAGGGCGCGATCGTGCTGCTGATCTCCGACGGGCTGGAGCGCGAGGCCGATGCCAGGCTGGCGTTCGAGATGGACCGGCTGCACCGGTCCTGCCGCCGCCTGATCTGGCTCAATCCGCTGCTGCGCTATGGCGGCTTCGAGGCCAAGGCGCAGGGCATCAAAATGATGCTGCCGCACGTTGACGAATTCCGCCCGGTGCATAATTTGAGTTCAATCGAGGGGCTGATCGCGGCGCTCTCGTCGGCACCGCCGCCGCATCACCGCAGCCTGATCCGCCCTGCAGCTTGAAAGAGGCTCCCATGCTCAATCGCGACGACGACATTCTGCAAGGCGGCCGAGGACTGGCAGAAGGCCGGCCATGGCGTGGCGCTGGCGACCGTGGTCGAGACCTGGGGCTCGGCGCCGCGCCCGGCGGGCTCCAGCCTCGTGATCAACGACGACGGCACGTTTCTGGGCTCGGTCTCCGGCGGCTGCGTCGAGGGCGCCGTGGTCACCGAGGCGCTCGATGTGATCGCCAGCGGCCAGCCGAAAATGCTTGAATTCGGCGTCGCCGACGAGACCGCCTGGAATGTCGGGCTGTCCTGCGGCGGCACCATCCGGGTGTTCGTCGAGAAGGTCGGGCTAGTCGTGAAGCTTCGAGACGCTTGCGACAGTCAATGCCGAGCGCGCGCGCGCGGCCGGTGATCGTGGTCACCGATACCGCCAATGGCGAGCAGCGGCTGGTCAAGGCCGACGACATCGCCGCCGATCCCCTGCGCGCCGAACTGACAAAACAGTTGCGCATGGGCAAGAGCGGCATGATCGAGGCCGGCGGCAGAAGCTGTTTCTCAATGTCTACGCGCCGACCGCCAAGCTCGTCATCGTCGGCGCGGTCCATATCAGCCAGGCGCTGGCGCCGCTGGCGCGCTCGCTGGACTATGACGTGACGGTGGTGGATCCGCGCACCGCGTTTGCCAGCCCCGAGCGGTTTCCGGATGTGCCGCTGATCGCGGAATGGCCCGACGTGGCGCTGCCGCCGCTCAATGTCGATCACTACACCGCGTTCGTGGCGCTGACCCACGATCCCAAGATCGACGATCCGGCGCTGCTGCACGCGTTCGAGCGCGACTGCTTCTATATCGGCGCGCTGGGCTCGCGAAAGACCCACGCCAAGCGCGGCGAACGGCTGAAGGCGCAAGGCGCCAGGGATAGCCGATATCGCGCGCATTCACGCCCCGATCGGGCTCGCCATCGGCGCGGTGTCGCCGTCCGAGATCGCGGTCGCGATCATGGCCGAGATCACCGCGCAGCTGCGGTTGCCTGCCGAAAGAAAAGAAGCCGCGGCATGAAGTTCGGTCCCGCCAGTCCGGCGGACGCGATCGGCGGCGTCACCGTTCACACGCTGCGTCAGGGATCGCTGGTGCTCGAAGAAGGGCACCACGATCGGTCCGGCCGAGGTCGAGGCGCTGACCACGTGCCGGGCGTCAAGGAAATCGTCGTGGTGCGGCTCGAAGAGGGCGACGTCTCCGAAGACGTCGCGGCCGCCAGCATCGCGCAGGCCGTCGCCGGCGACGGCGTCAATGTCGAGCGCGCCTTTACCGGCCGCGCCAATCTGTTCGCGGCCAGGGCCGGCGTGCTGGTGGTGGACCGCGCGGCGGTCGACCGCATCAACGGCGTCGATGAAGCCATCACGTTCGCGACGCTTGCCGCCTACAAGCCGGTGGTCGAGGGCGAGATGGTCGCGACCGTCAAGCTCATTCCGTTCGGGGTCGAGGCCAAGCTGCGCGACGCCGCGGTCGCGGCGGCCAGCGGCGGCGCGTTGCGGATCGCGCCTTACACCATCAAGCGCGTCGGCATCGTCTCGACCTTGCTGCCGGGGCTGGCGCCGAAGGTGGTCGAGAAGACCCTGCGGGTCACGGCGGAGCGGCTGGCGCCCGCCGGCGCCACGATCATCGCCGAGCGCCGCGTGCCGCATGACGAGGCGGCGCTGGCGGCTGCGATCAAGGAATTGCTCGGCCTCGGCGCGGAACTCGTGATCGTGTTCGGCGCGTCCGCGATTGCCGACCGGCGCGACGTGATTCCGGCGGCGATCACCGACATCGGCGGCGCGATCGAGCATTTCGGCATGCCGGTCGATCCCGGCAACCTGCTGCTGATCGGCAGCGCCGGCGGCGTGCCGGTGCTGGCGCGCCCGGCTGCGCGCGCTCGCCGGTCGAGAACGGCTTTGACTGGGTGCTGATGCGTCTGCTGCGCGGGCCTGCAAGGTCACGCGCGCCGAGCTCACCGGCATGGGCGTCGGCGGGCTGTTGATGGAAATCGTGACGCGGCCGCAGCCGCGCGAAAGTCGCGGCACCGACGGCAACCGCAATGTCGCCGCGATCATTCTCGCGGCCGGGCGCTCGACCCGGATGGGCGGTCCCAACAAGCTGTTGGCCGAACTCGGCGGCAAGACGCTGGTGCGGATCGTGGCCGAGCAGGCGCTGGCCTCGAAAGCCAGAGCGTGATCGTCGTCACCGGCCATCAGGCGGAGCAGGTCGAGAAGGCCTTGCAGGGCCTGAAGGTGAAGTTCGTGCGCAATCCGGATTTCGCCGGACGGTCTCGCCAGTTCGGTCAAGGCCGGCATCGCGGCGGTGCCTGACGACGCCGACGGCGCGGTGATCTGTCTCGGCGACATGCCGCTGATCTCGCGCAATCTGATCGACCGGCTGATCGAAGCCTTTGCGCCGGACCGCGGCAATCTGATCGCGGTGCCGGTCAGCGACGGACAGGCGCGGCAATCCGGTGCTGTGGTCGCGCCGCTTCTTCAACGAGTTGATGACGCTCGACGGCGATATCGGCGCCCGCCATCTGATCGCCAGGCACAGCGAGGCGGTAGCGGAAGTCCCGGTCGAGGGCCACGGCGCCTTTCTCGATATCGATACGCCGCAGGCGCTGGGCGCGGCGGCGGCGAAGCCCGTCAGACGCTGAGCTCGATTTTCAACCTCTCGTTCACCAAGTCGAAATAACCCCGGGTAGATTGGCCGTCAGGCTGACCTCGGGGAGGGGATCTTGACGTCTTCGACCGCAAGAGCGCAACGTTGCGCGATGTTTGTTTTTGTCGCTGACTTTGGCATTGGCCGGATCGCGCTTCGCAACACAGGCACTGGCGGCCGGCGCATTCGCGATCGGCAAGTGCGGCGCCTATGGCCAGGCCTACGACTATGCGGGCGAGAAGGTGGCGCGTGCCGCGGCCTGCAAGCAGTGCAAGGGCGATTGCACCACGCTGACCATGAAACGCGCCTGCGCCGCGCTGGCGGTCGACATGGCCAACCCCTGCGGCGCCCACGGCTACGCGGTCAAGCCGCAGGATTTCGAGTTCGCTCAACGAGGCGACCACGCAAATGCTACGAATTCGGCGGCAAGGAATGCGTGATCCGCGCCTGGGCCTGCGACTCCAGGGGTAGAGATTTGTGCAGTGCAGTTCGGGTCCACCTCTCCCAGTGGGAGAGGTGCAGCTCATGCGAAGCGCCGGGTGAGGGGTTGCGTCCTATCGATCAGGCCGTTCTCCTAACCGCGGGAGAGGCAGTGCGCTTCCGTTGCCGACGTCGCGGTGAGGCTGAGCTCGCAACACGAGTTCATCCTGCAGCTGAATCAATCATGCAATTCGACACCAAGATCGCGGTCGTGATCCGGACCGACCTCGAAGCGTGGCAGAAGCTGAACGTCGCGTCGTTTCTCGCCGGCGGCATCGCCGCGACGTTTCCGGAATGCATCGGCGAGCCCTACGAAGACGGCTCGGGCACAAAATATCTGTCGCTGATCGGCCAGCCGATCCTGATCTATGGCGCCGACCGGGCCGGCGCTGACCGCGCGCGCTCGAGCGGGCGCTGGCACGGAACGTGAAGCCGGCGGTCTATACCGAGGACATGTTCAAGACCACGCACGACGCCGCCAACCGGGAGGTGGTGAAGGCCGTGATCCGCGCCGAGCTCAATCTGGTGGCGGCTTGCCATGCGCGCCGAGCGCAAGGTGATCGACAAGATCGTCGACGGTTTGGGGTGGCTCTGACTAGCGGTTGACAGTGCTCTTGGCGCCTGGACCAGGTAGGGCGATGACGTTGGCGAACATCGTAGCCCGGATGCCGCAGCGAAATCAGGGGTTTCGCGACGCCGGCTCAGTTGCGAGGCTTCCATCGGGCTACAGCCCAGTGATTTGCCCGTCGGGCAGTTTCTTGACAGTGCTGTCGAGTCTTATTTCCGGTTTCGAAGATATTTCTGTTACATGACCCCAAATCAATTCTTGACCACGCCTTGGGGCTTCCGTGTTGCGTGCGCTTTCCTTGTGTACATGCCGCCGCCAATACCCCGGTGCAGCAGCGGGGCGTATTCTTCGCTCATCTCGCCCAGCCGTGCATTTCAGCTGGGAACTTTTCGCATCCACCCACCAGAGGGCGTATCATGATCGTCACGGACGCGGGGAGGGGTGCGGTGGACGCGGCAGCGTTTTGCGCGCGACGGGATTGCAGGGCGAGTTGAAAGACTTGTGAGCGATCAACAGCGAGCGGACGAGAGATGTTGCAGCGTACGGCGAAGTCGTGTGGTCCTGACGCCCCGACGCTGGCGTCAAGTTCGCGGAGTTAAGTCGGCCCAACCGGGCTTAGACAAAACATATCCGCGGACGACGGTGGCAAAAGAGCCCGGTCACCGGGGAGAGCTCGAAGGAAACCGTTAAAACCATTGCGTGCGGGAATGCCGGGTGATTCCGGTGTACTCGTTGTTACTCGTGTGCGTTCTACCAATACCAAGTGCACACGAGGCCGCGGGTGCAACGGGCATCCGGCGTTCCCCACGCCCTCTTTGGGCGGAAGATTCATCAACGGCTCGGGCGCATTGCGCGGCGAGGCCGCGAACGCGTGTCTGGTCGAGAGATCGACACGTGCCTGGTTGACCGGCATCCGTCATTCTTCGCGAGACCAGCCTTCGAAGAAGCGGATTGCCGGGTCGAGCCCGGCGATGACGGAGCGAGAGTCGACGGCTGCTGCCCGAAAAATTGAATCCGACGCAATTCGTCGAATGCGATCGTGCCACGCTGGCAGCCGCTCCGCGAAGGAGCCGGTAATTACCTCTGCGCAACGGCCGCTGTTGTCGCTGGAGGAGCTTGCGAAGCAAGCGTCTCGAAGGACGGACGCAACGTACGGACTCTAAGGTCTCGAGACGCGCGCAAGAGCGCGCTCGTCCAGCGATAAATTCGCAGCCGTCTACGCGGGGATGAGGGACGAATCGGGCAGCAGATTTCTCTCGATAACGGCGATGATGTGACAATCGGCGGGGGCGGCTCGTGTTGACAAATATGACTGACCAGTCAGTCATGTACAAGACCATGCCGAAGTACGCGAACCAGGTTCTGGAACCGTCAGGCGGGCCGGCGAATCGAAAATCGGCCAGTGGCCGACGCGGGGAAGAAGCCGGCCAGTTGGACCGACAGGGGAGCAGGCTGCCTCGGCCAGGCGCCGAAGCCCGCCTTGGCCAGAGCGACGCGTCGCCAAAAGCCTCCATCCAACCGCGCGGAACGCGCACGGCGGAGCGGCGCCGAGGCCATCATCGAGGCCGCGCTGGATGGAATTCATCGCGCGCGGATTTACGCGCGACCCGGCTCGACGACGTCGCCAGGCGGGCCGGCGTCGCCAAGGGCACGATCTATCTGCACTTCAAGGACAAGGAATCGATGTTCGAGGAGCTGATCCGGACCGCGATCGTGCCGCTGATCGGCCGTCTTGCACGCGCCGCCGCCGCCCGGCGGCATCGGTTCGCGACGCGATCGAGGGCTTTGCCAAAACCTTCATCCAGGAGGTGGCGACGACGCGGCGCGGCGACATCGTGCGCCTGATCGTCGCCGAGGGCCCGCGATTTCCGGCGATCGCCGATTTCTACTACCGCGAAGTGGTTTCGCGCGGCCTCGCCGGCATGCGCGCGCTGATCGAGCTCGGCATCGCGCGCGGCGAAATCCAGCAGAAGGACCTGGCGCGCTTTCCGCAGATCCTGGTGGCGCCGGCGATGATCGCGGTGATCTGGCAGAGCCTGTTCAGCAGACACGCGCCGCTGGACGCGATCGAGATGTTTCGCGTCCATCTCGATCTGATTTTTGGCGAACGGAGGACGACATGACCTCGTCGCGAATGACGTTGCGAATTCTGGCGGCGCTGGCGCTGGCCGCCGTGCTCGCCGGCTGCAACGAGCGCAGGGATCCCGGCTTTCAGGGCTGGGTCGAGGCCGACATGATCTTCGTCAGCCCCGACGAGACCGGGCGCGTGACCAAGCTCAACGTGCGCGAGGGCGACGAGGTCAAGCCCGGCGCGCCGCTTTATTCGGTCGACGACGATCTGCAGCAGGCCGACCTCAACCAGAACAACGCGACGCTCGCCAACGCGCAGCAGACCTATGACCGCGCGGCGTCGCTGAGCAAGACCGGCTCCGGCACGCAGGCCAATCTCGACTCCGGCGGTGTCGGCGCTGCGCGTCGCCGAGGCGCGGGTCAACACCTCGCAGACGCGGCTGGCGCGGCGCAGCGGCTTTGCGCCGGTCAGCGGCACCATTCAGCAGATCTATTTCCGCGAGGGCGAGATGGTGCCGGCGCAGCGGCCGGTGCTGTCGATCATGCCGCCCGGCAACATGAAGCGTGCGCTTCTTCGTGCCGGAGACCGGATTTGCCGAAGCTTGCGATCGGCGACGAGGTGAAGCGTGACCTGCGACAATTGCGCGGCCGATCTCACCGCGAAGATCTATTTCATCGCGACCATCGGCCGAATACACCCCGCCGGTGATCTACAGCCTCGATGAGCGCAACAAGCTCGTCTATCTGATCCAGGCGCGGCCGAGCCGGCCCGATAGCCTGCGCGTCGGCCAGCCGATCAGCGTGTTTCTCAACGCCAAGACGCCGGTGGCGGACAAGCGATGACCGCAGCGCCGGCATCAGCGCCCGACATCGCGATCGACGTCGCAGGGCCTGTCGAAGTCGTTCGGCGGCCGCGAGGTGGTGCATGACCTCTCGATGCAGGTGAAGCGCGGCACCATCTACGGCTTCCTCGGCCCCAACGGCTCCGGCAAGACCACCACCATCCGCATGCTCTGCGGCCTGCTGACGCCCGACAGCGGCGAGGGCACCTGTCTCGGCTACGACATCCGCCGCGACGCCGACAAGATCAAGCGCCAGGTCGGCTACATGACGCAGCGCTTCAGCCTGTATCAGGACCTGTCGGTGCGCGAGAATCTGGAATTCGTCGCGCGGCTCTACGGCATGCGCGATCGCGCGGGCGCGCGCGCGCGACATGATCAAGCGGCATCGGCCTGAACGGCCGCGAGGAGCAACTCGCCGGCGAACTCTCCGGCGGCTGGAAGCAGCGGCTGGCGCTCGGCGCCTGCACGCTGCCCAATCCGCAATTGCTGCTGCTGGACGAGCCGACCGCCGGCGTCGATCCCAAGGCGCGGCGCGATTTCTGGAACGAGATCCACGCGCTGGCGGCCGAAGGGCTGACCGTGCTGGTCTCGACCCATTACATGGACGAGGCCGAGCGCTGCCACGAGATCGCCTATATCGCCTACGGCCATCTGCTGGCGCACGGCACCGTGGACGAGGTGATCGCGAAATCGGCGCTGTCGACCTAGACGGTCACCGGCGACGACCTCAACGGGCTCGCCGCCGAACTCACCGGCAAGCCCGGCATCGACATGGTGGCGCCGTTCGGCACCAGCCTGCATGTCTCCGGCCGCGACAAGGCGGCGCTCGAGGCCACCATCGCGCCTTATCGCGACGACCAGGGATGGCACTGGCAGCACAGCGAGCCGTCGCTGGAGGACGTGTTCATCGATCTGATGACCCGCTCGAAGGATAATTTCCAATGAGCGCAGTCGAGCCACCGACCACAGCCGCGACAGCCGGGAGCCGCGCGTTCGGCTTCTGGCGGCGCAGCTATGCGATGCTGGTCAAGGAATTCATCCAGCTGCGGCGCGACCGCGTCTCGTTCGCGATGATCGTGATGATCCCGGTGATGCAGCTGTTGCTGTTCGGCTTTGCCATCAACACCACGCCGCGCCACCTGCCGACCGCGGTGCTGCTGCAGGAGGACAGCGACCTCGCGCGCTCGGTCCTGAAGGCGATGGAGAACACCGCCTATTTCCGCTTCACCCGGGAAGTGCACGACGTCGCCGAGTTCGACGATCTCCTGCAGTCGGGCAAGGTGCTGTTCGGCGTCGAAATCCCGCGCGGTTTCGAGCGCGCGGTGCGGCGCGGCGACCGTCCGGCGCTGCTGGTCGCGGCCGACGCGACCGATCCGGTCGCGGCCGGCTCGGCGCTCGGCGCGCTCGGCGTCGATCGTGCAGACCGCGCTGGCGCACGACCTGCACATCGGCGATCCGCCGTCGATGCCGTTCGAGATCCGCGCCCATGCCCGCTACAACCCGGCCGGCGTCGTCGCGGCTCAACATCGTGCCCGGCCTGGTCGGCACCATCCTGACCATGACCATGCTGATCTTCACCGCGCTGTCGGTGACGCGCGAGATCGAGCGCGGCACCATGGAGAGCCTGCTGTCGATGCCGATCAAGCCGGTCGAGGTGATGTTCGGCAAGATCATTCCCTACGTGCTGGTCGGCTTCATCCAGGCCGACGCTGATCATCGGCATCGGCGTGCTGCTGTTCGGCGTGCCGATGCTCGGCAGCCTGACGCTGCTGGCGCTGCTCTCGACGCTGTTCATCACCACCAATCTGGCGATCGGCTACACCTTCTCGACCATCGTGCAGAACCAGCTGCAGGCGATGCAGATGTCGATGATGTTCTTCCTGCCCAGCATTCTGCTGTCCGGCTTCATGTTTCCGTTCGCCGGCATGCCGGTCTGGGCGCAATATATCGGCGAGGGCCTGCCGCTGACGCATTACGTGCGCATCGTCCGCGCCATCATGCTGAAGGGCGCGACGCTCGCCGAACCTGCAATACGACACGATTGCGCTGCATGGCACTGATGCTGCTGGCGATGACGATCGCGGTGACGCGCTTCCGCCGCACGCTCGATTGAGTGCACGATCAGCAGCGCTCGTCGATTCCGGCAGCGATGCGCAGCATCGAACCCGAATCCGAGAATCCGGTCGACGCTGTGTCCCGGAATGACAAGGCAGAAAAATGGTGGGCTCTGGGCAAAGCGAAGGGCAGCAGTCGGCGGTGTCGGCCGATTTCGCAGCGCGCGCTGACGCAGCGAAATCCTGCGCACCGAGCTGCTGCGGATCAAGGCGATCCTGATCGACCATCGACGCTGCTGCTGGCGCGCTGATCATCGGCCGTCTATGCGATCTCGCCTGATGCGGTCGAGCGGATCTGGCACGGCCATCTCGCCGATCCTGCCGCTTGTTGCGGTCTATCGTTCCGTTCGTCGCTGTTCGAGCTGTGGGTGCATGCGGCTGATCAGCCAGCGGCTGGCGCAGGGCCGCGACGTGCCCGTATGCGCGGCGCTATCTCGGCGCGCTGATCGAAACCAGTCGATGCCCACCGTCGCGCTGTGCGCTGCAGATCGACAGCGATGGGCCCGGCGCAGGCGCTCGGCCTTCGTGGTGCCGCTGACCTATTTCATCTTCATCATTCTCTCGACGCTGCGGCTGGATTTCTGGCTTTCGACCTTCACCGGCTTCGTCGCCGCGGCCGAGCTGTTTGCGATGGCGATGTTCTATCGTCCGGCGCAATTCGCCGCCGAGCCGGCGCCCGATCTCGCCTTTCACGTCGTCCGCAGCCTCGATCATCCTGATCTGCGGCATGCTGGCGGGCGCGGTCGGCATGCAGCTGCGCCGCCAGTTCGAGGCCAGCATCATGGCGGCGACCGCGCGCGACCGCATCACCAATCTGTTCGGCCAGCACGTCTCGCCGCAGGTGGTCGAGCGGCTGATGGCCGAGGGCGCCAGCACCGACAGCGACATCCGCCGCGTCGCCGTGATGTTCGTCGATTTCCGCAGCTTTACCGCGGGCGCCGCACTCGCGCTCGCCGCAGGAAGTGGTCGACCGGCTCGACGGCGCGTTCGCGGTGCTGGTCGATATCCTCGACCGCCATGGCGGCATCGTGAACAAGTTTCTGGGCGACGGCTTTCTGGCGCTGTTCGGCGCGCCGCTCGAGGCGGCCAGATGCCGCGCACCACGCGGTCGCCGCGGCGCGCGAAATGCTGGAAGCCAATGAGCGCGTCAACCAGGCGACCAGCTGGCCGCTGCGGATCGGCATCGGCATTCATGTCGGCGAGGTGGTCGCCGGCAATATCGGCTCGCCGCGGCGCAAGGAATACACCGTGATCGGCGACACCGTGAATTTCGCCGCCGCGGCTGGAAGCGCTCAACAAGGAATTCAACTCGCAGTTCCTGATCTCGGCCGCCGTTCGCGACGCGCTGGGCGAGGACGGCGGCGACGCGGTGTCGCTCGGCGAGGTCGCGATCAGGGGCTACGACCGGCCGATGGCCGTGTGGCAGTTGGGATAGAAGGAGTATCAGATGCAGCGGCGTTATATCACCGTGGACGTTTTCACCGACCGCGCCTTCGGCGGCAATCCGCTGGCGGTGGTGCTCGATGCCGGCGGGCTGTCGACCGCGCAGATGCAGGCGATCGCGCACCGAGTTCAATTATTCCGAGACGACCTTCGTGTTGCCGCCGCGCGATCCCGCGCACGACGCGCAGGTTCGCATCTTCACGCGTGAACCGGAGATCCCGTTCGCGGGCCATCCCAATGTCGGCACCGCCTTCGTGCTGGCGACGCAGGCCGCCAAAGCCGCCGGCGCGGCTGCTGTTCGAGGAAGCGCCGGGCCTGGTGCCGGTTGAAATCCTGACCGAGGACGGCAAGGCGCGTCGGGCGCCGAACTCACCGCGCCGCAGCCGCTGAAGCAAGCTGACGCCGGTCAGCGCCGAGCAGGCCGCGGCCTGCCTGTCGCTGCCGTCGACGGATGTCGAAGTCGACCGGCATCCGCCGCAGATCGTCTCGGTCGGGCTGCCGTTTCTGGTGGTCGAAGCTGGCCTCGCGCGACGCGCTGCGGCGGGCGAGAGCCGGACGCCGCCGCATTCGCCCAGACGCTTCCATGCGACGGCAGCGATGCGGTCTATCTCTATACGCGCGATGTGCCGGCCGCCGAAGCCTGCGACCTGCAGGCGCGGATGTTCCATCCGGCGATCGAGCGGCCTGTCCGAAGATCCCGCCACCGGCAGCGCCACCGTCGCCGCCGCGGCGCTGCTCGCCGATCTCGCCGGCGAACGCGATGGCGAATTGAAACTGCGGATCGGGCAGGGCGTCGACATGGGGCGGCCGAGCCTGCTGCTGACGCGCGTCTGCAAGCAAACGGCGCGATCGTCTCCGCGCATGTCGGCGGCAGCTGCGTGCCGATGATGGAAGGCACGTTCCGGCTGGCGGGGAGGAGGTGAGGCCGCTTCGCTCGTCATTCCAGGATGCGCGCGGCGCAGCCAATCCATACGCCACGATCGGTGAATGGATTCGGCTCGCGCTTCGCGCGCACCGGAATGACGATTACACCTGCCTCGCCGCCAGATTCTCGATCCTGACGCCGTCGCGGTCTTCGATGATCTCGGCGATCCATTGCCGGTGGCAGTGCGCGTGATCGCGCTCGTAGCAGAGGATGCAGACCGGCCCGGACTTCTTGACCAGCGCCGACAGCTCGTCGAGTTCTTCCTTGCGCCTGCGGCGTCTTCAGATGCGCCGCATAGATCTTGTGCAGCAGATCGAACTTGCCGCTGCGCGCGGCCTCGCGGCCGTCCTTCGGCGTGCCCAGCCCGCGCAGATGCAGATAGGAAATGCCGCGCTCGTCGAGGCCCGGCCGCGAGCTGGTTCTTGAAAAGCCGGGCCGCCGCGACGCGGCGACCGCGCGCACGTCCACCAGCAGTTTGACGCCGGCATGTTCGAGTTCGTCGAGCACGGCCTTGGCCGGCGTCTGTTCATAGCCGATGGTGAAGAGGCGTTTGGTCTTGCGTGCCATGTCGGCGTCCCGGCGTTCGTGATGTCATCGGCCGCCAGGCTACGTCAGCCCGCGACGGATTGCCATAACCGCCGAGGTTATGCCGCGGACAGCCGGCCCGACATGCGTTGCCGCCGGCGACGGCATGTCGCATAGTCGGTCGAAAACAGAGCCGTGTGATGGCCGGTCTCGCGGGGAAACACGATGAACGGATTTTGCCGCGCGCTGGCATGGATCGCCGCTGCGCTCGCGCTCTGCGTCTGGCAGTCGGCGCAGCGCGCAAACCGCTATCCCGACCGCCCGGTAAAATCATCGTCCCGATCGGTCCCGGCGGCAGCTACGATCTGGTCGGGCGGCATCTCGCCGACGTGCTTGTCGAAGCGCACCGGGCAGAGCCTTCGTGGTCGAGAACAAGCCCGGCGCCGGCACCGTCGTGGGAACGCAGGCCGCGGCGCCAGAGCGAGCCGGACGGCTATACGCTGCTGGTCGGCGGGCTCTCCAACATGGCGTTCAACTCGGCGCTGTATTCCAAACTGGCTTACGATCCGCTGAAGGATTTCGTGCCGGTCGCGCTGGTCTACAAGTTCGGCTACGTGATGGTCGGCCGCAAGGATCTGCCGCAGGCGAAGCTGCTGGACATCGTCGCGGCGGCGAAAGCCAGCCCGGGCTCCATCTCGGTGGCGACCGCGGGCGTCGGCACCGGCCAGCATCTGGTGGCGGCGGCCTTCATGAAGGCCGCGGGCGTCAAACTGCTGGAAGTGCCCTACAGGGCTCGCCGCCGGCGTTCACCGATCTGCTCGCGGGCCGCATCGACCTGTTCTTCGACTCCGATCGCGGCGGGCCTGCCTTACGTGCAGTCGGGGCAGGCGAGGGGCATCGCCGTGCTGTCGTCGAAGCGCAGTCCGCTGGCGCCTGACGTGCCGACCATGTCGGAAGCCGGCGTGCCCGGTCTCGATGTCGATTCCTGGCTCGGCATTTTCGCGCCCGCCAAAACCCCGCCGGAAGTGCTCGCAAAGCTGCGCCGGCGATATCCGCGCCTCGCTGCCCGACCTCAAGGAGCGCTTCGAGAAGAGCGGCGGCGAAGTCTGGGATCTGCCGGACGACAAGCTCGATGCGCTTTGTCGCGTCCGAACACGAGACCTGGACCAAACTGATCCGCGAGGCCGGCATCAAGCTGGATTGACGAGAGGCCTGTCACTTCACGCGCTCGATCAATTCCATCGCGCCCGCGGGCGCGCGCACCTTGCCCTCGTGGATCACGTAGGCGAAGACGTCGCGCGGCGCCTTCTTCGGCTTGCCGGCATCGACGCGCGGCAGATCGTCCGGCTCGCCGCCGTCGGCCCAGGCCTGAAACCGCTTTGCCCAGGCGTCGAGCTGCTTCGGCGGATAGCAGGTCTTGAGCTCGTCATTGCCCTTCTGCAGCCGCGCATAGACGAAGTCGCTGACGACGTCGGCGATCGCCGGATATTTGCCGTGCTCGGCGAACACCACAGGCGTTTCGAACTTCCGCAGCAGCGCGATGAAATCAGGCACGCAGAAACTGTCGTGCCGCACCTCGACCACATGACGCAGCGCGCGGCCGTCGAGCTTGCGCGGCAGCAGTTCGAGGAACTTGCCGAAATCGGCCTCGTCGAATTTCTTGGTCGGCGCGAATTGCCAGAGCACCGGACCGAGCCGGTCGCCGAGCTCCAGCACGCCGGAATCATAAAACCGCTTCACGGAATCGCCGGCCTCCGCCAGCACGCGGCGGTTGGTGGCGAAGCGCGGCCCCTTCAGCGAGAACACAAAGCCGTCCGGCACCTCGCGCGCCCATTTGCGAAAGCTCTCCGGCTTCTGCGAGCCGTAATAGGTGCCGTTGATCTCGATCGAGGTCAGCTTCGACGCGGCATAGGACAGCTCCTTCGCCTGCGTCGAGCTTCTCCGGATAAAACACCCCGCGCCACGGCTCGAAGGTCCAGCCGCCGATACCAATGTAGATATTACCGATGCTCTTGTGGTTTTGGGGGGTTTGGTCACAGGCAAACTCTTTGCGGGCGAGGGATGACGCGGCACTTCAGACTAGTCAAAACCAATCGTGATTGGCCAGTTCGCCGAAACGGGGGCGGCGGCGCTTAACCTGGTCGCGCGCGTTCGAGCTAGGATCAAGAAAAGGAGAACACGATGCGGATGGTTATTGTGGCGGCGTTGGCGATGACGACGTCAGTGGCGGCGGCGGACGACACCGAGACACTTTTCACCGGCAAGCCGCGTTTATCGGGACGTGACTCGGAATTGCCTCGCGGGGGTATGCCGGGACGCAGCAACAAGGCCATGTCGGAACCAGTTTCACGCAGCATATCGCGAGCGTGTCCGTCGAGCGGCAAGGCACTGGTGACGCTGGTGGATTACCACCTGGCGATGCGGATTTCCCGAGCGTTGATTCAGGTGCCCACATGACGCGCACGGCGGCGAACAACGCCATTGCATTGGCGCAAGGACGATATCACATCGACCTTCGTCAAGCACAAGACAGCGCCGAAGTAGCTATTATTCACGTTGTCTGGACTGGCCCCGTTGTTCGGGCGGTGCGGCAACGTTGGCGTGGTTCCGGAAGCAGAGACTCTGCTCGCTACATACCCAGCCTGCACCGAAATGTTGGCTGCTTCGACAACGCCGTCGAATTTAAGCACGCGTCGGCTGGCTCTTCTTGGCAACCAAGCCCTCGAGAAAGGCTTCAAGCTCTGGCGGCGAATTCACTGTAGAGTTGCGATCCTTCTGCGACTCGGTGGGCGGGTCTCGTAAGCACTTGGCGAATTCGGTCTGGATCTCAACGGCCAACCTCGAGCGACCACTGCCCAGAAAAGCTATCCACAAAAGCAGGTGTCTTCAAAAGACTTCTTCCGAATTTGTAGTTGCTTGACCGTCGCGGCGTTTGAAAGTCGACCGAGGCAGTTCGGCACCGCAAACTGCATCGACCTGGGGCTGGCACGGGTTTCCGGCGCGCCTTGCTCTGCGGGGGCTCGCTTTGCTTGCTCAACAGCGGCTCTGGCTGCTGCTCTTCAGCGGCTCCGGCTGCTTGGTCTGCAACGGCTCCGGCTGAAGCGGTCTTTGCAGCGGCTCCAGTTTGCTGCTCAGCAGCGGCTCCGGCCTTGCTTTGCACCGGCTCACGGCTGCGAACTCAGCAGCAGCTCAGGCTTTACTGAAAATACCGCGCTGGCTCCGACTGCTTTGCTTCCTCTGCGGCGGCTCCGCCTTCTTGCTTTGAAGCGGCTCTGGCTTCTGGCTCTGCACAGGCTCCGGCTTTTGCTTTGCAGTGGCTCCGGCTTCGCGCTCAGGGTTTTCCGGCTTCGCGTTCTGCGGTTGATCCGGCACGGCTTTTCTTGCATGCTTTTTCCGCCGGCTTGTTCTGGTTTGGGCCGACGTCTTCGGGATCTCCGATTGTTTCGCTACCTGGACGCGAGAAGTCCGCCCTAGCTGCGAAGAAATCGCGGCTCACGACTTGTTTCTTGCGTGGCGCTCATGTGGTGGCATCGCAAGAATTCCGGAACTCTCACCGCTGCGGTGCTGATATGCCATAGGCCGAACTCGATTCAGCTCAGGCATACACGGCAATAGCCCGAGTGAGCCATATTCTGCACATTCGCGCCTGAGTGTCGATTGAGAGCACGAACCGATCAGCCGGATGTTGAGGCAGCTCAAAGCGACGACGATATGGACGCCGCGGCGCGGGCCGTTCCAGGCCCGCGTTCCGACCAGGCATTACAGCCTCGCTGGCCGGCCTCCAGCACGGCCGAGGAGGACAAAGCTGATTCTTCGGGACCGCGTGTTCGCTGGCGCGCACGAGGTCGCTGATCAGAGAGCGAGGAAAGAGGCAGCGCGTGTTTGATGTTGGCGATGGGATCATAGGCCGACCAGCCCGAGGCATGCAATATTTCGGCAAATGCGAGGCCGACGAAAGCGGCCCTGGTGGAACGATCAGTGCAAATCAGATCGGGTTGGCGTAGATGGTGCAAGTCCAGCCTGCGCGGCTCGATGGCCGTACCGACGACCTGATATTGTTCCGGATCGCCGGAGCGCGATCGAAAGGCGCCAAGTCCCAGTATGGTTGCGACAAGGGGCGGCGGCATGGGGAGGCCCAGATTGTCCTTCGATTTCAGCACACAGGCTGATTAAAAAATTCTGCCGAACCGGTGTGCTGCGCTCACTTGCTCGCTTGCCCCTTGCAGGAAACACCCAAATCGCATCCTATCTTACGCTTGCTGCTAGCGGCGACGTTGACGCTTCAGAAGCTCCGGCGCTGGGACGACCATGAATAGCTTGGCTGCGCCGGATGTACGCGCGCCCTCTGTTCGTGGTCGTTGGCATTTTAGGGCCTCTTTGGCCCGTTTTCCCCCATCTGAGTGCCGCTGTTCTCGGCGCCGCGCCTTGGCATCGCCGGCGGCTGCGGATATACCGCTGGCGCTCATGAATGACGCCATCAAACCGGGCCCCGAAAACCCGCCGCAGGCCGCCGGTTTGCCTCAGCTTTCGGTCGTCGTCCCCACCTTCAACGAGCGCGACAACGTCACCGTGCTGTACCGGCGGCTGGACGCGACGCTCGACGGACATCCCTGGGAAGTCGTCTTCGTCGACGACAATTCCCCTGACGGCACCTGGGAAGTGGTGCGCGGCCTGGCGCGGCAGGATCCGCGCGTCCGCTGCATCCGCCGGATCGGGCGGCGCGGCCTGTCCGGCGCCTGCATCGAGGGGCATTCTCGCCTCCAGCGCGCCCTATGCGGCGGTGATCGACGCCGATCTGCAGCACGACGAGACGCAGCTGCCGAAGATGGTGGCGCTGCTGCAGAGCGGCGAGGCGGAACTCGTGGTCGGCAGCCGCTATATCGAGGGCGGCAGCGCCGACAGTTTCAACAAGCAGCGCGCCGGCGTCAGCGCGCTTGCCACCGAAGTCGCCAAGGCGCGTGCTGAAGGTCGAGATCGCCGATCCCATGAGCGGCTTCTTCATGATCCGCCGCGACCGCTTCGAGCAACTGGCGCCGCAGCTCTCCACCCAGGGCTTCAAGATCCTGCTCGACATCGTCGCCACCGCGCAGGGCAAGCTGCGCACGATCGAGGTTCCCTTCACCTTCGGCTCGCGCCAGCATGGCGAGAGCAAGCTCGATCCCATGGTGGCGCTGGATTTCCTCGGGCTGGTGCTGGCGAAGCTGACCGCATGACGTGGTGTCGCTGCGCTTCCTGCTGTTTGCGATGGTCGGCTCGATCGGCCTCGTCGTGCATCTCGTCGGCGCTGTTCATCGCGCTCGAGATCTTCAACTGGCCGTTTCCGGAGGCGCAGGCCGTCGGCGCGCTGGTCGCCATGACCAGCAATTTCATCCTGAACAATTTTCTCACCTATCGCGACCAGCGGCTGAAGGGCTTTGCGATCCTGCGCGGCCTGTTGCTGTTCTACCTCGTCTGCAGCGTCGGCCTGTTCGCCAATGTCGGCGTCGCGTTCTCGGTCTACGACCAGGAGCCGATCTGGTGGCTCGCGGGTGCGGCGGGCGCGCTGATGGGCGTGGTCTGGAACTACGCGATGTCCGGACTGTTCGTCTGGCGCAAGCGATGATCGTAAAATGAATCCGAACGAGGCGCGGCTTGTCCGCAACACGGCTCTGACGATCCTGGCGCTGGTCGCGCTGCGCCTGGTCGCCGCCGCCTTCACGCCGATCACCTTCGACGAAGCCTATTACTGGATGTGGTCGAAGCATCTCGCCGGCGGTTATTACGATCATCCGCCGATGGTCGCCGTCGTGATCCGCCTCGGCACCATGATTGCGGGCGATACCGAACTCGGCGTGCGGCTGGTCGTCGATCCTGCTGGCGCTGCCGATGAGCTGGGCGGTGTATCAGGCCGCCGCCATCCTGTTCGGCGGCAGGCGGGTGGCCGCGACCGCGGCGATCCTGCTGAACGTCACGCTGATGGCGGCGGTCGGCACCATGATCGTCACGCCGGACGCGCCGCTGCTGGTGGCGTCGAGTCTTCGTGCTGTTCTCGCTCGCCAAGGTGCTGGAGACCGGGCGCGGCGCATGGTGGCTGGCGGTCGGCGCTCGCCGCCGGCGCCGCGCTGCTGTCGAAATACACCGCGCTGTTCTTCGGGCCGGCGATCCTGATCTGGCTGGTAGCCGTTCCAAAGTTGCGGCGCTGGCTGATCTCGCCCTGGCTCTATCTCGGCGGCCTGGTCGCGCTTGTGATGTTTGCGCCGGTCATTCTGTGGAACGCCGATCACCACTGGGTGTCCTTCATCAAGCAGATGGGCCGCGCGCAGGATCGAGGATTTCAGGCCGGTCTTCATCGCCGAACTGATTCCGACGCAGATCGCGTTCGCGACGCCGCTGGTGTTGCATCCTCGGCGCGATGGGGCTTTACGCGCTGTTCCAGCGCCGCGCCGGCGCGCTGGCCGCACGCGTGCTGATCAACACGATGTTCTGGACCATCGTCGCCTATTTCATCTGGCATTCGCTGCATGCCCGCGTCGAGGCCAACTGGTTCGCGCCGGTCTATCCGGCGTTTGCGATCGCCGCCGCCGGTCGCCGCCCATCTCGCGCCATGGGAGCCGCGCCAGCAGCGCATCGGTCGATTTCTGCCTGCGCTGGGCGGCGCCGACCGGCATCGTGATGTTTGCGCTGTTGATCGTGCAGGCCAATACCGGCGTGCTCTCGGGCTATCGCCGCGACGCCACCGTGCGCAGCGTCGGCGTCGGCTGGCGCGAAATGGCTGCCGAGATCGAAGCAGTTCCGCGCACGCGTCAGCACGACGTGCGTATTGGCGCCGGACTGCGAACCCAATACGTA
>ERZ1370068.10735-contig-9407_pt1 | contig 32200 bp, 49 predicted proteins | sample MGYA00561227_ERZ1370068 | MGnify/ENA primary metagenome ERZ1370068 (study PRJEB38410, sample SAMEA6850437) | metagenome | study: Metagenomic assessment of the ecological functions of the soil: analysis of the soil microbiota associated with the...
ATGCTTCGTTCAGTTACGTATTGCTCGTAGCCAGCTTGGCCGCTCTGGCCGGCTGTGCGAACTGGGAGAAGAGTGCCGTTGCGACCTATAACTATGATAAGGGCCCCATCTGTTCTAAGACTCACGGATGGCAGCCTTGGCCTGACTCTCGTTGCAATCCCCCGAAGCGGCGAAGGAGCCAGGCCCTGATCTGGCCGCCGAGCTAGCCGCCGCACTGGAATCAGAACAGCGCGCTCGAGTCGCCGCGCGAGCGATCTTGAACGACAGGTGGCTGACAGCAATCGGGAGAACGCCACGCTTCAATCCAGTAACAGCGACCTGGGGCGACAACTCGCAGCATCGTCGGCGCTGGCCGCCGGCCTCCAGGCTGGGGCAGGAGACAAAGACAAGCTTGCAGCCGACCTTGCCGCGGCCAAGCAACGGAATGTCGAACTCGAGGGGCAGTTGGTTGATCGTGACAAGGAACTCGTCGCACTGCGCGGCGATCTCTCCACCGAGATGGCGAAGCTCAAAGAGGCACAGCGGGGGCTCGTCCGGGAGCTACGGCCGGAGATCGAGCAGGGCAACATCACGGTAGACATCAATAATGAGCGTCTTCTGATCAATCTGACTTCCTCGATGCTGTTCGGAGCAGGCGAGGATCAACTCAAGCCTGCGGGAACAGATGCGCTCAAGCGAGTCGGCGGTATTCTGAAGGCCTACCCCGAGTACAAGGTGGAAGTGGATGGACACACCGACAATCGGCCGATCCGGAGTTCGCTCAAGAAGCGATTCCCGACCAATAAGGAATTGTCAGAAGCCCGTGCCGCGAACGGCGTCACAGCCTTGGCAGAAGGCGGCGTCTCGGCAGGTGCCATCGCTTCTGCTGGCTACGCCGACACAAAACCAGTCGCACCCAACGCGACGGATGAGGGTCGTCAGAAAAATCGTCGTGTGGAGGTTCGGGTAACTCCGAAATCCTAAGGGCTCACGACCTCATCAAGTGTCCTCGATCCCTAGGGGGAGATGGTGGAGAGCACGAAGTGCGCACAATCCACTCCTCCTGGGAAGCGAGCTTCGCAACTTCTTTGTACATACCCAGATTGTGAGGGGGTAGTAAAGATGAGATGCACCGAACCGGGCGCTGGGTATCACTCAGGCCACTGGCTGACGGGTTTATCAGCTTGGTTCAGTGCTTGAGGATCTTTTTATACGTAAAACGTTCTCTACAACCTCTGGATCGTCTTTGTTGTCGGTGTAGGCCTTTAGTAGCTTGTAGCCTGCCAGGCAGAGGTTTGCGAATTCGTCATCGGACTTTAATTCTGGGCTTTCCTTGACCCATCGGGAAAATCCGCGCTTGGTCTCCTCAAAATACGACGATTGTTCGAATTGTCGCATGACCTCTGGAAAGGCATTGTGAAATCCCTCTAGTACACGTTCGAATCGTGCCCTTCCTCTAGCCCCACCTGTTGGCAGAGTTCCCGGCCCCGTATGTCAAGGTATAGAGTCGTCCGACAAGTTTGGACTCCAGGACGGCGGGGGCTCTGGAAGGTTGGGCTTTGGCCGTTTGCGGCATGGACATGGGATTAACGCTCACCTCGGCCATGGAATTCGGTCCCTGTGATGCAAGGGCGTCCTGGGCGAGAATGATAGCTATCAAGGCCACAACAATCAGTGGGCGGTACATAAGACATTCTCCTGAATTGAGCTTCTCACGAGGCCATCGGGCTCGATGTGTTAGCGACCCAACTGAAGTATAGCAGAGGAACCGAAGGGAGCTGATTCAATGCGATGTCAAAAGGATACGGTGCGGGAGGACTGGTACAAAATCATTTGGCAAACAAGCTGATCGGTGTGACCGTGCATGTTTTTGGGATGTGGCCAATACCCCATCGCATCATGTGAAGATGCCCTGGGTCGGAGGCAGGTCGTTCCAGGGAATGAGCATCTCTTAGGGAGGCCAGTTCTAAGAGGGGCGTTTAGGAAGGCGAAGTGGTGTGCTCCGCTGGTAACCCGGCCCTCGTGGCCGCCCCCACCCGCGAGTGGGCCGAGAAGCAGGCCTACCGTGACAGATTTTCGAATCTCAAAAATGAGTCGCGCATTCTCCGGGGCCTTCTGTCATTCGGCGAAGGCCGTTTGGGGAGCTCTCCGAGTAGACGGCTGGGGAGGTCATCCAGTGATTGATATGGAGGTTGGTACCGTCCCTATCGGCTGAGAGGGTTATCACGGTTCAAGTGGTATGGGTTCATACTGAGGTCCGCTCGTTATCGGAAGGATTTGTTTTTGGAACAGGCGGAAGGATACGCTGCCCACCACGAAAGATCGAGACATCACCCACGTCTGCTGCAAGGTTTTGATCCTCAATACAGCGTGTCATGAATTTGGAGAACTGGACTGACAGACGCGCGAGGTTGACTGCCCGATTACTGCATGGCGCAGGCAGCTTGACTCACCTCCTCGCTGACTTATTCAACTCGCAGGTAAACCACGTGAGGTTTGCCGGCAGGTGACAGTAAAATCCGGCAAGTCCCTCCCAGTGGACAATCCAAGATAGTACGCGGCTCGTTCATGACAACCACCTTCGAAGCAAGTGACGCTCTCGATTTCAGCAGGCGACCACCTATACTTCTCAAGGAACTCAGAATCAGTGACCTTGTAAGACTCCATTGTTGGGCTCCTGTCATCCTGCAGACAGAGATGTGCGGTAATGTCCCACATACTGGAGACTGGTTGATTCTTCGATGGACATGCTTTCGCGTTTGGGACGTTGGTCGTTCATTGGATTTTGGCTTCCACTCCACTTCAGCCTCTGGGCTTCCTGCGATCCTGTGCGGGGGTCATGCGGCGTGTGAGTGCACCATCTCCGATGGTTGGCTGCGGACTTCTGTTTGTTACCCGTCCAGTGGGCGACTGCAGGGAGTGTACCGCAAATATGCCTGCACATCGTCCTGCGGCACGCCGTCTCCAGTGGCATACATGAGCCCGAGGCTGAATCTGTGCATCCGCGTCCCGCTTCGCTGCCGCTTTCTCGTACCACTTCAGCGCTTCCGCGTAATTCTGTGGCACGCCGAGCGCGAAGTGATACAGCTGCCCGAGCTTGTACTGCGCTCCCGCGTTAGCCCTGGGCAGCCGCTTGCTCACTACCACTGTCGCGCCTTCGCATAGTCCTGCGGCATCGCTGTATCCCTGGGCATATCGCAATCCGAGGCTGAACTGCGCATCTGCGTTCCCCGCGCTGCCGCTTTCTCGTACCACTTCGTCGCTTCCTGCGTAATTCCGCGGGACGCCGCCTCCCGTTTCATACAGCGAACCGAGGTAGAACTGCGCATTCGTGTCCCCTTGAGCCGCCGCTTTTCGAACCATCCCCTCGCATCCGCGTTGCCCTGGGCTAGCGGCTTTTTCATACCACTGTCGCGCCTTGGCGAAATCTTGCGGACGCCCCTGTCCATGGGCATACATTTCACCGAGGGTGTACAGCGCATTCGCTCTTCCCTGCGCGGCGGCTTTCTCGTACCACTGCCGCGCCATGGCGTAATCCTGAGGCACCCCATGCCCATTGGCATAGAGCAGCCCGAGATTGAACTGTGCTGCCGCGTGATTCTGGGCAAGCGGCTTGCTCGTACCACTGCCGCGCGACTCGCGTAATCCTGGGGCACCCCATCCCCGAGGTCATACAGCAGCCCGAGGTTGTTCTGCGCCAACGCGTTGCCTTGGGCTGCCCGTGTGCGCAGCAGTTGCAGTTCTTCTGCTGAAAGGTTGATCGGTGGGAAGCTGACGCACGCCCAAAGGGAAAACAAATGCAGCAAAAGAGCGTTATGACGGAGAGTGTGCGCATGGGAACGCAGTATGGGGGCGGAGCCCAAGGACCGTCAATGACACAGTGAGGGAGACAAGTGCTGGTCGCTGCGGTCGCATGCGAAGAGAGTCGGCGTGTCTACTGCGAGCATGGTATGTGCCTCGCTTTGAGGATGAGAAAAAGGGAAGAGTGCGTTGATGGGTCAAAATCCTGCTTCGAAACGACAAACAACCTTCTTGATTTTTCAGTGATTGAGGCGTACTGGTCATCAGGACCAAAAACAAAGATTTGTGATCGTCTATGGAAGCGGCTGCTGCAAGAATTTCAGGATCTCGTCTTTGTTTCCTTCCACCAGCTTCGCCGCGGCCGTGGCCACCAAATCACGATCGCACGCGGATTCGAGCCAGAGCCTGGTGACGACGCTCGCGAGGCGCTTCGTGACCATCGGTGGGTTCGTCAGCTTCACCTCCTCGTTCTTGCATGAGTCTGGCAGATCACTCATATCGTCCTTCCACACCGCGTCAATGTGTCTCAGTTGAAGGAATTTCAATCGTCTCTCGTCCGGCAGCACTCCCTGCGCCGTCATCGTGCGAATAATAGAGTCTCCGGTACGCTAACGCCCGTTCCTCCATGATTCCGGGAATTCTGGAAATGTCGTAGTTGAACAGCGTAAAGCCCTCGGGAAATGATCCAGTCGATCAGATCCCACCGCGAAGGGAAATGAACTGTCGAAGGCGATGATGAGTGCCCGACGGACCGTCTTCTGCTGGAGCGCGTGTAACGTAACCATCGCCAACGACTCCAGCCCCATATTATCGGACAATCCCCGTCCCCCGCATGCCAGTACTGGTCCGCTCCCTCAACCTTGAACGTGACCGGGCCGACCACCGGAGGGAACGACATGGATGCGGCAACCGCCGCGGCCTAATTGAAGGGGGCACAGGTCGAGGTTCAGCGCCTGAGGCGTCACTGACTGCAGCGACGCCCAATTCACTGTGCATCACGTCGACGGATTCCTTCGACAGATGGCCCGCACCAGACCGATCGACTCACATCTTTCAATAAGTCGTATTGGGTCTGCTCATGCGGCAACGTCGTCATCACCAAACGACGCCCGTCGTTGTATAAGGTGGTGTTGATGAGAAGTCTGGGAATCTGGCCGCCCGATTCCCGCTCGCGCACGTCCTGAAAGGTCATGTCATGCAAAAATTGACTGTTCAGATGTTCCGCGAGGGACTTCGCCGTCCAGGCCGGATTGGCCCAGCGCAATCGCAGCAGGTTATGCCAGACGAGGGGTGTCTCATAATCCTGGTTCATGGTGTCTTTGTATTTCGCAAAAGAACCTCTGGTACTCCACGCTCAGTTCGCCTGAAGCCGTCAGCATCGGCATCGTCCTTGCGCGGTTTCACCGCGGCAAAGTAGGACGTCGCCATGCTGCCGCCAGAGACACTGGAAATCACCGAGACGTCTTCCAACAGGGAATGGGCCGGGGCCCAACTTGCACCTTCGCCAGTGCTTCCAGGCCGGCCGCCCCAAACAAGGCGGCTCGACTCCCCCTCCCGATAAGGCGACCCCGATCAGGGTGTCACTCGGCGTCATGGCCTGGCTGCAGGAGGTCTGGTCCGGTTTCGCCGCCGGAAGTGTGTACACTGGAGACGTGACACACCCGGATAGCACGGCCAGGACCATCCCGCCCGTGACCCAGGCGGTTAACCCGTGTGGCGTATCGACGTTGATGAAGAACCCACTTCGAGTCGCCATGCTTTCCTCATGGTGGGATTGCCGTTCGATGACTGAATCAGCCATCAATTCAAATTCCTCTGATATGAAGAGTCGCCGATTTGAGCAACGAGGCGCACTGTAACGTAACGAGGTGCATATAACAACGTAGCCCATCAACTCGGGATGAGTAATCTCAGGAATAATTGGCTACGATACTCATCGGCGTAAGCGGACTGATAGAGTGCAGTGTACTGAAGGGCTGTCGCAAAATCAGTTCTTTTGAATGCTCGCGAAGATATAGGACAAAGCCTTGAAAACTCGATGTCTATGGACCTTGAATCCAACGAGGATTTTGAACTTACCTGTGCTTCACACGCGGGCGATTCCTGGGGCTGCCCGTATTCAGATCTGAGTTCTAACAAACCGTGGGTCAACACGACGGCTTGGGGCACCCACGGCAACGAAGTTGGGCTGATGCTTCGAATATGCATTTTCTCTGCTACCTTACCAGCGGTTCTGAATGCGGGAGTTTCCAAAGAACTCATTGTATTCGGCCTACAGCGGTTGATTGCCAGCCTGTGTTTAGGAAAGTGTCATAGACAAAGCACTACGCCAGATTGCAAGTTGCAATCTTCGGAGGGCGGTGAAATACTTAGGCCGCGGCCTGTCGAACCTATCAAGATAAGTTCAACGGCACAACGTGCGCTGGCACATGATCGCGCCTGAGTGATCTTCCATCGGTTCTCAGGTGCTGAGTGCGTGCAACATTTACATCGAGTCGGTGTGTCAACATCGGCTCTTCTCAAAAGGGGGATTTATGACGCGAAGAATCTTTGAGTGTGTACAGGGGATGGGTTTGGCAGCAGCGGTGGTCGGGACACTGATGGTGGGGAGTGTATGGCTATCCAACTCGGCGTTGGCCGCCTCGGCGAAAGAAATTGATACTGGCGCGGACGAAGCCATCGTGCTGTTCGAAAAAGATGTGAAAGACGGCAAGAGTTTCCTCGCCAGCAGCAAAGGCATGCTGGTGTTCCCGAAAGTCATAAAGGGAGGGGCTGGCTTCGGAGGAGAGTACGGAGAAGGTGTACTCCGGATCGCAGGCAAGGCGGCGGATTACTACAGCATGTTACAGGGTTCATTTGGATTACAACTCGGAGGGGAAGTCAAAACCGTCTTCGTCGTGTTTCTGAATGAGGACGCCCTAAAACAGTTCCATGACAGCGACGGCTGGAAGGCAGGGGTGGACGGCTCCGTCTCCCTGGTTACCTTGGGAGCTGGGGGGCCATCGATACGCACAACCTGAAAGACCCAATCGTCGGATTCGTCTTGGGGCAGAAAGGGTTGATGTATAACCTGTCGTTCGAAGGAACGAAATTTACCAAGCAGAAGAAATAATTTTCACTCCCCGAATTGGTGCCTCGGTTCCGGGGGTGTAGGGGTTCACACGCTCTCCCTACACCCCAAACATCATCGACCTCTGTGGCCAAATGTGGCAGAACTATCCTGTCTGATCAGGTTTGATCGGTTCTTCAACTGCCTCTGACTCTTCTGTAATTGATTGAGAGCGCAACTATGAGGAAGTATCAGGACTCTATAGTCTCTGGGGCTGAAGAGGCTTTAGATCTCGCGCTCCATTCGAACCTGCTCGAGTTCCCGGCGTAGCACCTTTGAATTCCTCTGTGGCCAGGAAGCTCTTTGCTCCCAGGGGTGCCGTCGCGGCCTGCTGCACCAAGCGATTGAACGTGGGTTGAGGAATGCCCAACTCCCGCGCCACCTGGCAGGCACTTTTCCCACTGCGCCGGCACAAGTCCACCGCGTCCTGTTTAAACTCCGGCGTGAAACTCCGTCGCCGCTAACCCATGAGGCACCTCCTTTCGCTAATTATGCACGGAAGGTGTCCACAAAATCAGGGGAAGACCACCTTGGCTGGAATAGGCCTGAGTGAGTTGGAATGAGGAATGGGAGTTGAGCACAAAATGCACAGGACGTGAAGCGACTGGGCAACCGAGCGAGCTAGGATTGTGCCTGGGGGTCATTCACCCCGCCGACGAACAAGATAGTGCCAGATTGGTTATGTCGGATGAAGAATAGGAATGGATGGTCGGCCCGGAAAACTGGAATGCATGGCGTGAGAGCCGGAGGCTCCGAACATAACATCAATGCATGCTGCGGCAGCTTCGTGTCCTTCTTCGTTGACGTGCACATAAGCTTTCTGTATCAGTTGCTCGATCCAAAAAGGTTCATCGGTTTGAGCCATTCCCGTAAAGTCTGCATTTGCTGAGTCAAACGCATTTCTCATCCCCAATTCAGAGAGAGGTTCACGTAAGGTTATAAAATGACTCGATCTTAAAACTCGGCAAGAACACTTCGACATCTCGGAGCTGGAGCCCATTGATCCACTCCTCCAATTTCCTTGGGACAAGCTGGGCACTTACCTTGTCCAGGCCATCATGCGCCCTCGGTAGCAGGATGACCATAGAGATCTCAGAATTCTGGCGTCCTGTATCGTGCCGATAGGGGAGCGATACCACTTGTAGATCGTCGTATTCGGCGTAAGGCACTTCTATTGTCTGGGACATCATTGGCGTTGTGATGCCTTTTGCGGCGCAATCCAAAAGTCCTGATCGTGAGTGTTTTGCTGTTTAAACGGGGATATCCAAGAACCCTTGAAATAGATTGCACTGGTGAGCACCATGCGTGTCTCCCTATTGAGCATTGTCTTATTTACAAGATTCTTGGATCAATCCAGCCGTTTCGTCTTCAACCCAACGGTTGATGACTCGGCACACCTGGTCACTTTGAGAGAAATCGACTAACTCCGCACCCCCTCGATAGTATCGCGCGAGGATCTCGAGGAAGGATTCACGTAGCGGATATCCGATTTGGCCCCAGAGCCTATTTCCTATGCGCAGCTCATAATGGCCCGTTTTGTTACCGGCGAGGAATCGTTCATGAAGGTCGGTAATGTGACCATGCAACTTCTCTTGGTCCGCAGGAAAGTGAAGAACCTGGGCCATTTGAGCGGCTGTGTCTCCGCGGGCGCCGGCATAGACCATGGCCAACAAAGAAGAGAGTATGTACGGCGAGAAAAAGAGATTTCGCTCCTGACTTGTCAGTCTCTGGACCAACTCAAGGGCGAACTGCGTACTGCTACAAACAAAGAGATCCCTTTCACTCTTCCCCAAATGCATTTCGACCTCTACCTGCTCATTCTGGCCTAACCAAGTGATGACGCAACATCGGTGCCTTATACGGAGCGATGTTATATAGGTCGGAAAACCTTTGAATAATCGGCCAGTGTAAAGCTGACACTCCCTCTTTAAAAGGTGTTGCAGATCGGCGCCAAGTATCAGAACAGATACGCCGGGTTATGGATTCGGATACAGGATAGAGGCAGGAAAACCAGTTCAAAACTTCATCAAACCTCGAAGTCCCAAACGAGGGAATTTAAAGGCTTTCAAACGCTCCGCACATGAGATCAAAAGTACTGATTTTGGACTGAGGGGCTGGATTGTCCTGTCCTGGTAGTAGCCTGGTAGCAAACTCTGAACGTGAAGGCCGAGAGGTTTGAAAAATCTGATACCCCTGAGACCATCGCGCGCGCTCTGTTCTCATGGGGTCACTTTGAACAAGTAAGTCCGAAGATGTTGGTCAGCGTATGGGGCCGGACAAGAATCGCCTCAAACGGGCCAAAGATGATGGAACGTCCGTTTCGGTCTCGGCTTGAATACGATTGAGCAGGTGTTGCCTCTGGATCGTCAGTGATTGTACCCGCTCAGGCGTATTGGCCGTCGCCAAGGCTTGATTGGCGGTATCGAGCTGTTGACGAAGTTGATCGGTTTTGATTCGAAGCGAGATGAGTTCCTGTTTTGCGAGTTCATTTTCGCGGAGCGAGTCGATGGCTTCAATGACCTCACGTTCATCGGCTTGTGCCGTGAGATCGACGTGAATGACGATCTCGCCGTCTTCGAGGCGCGTGCTGATCTGCTGATCGAGCACCGTCACGATACCCGCACTGTACGTCCGGATTTCATCGCGCGTGATGTCCAGATTTTTGATCTCAGTGGTACTTTCCAGATAAATCGCGACTTCCTCGAGGGCTTGCCGTTTGGCGTAGTCAATGGCGAGCCGAGTGGCATCCATCCGCGTATCGTGGTCACTCATACGATATTCACCGGAGGATCTCACGACGCGAAGCATTGGTTGTAGAGGGGGCGTCGAAACGGGCGGTGAGACTCCCAACTTCAAGGGGACGGCTTGATCGCGGTATTTCTGGGGGATCTGATGCAGCTCAGTGGTAAAGTTCAGCGTGCCGGAGTCATCCGTATAGCGATAGATCTCATTGCTGGCAAACGCCGGAGTGGCCAGGCTGACAAGGCAGAAGACGACACTCCACGAAGGCGAGGCCATGAGATGCACCCCGGGTTCATCTTACCACAATATGCCATCAGGTAACGGTTGACACAGAGCGTTAGAGGTAAGACTAACATTTATCCATGATGCCGCCTCGCAAGCAGGTGTATGAAGAGCACCCTTTGGAATAGCCCCTGACAATGTTCATTCACTTCGGGCAGAGTGGCGTGGAATGTATGGCTTCCCTGAGCGAGAAAGGCCTTAAATGGAAATTCGCTACACAATTGGTCGTTTCCAACCACAATTAATGAAGAAGTTTTCATCCTTTGTTCATAGTTCCATCATGTGAGGGCGGTAGTGTGAGACTACGGTTGAGACAACCTAGCAGGTGTGGAAGCCACGGGTCTCGAAATACCATCCATTAGTCAAGGAGGCTCTCATGGTATCCCTTCCAAATCATTTACAAGGAGGTTCCGTCATGAAAAAGCTCATTGTTCAGTTCATGTACGCGATGGTTATCGGTGTCTCGATGATATCTCTCTCATATGCTGCAGACCTGAACGAGTCACCCACCCCGAAGACGATCAAAGGGGACCTGCTGAAGATCGACGGGGAATTTTATGTGGTGAAGGATATGGCCGGTAAGGAAACCCGACTGCATGCGGACAAGACCACCGTCTTGGACGGTGCCATCAAGGTCGGCGACAAGGTCGAAGTCCAGGCCACTGAGCCATCGAGGCCCTACAAGAGTGGATTCGTGGACGACGCAATGTCAATTAAACACGTACAACCAACGAAGTAGCCTCGGGGAGATGAAGATAGAAGTTCAGGCTCAGAGCTTGGGCCAGTCGGTTGTGTCGCAAATTATTTCCAGGCTGGACATGATACGTGACTAAGTTTTTCCATTGGCTACAGTGGCATTGGGTATCTCACATCGAACGTGCGCGCTGTTCCGCTGGCAGAGAAAGATGGTATGCGATACAAAGAGGCCAGCCAACAAAACGCGGACGATGGGTCGTATCCGCTCTGGCGCCATCTCTATCTCTACGTCAACAAGGCACCCAACAAACCGCTGGATCCGATCGTCGGAGAATTCATCAAATTCATCTATAGCAAAGAAGGGCAGCTACTGGCGGTCAAGGACGGGTTTTTCCCACTGAAGGCCGAAGTGATCGAGAAGGAACTCAAGAAACTTGACTAGTAATGGCGACCCTGCTCTGGTCCCTATCCCGCTGGGATGATCGAGGGTGCGAACCGAAATGATTTGTTTTTGAACACGCGGAAGAATACTTTAAAGTTCTTTAAAAATCGACTTTCCCATTCTCGATTGTGAGAGGGTTTTTGAACACAGTGCCTAGCCCTCCAGGCTGCCCCAGCGCATCACGCTGGGCAACAGATATTGTCCCCTCCGCGGGTCCTCGCGAAACCCCACGCCCGCCCTGCACTCGACTCTCCACCCTGACGGGATTGTGCTCCGCTGTGACCTACCCGGTTGTTGAAAAACAGATATGGCTGAGCAACCACTTCGTGATCTAACGGACCGGCCGAAGTGATAACCGCATGACCATCGTTTGAAAATATGAGAAAATAATGCGCTGTGCTAATTTTGTGCTAAAGAACAGCCCAACAGACCGAAATAGATCGAACAGACTAGACGCGATTGAAATCTCGTAAAGCCTTGTCTACCAATAGAAAAACGGGAAACCAGAGTCAAAACAGGGAGTTCAAAAATACGCGTCAATCAGCCTCATAACCCAAAGGTCGAAGGTTCAAATCCTTCCCCGCAACCAACCGTTTCTTTCCAACTAATCAACCCCCAGGAGTCTCAACGTTCTTCAAGTCCTCACTGATTTTGGCCTTCAAGACCTTGCCAGAAAATGCGGTATGCGTTTGACGGAAGACCATGTGGTGGTATAGTCGGCGAGGAGTCGCGCGAGGCACGGAGACGCTATGCATTTCGTTCGTATTGGCAAGAAAGCCTTGAACCTCGATAGTGTGAGCTACTGCGAAGCGCAGATTTGGCAAGATGAGATGTCGTTAAAAGTCTTTTTCGCCGGATCCGCGAACAATACCCCGCTGGTTTTCGCCGAAAGCGACGCCAAGGAACTCTGGAAGTATTTGGAATACGTTTCTGAAAAGCCCGTCTAACGCCTCACTTCTTCAACTCTCGGACTCTACGGCTCGCCTCACTTGATGGTCCATACTGACGCTGACCCCCGGTCTCTTCGGATGAATCTCGGCACTGAGCAATGCTCCAGAGGGCCACACACGATCACGGGTAATCGATTAGTACGGCCGGCCTGCGCGCATAGACGGGGCGGCAATTGCAACCGGCATGATCCAACCGTCCTTCCTATAGCTCCGATAGTAGACGAGCACCTTTTTTACATAATCCTGTGTTTCCTTATAGGGTGGAATCTGTCCGTATCGATCTACTTTACGTTCACCGGCGTTATAGGCAGCCAAGGCTAATCGGATATTGCCGTGGAACCGGTTCAGAAGGTAACGCAGATGCTTGGCTCCACCGGTGACGTTCTCATTTGTATCGTAGAGATTACGCACGCCGTGCCGGATGGCGGTTTCCGGAACCAACTGCATGAGTCCTACTGCTCCTGCTTTTGAGACCACAATTGGATTAAAGGAAGACTCGGCTTTCATCACGGCAAGGAGCAAGGCCGGTTGAACGTGGTGCTGCTGAGCCGCACGGATGACTGCTTGTTCAAGTTCTTGATTTCCCCACCACGGTGATACCGGATATTGCGGTGAACTGTTGCGACAGGCTCATCTGTCGGTACATGGGTGGGGTCCACCAGCTCCATGGGACCGACGTATTCATCGACCTGCACATCGGAGAGAACGGAAGGCGTCCACGTTGCCGTCAGTATCACAACTGCACAGACAGTAAATATGGCAGAGCCCTTGTGACTGAATGTCCGACACCCCAAGGCATCATCAGAAGGTTCGTAATGACGCTCAATCCTGTTCATCTTTGTTTCCTCCCTGTCTGGAAACAGGTGTCACTCTGTGACGTGTCTTTCCTGTGGCTCGATGGTTCACACAGTTCTATGGTGCTATAAGCGCAGGTTCTATGCCTTCTGGAAGGGTGGGAAAAATGACTTATCGATCAATTATTACAATGACTTCTGATTGCCAGTGACTCCAGCTTTCGTAGGGGGGCAACGGTTGGGAGTTTCCACGTTTTGGCTCTCCTTACCGCACTTTGATGGTTTGTTTGGAGCGAGGTGGAAACCTGTCAGCCTCTCCTGTCCCAGGTTCCTCGAAAGAGGGGCCCTCGCGTGCCGAAGGAGAACTGTGGTACCCTTTACCCTCCCAATCGTCTGACCGAGAAGGAGTCGATCGCCATGGCGAAACTGAGGTACTGCGAACGAGTCCCACACACTTTCCCGTTGTGTTCGCGGGTGAGGCCTACGTGGGGGAGGGAACCGTGCTCAACGTGTCTGTCCCTGGCTGCGCCGTTCACAGCCGAAAACGCGCTACAGCCCGGCTCCTATCTTGAAATGAGAATGCTTGTTCCTGACATCACGCCTCCGCTCCGAGTCGGATTAGCCAAAGTACGTTGGTGCGAGGGACGACGGTTTGGTGTCGAATTTATTCAGATGCCCGGTGAAGACCAAGTCCGTTTGGGTCGACTCGTCAAAAATGAGATTCCTCTCGCGCTGCCACCTCGTTCCAGCGCATGGCAAGATGCACATTGTCTATAATAGTCACACCAGTAAGTGAGGACAAAAGCGCATGACGAGAGGTCTTGTGCTCATCACGATATTGCTACTGGCGGGCTGCGCTGAGAACTATACCGTGTTCCATAGCCAGACGGGCAACCCGATCATTCTGGGTCGCCGCGCATATTCCCACGAAGGTTGCCTGTCTACGATGCGCGAGGAAGCAGCTCGACTTGGAGTCTCGTTGAGCGCGGTCCAAGTGAGAGGCTCTCTGGCAAGGCCGATCACTCTTGTGGCCCCTTTGAGCCAGGGTATGCGTGCGAAGGGGCCATCGGTCCCAGAACGTCTCCCACACGGAATCTATCCAAACGTTCCACCCCTCTCACCTCAAGGGTAGTCATCGCCCACTTCCTGCTCGGTTTGACTTCGTCACCATCACTGAAGAATCCGGGAGAGATTTCTCCTCCAATCCCTCAAGAGACCTGTTGACAATACTACTGTTGGCGCAGTATTACTCGACTAACACTACAAGATGTAGCCTATGGGTGCCCACTCTTGGATCCACGCTTCGTTTTTCGCCAACAGTCATACATGGAAAGGAGGTGGATCGATTCAATCTCGCAGCCTTGTTCGATCATTGCCGGCCGGTAACAGACAATTTCAACGGCAATGTGAAGAAATATTGTATTCGCGTGCCGCACACCCTGTGAAATAATTTGCTTCAAAGGAGTGGTATAAATGGAAGACCTCGTTATCGAAGAAGAAGGCGCCTCATCCGCACTTAAAATTACGCTTGGCGATTTCCTCATCTTTATCAATTGGATGAACCAAACTGAAAAATCTCTCGATCGCGCTGAAGTCTTGCCACCCCTCCCAGACTTGGATTCCGGCAAGGTAAGAGGCTGGGTCCAACTCGTTACAGCGACTTGAGGAACGCTTCCGCCGGAGTGAAGAAAAGAAACTGGCTCTCGAAGCGAATGTCATCGCACAAGAAGCCCAGTTGGGACAACTCTTGTCACACTTGCATGCGAATATCGCCTCCCTCTATGACAACCTAGGGCAATCGCATAAAGCCGAAGAGGTTCGTCGTCGAGCTGAAGCGCTCCATGTAAGTTAACCAAGGCTACCTGTATCAGATCATTGTCCGACGTGGTCCCACTTGACTGCCTTATGTAGTTATCCGTTGGCGGGCATCTGCTTCAAGGAGTGGTCATGGTCTTCACTCGGGAGCATGGCATCGTGAGCCCTATGCCGTTACGCGTGTCCGTGGCGTGGGACCGCCTTCGAGTTTCACGCCTTTTCCTCACCGTATTGTTGCATTTTCTTTATCCTCCTTCGTCTCTTGGCTATAATCAACCTCTCATAGAAGCAGTCCTAGTCAAGAGACAATCGGTTCAAGCCTAGAAACTAGGAACCGACTCAGAGGTTCACGCGATAGTGAGGATATCAAATGATCAAAGCGCTCCTCGTCGAAGACAATGACGTCGACGCTCAACTCACGCAGGACCTTCTTTCTGAGTGGAGCATTGAGGAGTTCCAGATTACCCGTGCGAAAACCTTGGGAGAAGGACTCGCGCTGCTGAGCCGTGAGCGATTTGATGCCGTGCTCTTGGACCTGTCTCTCCCGGACGCGTTCGGCCTTCCGACCGTCAGACAGGTCCATGCCACCAGTCCGACGATCCCCGTTGTGGTCCTGAGCGGCGTGAGCGACCAAAGCCTGGCTCTTCAAGCGGTTCAACAGGGAGCGCAGGATTATCTCGTCAAAGGGCAGGTCATCCCGAGCTGCTAGCTCGTGCCGTTCGCTATGCCATTGAGCGCAAACGCTCTGAAGAGCACCTGACCTACCTCGCACAGTACGATCAATTGACCGGGTTGGTGAATCGTAGCCTCTTTCGTGATCGGCTGGTTCAAGCCATGGCTCGAAGCAAGCGTATGCATCAAGCGATTGGTCTCATGCTCCTCGATCTTGATCGATTCAAAGCGGTGAATGATACCTTCGGCCAACGACATTGGGTGATGAACTACTCAAGGCCGCATCTGAGCGGCTCAAGACCTGTGTGCGGGAAGTCGATACTGTGGCCCGGATGGGCGGGGACGGAGTTTACGATTATTCTAGAAGGGATCGCTTCAGAACAGAGTGTCCTCGTGGTGGCAAAACGCATCATAGAATCGATTGCCACGCCGTTCGAGTTAAAGGGTCACCACATCTCTGTCGGCATCAGCATCGGAATTACGATTTACCCTCACGACGATCATTCCCTCGACGAATTGCTGAAGCATGCCGACACGGCGATGTACAGAGCGAAACAGCAAGGCGGCAGCGCGTTTCATCTTCACGAAGCCGCCGGAACTCACTTCGGCCAATCTCCTCCCATAGCGAGAGTATGCTACCGACGTTGCGTGGTCCGGACCAGAGACGTCTCCTGTTTTCTATGTACAGATTTCAGATTGCCGGCGTCATCAATATCCGGGTTCATCATCGGCCGATGTCACCTAACGGCTGATCCGTCACGATCAAGGTCCCGCGCGGATTGGGGGGCCAGGATATTTGAGGTGTCGAGCGCTTCCCGGCCGGGGGTAGGGTGGCGGTCGGGAGTCATCACCATTCCCCAGTGCTGATTCTAGTGGTTCGCCAACTGGTCGGACACGCCTGAAAAAGATCGTGGCTTTCACGAAAAATACGGTCCCCTTCACGAAGGCCGATGTTCACTGACAACGATAAAGGCGAAAAGCGTTCACTTTCACGATACAGGGCTGGCGATCGAGTCAATTAGAAATTAGGGCAACTATGGAGGCCTCAAGTCACCGACACTCCGAGGCTTACCTCGACGAACTGGCCGCTTCCATCAAGCGTTCCTTAGCAGAGGAACGTTTGTTGATTCGGGAACAGCCGTGACTCTTGTTCATGGCGAGAGTACTCCAATTCTTGCCTGGAAAGGCAATCTCTGCGCATGAATACGCTGTTTCGGCTTATCGAGATGGAGGTTTGCGCCTGCCCACGCGAGTACCTGAAAGTGTGCCGGTCCTGCGGAACGTGCTTTATCGAACCGGACAAGCGAGTTGTCTCACTGCGGCAAGCGAGTGTGTCGTATGCAAAGGCAAGAATGAGTCCAACAAGGCCGCTTGGCACAGGAACAAAGCAAAGTGGACCACGAAACACAAATCGGAGTAGGAGACTCTCGCAAAATGGCTCTCACAAAACGCGGCAAGACGTGGCATACACATTTCGTTGTCAACGGGCAGCGCTTCCGCCCGTCCCTTAGCACGACTGACTGGAGAGAAGCACAGTCCCGCGAAAAACAACTCATCGCTGAAGCCTCCGAAGGAAAGCTGACGCACAACTCCACAACTCTAGCTCGCCTGCCATTTGCACAGGCTGCGGACGAGTATGTGAGCCGCACGTAAGCTGAGTTGGCAGCCGCGAGTCAAGCGAAAGAAGCGGCTTCTAGTGCAACTGCGAGCCTATTTCAAACAGGGAGCCGCTCAAGAGCCATCACGGTTAAGCGGATTACCGATTACCGGATTTGGAGAGCGGAACGGAAAGTTGGTCCTGCGACTCTCAACGCAGAGTTGGGCATCTTGCGCCGCATACTGAAGCGAGCGAAGCTCTGGGCGCGTGTTGCTGATGACATAAAGCCACTCAGAGAGCCGAGCACGATCGGCCGGGCGATAACTCGAGGAAGAAAAACAACTACTTGTCAAGACGGCCGGAATGCGGCCCGAATGGGAAACCGCTTACCTGGCTGCGATCCTTTGCCTAAATACGACGGCAAGAGGCTGCGAGTTGAAGGGGCTGCAGTGGAGCGACGTGGACTTGTTCAATCGAACCCTCCACGATTCGCAGATCCAAAACGGCTGCTGGTGAAAGAATGATCCCTTTAACGGACGTGGCGCTCTCTGCTCTTGCGAGGCTCTGCCGAAGAGCTGAGGCTTTGGCACCGTCAGTCGTCTCACTATGTCTTTGCCGCCTTCGTTCCTAAGTTCACCTTCAGTGGTAACCGAGTGGTGGACTACAACGTCACTGGCTTTGACCCAACGCGCCATGTGAAGAGCTGGCGGACAGCGGAGGACGCTGACGAAAGAGCGGGCTGCCTGGGTTCCGGTTCCACGATTTGCGGCACTGCGCAATCACTCAACTCGCCGAGAACGGCACGTCGGATTCAACAATCATGGCGAGTCGCTGGACACGTCAGCCGTCGTAGTGTTGGAGCGGTACACGTCACGTGAGAATGGAAGCAAAGCGTGCTGCGATGGAATCTCTTGCTGCGAGCACCAAAACAGCAGGTTATGACTAGCAAACCATGACACAAATGCCGTTGGTCTCGGCGTTCGGCCTGTCTAACCTATTATGAGATTTGGTGGACCTGGTCGGGATCGAACCAGACGACCTCTTCCATCTGCCATGGAAGCGCGCTCCCAGCTGCGCCACAGGCCCACGATTGAGCGGAGACTTGCTTATTGGAACAAATGTTGAGGGACGATCCCTCAATTCCGCTACCACCTTTCCTGCAGAGTCAAACTCCGATGCGATATATTTAATGAAGCGCATCCGTCTCAATTCACAACCTGGACTCCACATGAACTGTCGTTCGCTTCAATTATTGCAGCGTGCCTTCTCATGTTCACGATCGCAGCCGCTGCACAGGAACCAACCCGCTGCGCCAGCACCTGTTTCTTACTCCTCGGTCAATCAGCTCAACACCTTGCTCGGACAGCTGCAACAAACCCTCGCAAGCGCTCAAGCGACGTTGAGCAGAAATGAGGAGTGGATAAAGTGGAAGACGGACAATAACAGCTCAAACGGCAAGCGCAAGCCAACGTCGAATCGATCCAGAGAAATCTTCAGTCGGCATTGCCAGAGATGGTGACGCAACTTCAAGCGGCACCCGAGGACACGCGCGCCACATTCAAACTGTACCGAAACCTGGATGCGTTGTACGACGTGCTCGTATCCAGTAACTGAATCGGCGGGGGCGTTCGGATCTAAGGACGATTCCAAGGTTTGTCGAACGAGACCGCCGCGCTCGAAAATACGCGACGTGGACTGGCCGACCGGCTCGAGACTGTCACTGCCTCGAAGGAGAGCGAGATCGAGCGATTACGAGTCGAGTGAGGACGCTGCAGGCAACCGCTCCGGCAAGCCGTTGCCAAAGAAGATCGTGGTTGACGATAACGAAGCTCCGAAGAAACCTTCCAAGAAGAAGGCGCTCTAAGCCCCGACTGCGTCCCGGGCGACCCCGCCGCCGCAGTAGGTGCTGTCAGATCGCTCGCAGTTTTCACCGTGACGCGGCCTTGAACTAAGCCGCTGAAGGCAACTCTCTCTAACGCCATTGATGAATCAACACTTAGCCTGAGGCCCATTCCGTCGCCTTGCTCGCACATTACTCCTCTAATTGGATCAGACACGCATCCAGCGTTGCCTTTGGAACTCTTTCGACGACCGCCGGGGTCTATGTGTGTATCTGTGTCGTTTAGGATCGGAACTCAATGAGGAATTCCAATTAGGGGTGGTAGGTCGGCATTTGCCAAGCGACCTACTAATAGGGGTGCGCCATGAAAGTCATGGCGGGAGTAGCCACGTTGGGCGATCTTGCAAGTGCGATCAGGTGCGAGCCGAGGAAGCCGCGATTGTCGCGGGCTCAAGGCTGGCTATAGCAGGAAGCATACGCTTGGCTAATCGGCGAGTTTCATCAGCCGATCTACAGCTTGGTGTATCGCATCGTATGCGATCCAGCGGACGCCAGCCGACGACGACGCAGGACGTTTTTGTGAAAGTGTTTCGCGGGATTGGGCACTTTCATGGCGAGTCGAGCCTGAAGACGTGGATCTATCGAATTGCACTACATGAAGCTTCGAACCGGCGGCGCTGGTGGTTCCGACATAAGGCGCGAGAGACATCGATGGAGCCGGCTGAAAGCGAGAATCCACAGGAAGAAGCTCAGCTCTAAGAGGAGCGGTTGGTAGACGGACATGATTCTCCGTTCGATGCCTTCGCGCACGAAGAAGTGCGCGAGCGAGTGGAACGCGAGCTCCGAAACGTTCCGGAACCCTACCGGACGACGTTGGTGCTTCGAGATCTGGAAGGAATGTCCTACGAAGAGATTGCAGAAGTGACGCAAGTATCGCTCGGCACCGTCAAATGCGCGATTGACGCGTGGGCGCGAAGCATTGCGACAGCGTCTCACCGACTATGTGAAAGATGTCGGAGCGGAACTGGGCTTGATCGAGCCGGATGAGCGGGAAAAGCACGAACGATCCCGGACGCGAAATGGAAGCAACGAACTTGAGGTGACATCATGAAATGCGGTGAGGCTAAGGAGTTGTTCTCGCCGTATCTGGATGGCGCTCTTACGGGGCGCCAGATGCAAACGCTGACCTGGCCATGTAGAGCGTTGCCCGAAGTGCGCAAGCGAGTATCAGCAGCTTCGTCTAACACAAGCAATTGTTGGCGGGGATCGGCCGCAATCGGGCTCCTGCTGACTTGGCGCTGAGACTGAAGGTGGCGGTTTCCCAGGAAATCGCTGCGGCGAAGCGGCGCTTTATTCCAGGGAGTGCGGGTCCGGTTTGAGAATGCGGTCAATGCGTTCATGGTTCCTGCGACCGCCGGACTGGCAAGCGCAGTGGTTGCTTTCGGTATGCTGATGAGCATTTTCGCCCTGCCTGGTCAGTTGCAGGCAGGAAGCACCGATGTTCCGCTGTTGCTCACACTGGACCAGATGTTGCTGCAGTCCTCGTTTGGCTCGGATATGAACTCGATTAATTCGGGACTCGCTGGTCATTGAGGCGTACGTGGATGCGAATGGTCGTGATGCAGGACTATCGCATTCTGTCCGATTCGACAGAAGCGACACAGAAATGCTTCCTGCTGTGAAGAACATGCCTGATCTTCACGACGTTCCGACCAGAGCTACTTCGATGGGGAGACCGACAACGGGACACGCTGTGCTTTCGTTTTCAAAGGTCAGCGTTCGCGGATAGAGGCTGCGCGGATCGAAGGTTCAGTGATCCAGACCACGGCCGAAGCAACAATCGCGAGATTACTGCGCTGTGCCAGCGAGCCCCGGTCTTGTCGGTGTCGTCACACAGCGCCTCGTCAATCATGCGGGGTTGCCTGGCCTTTGGCCTTCTCATCCCTAGATGTGCCGACATCCCTTCTGCGAGCGTTAAGCATCGAAGCTTCTAAAGGTCAAAGCCAAAGGAAAAAACTGGCTTGCTGTTTGACCGGCTCTGGTTGAGACCTTAAACTGCTATAGGTAAGTTTCACTCCCGCCATGCTGTAGGAGGCGTTTCCTGGTTCCCCGTCTTCGACGATCGATCTCGGCAGTCGTCCTTGGGCTGCTGGCCTCAGTGTGTGCCGCCCAAAATACGCCCAAGGTGGCGCTCGACACGAGCGAAACGATGTTCGCGGTGCTCACGTCGATCAACGCGTGCGGTTACGATCAAGACCTAACCGCATCTGATCCGCTGCGCCAAACGATTCGGGCCGAGGTTAAGAATGCGATCTTGACATCGGCCACCGCCAAAGCGGCGTCGCTGCCGATGTGTGAATTCTATCGAGACCATCAACCAGCGGATTCATCGCGAGACCTGGCACAGTACGTTTCGCTCGCGCTATATCTGGGTGATCCCCGGGCTTTTGCACCCAAGGCAAAAGAGGCGGAACTTCCTCCGGATGCGAGCTTCATTATCGGATTTGTTCCGTTGGTCACGAAGTTTTATGAGGCGGCCGGTCTTGGAGCGATCTGGCAAAAACACAAAGCAGCGTACGAAGCATTGCCGAACGAATATCACGAGCCGCTCGCGAAAATGCTGTTCGACACAGAAATCTACCTGAAGATTCCGTCGGCAGCGTACTTGGGAAGACAGTTCACGGTTTACCTGGACCCGATGGGCGCACCGGACCAGACGAACGCTCGAAACTACGGGAGCGATTATTTCGTTGTGATTTCGCCGAGCGGGCGATCACTGAAGATGCAGCAAATTCGGCATACTTATCTTCATTACCTTCTCGACCCCATGGCATTGCGCAGCGGATCGACGTTCAAACGGCTCGAACCGCTCTTGGAGCAGGTGAAGACGTCGCCGATGGAGGAGAGCTTTAAGGATAATATTTCACTGCTCGTGACCGAATGCCTGGTACGGGCGATTGAAATTCGAACAGCAGGATCGAAAACACCCGAAGCAGAACGCGTCGCGGAAGTTGATAAAGCCGTGAATTCTGGTTACATACTTACTCGCCATTTCTATGAGGCGCTTGCCCAGTTTGAAAAAGACCCAACCGGCATGAAGAACGCGTATCCGGATCTGCTTAACGCCATCGACGTCGGTAAGGAGATGAAGCGGGCGTCGCGAGGTACAGTTCGCGGCCGAGGCGGTACCAGAAACGCTACGGCTGTCGCGTCCGAATGATCAATTGCTTTTGAAGCAGGCTGAGAAACGGCTGGCGGCGGGCGATCCGGAAGGCGCTCAGAAATTAGCGCAGCAGGCACTCGATGAAAATCGCGAGGACCCGGGACGCGCATTGTTCATTCTGGCGCAGGTTGCGACCATGAACCGCGACATGCAGGGAGCCCGTGGATACTTGAGCGCGCATTGGGCGTGGCAAAAGAGCCCAAAGTGGTGGCTTGGTCGCATATCTACCTGGGACGCATTTCGGACCTGCAGGAAGATCGAGATGCGGCGCTTGTGCACTACCGTGCGGCGCTCGATGCAGGCAGTGCGATGCCTGAAGTAAAAGCTGCGGCCCAGCGAGGCATCAACCAGCCATACGAACCGCCAACGAAATCGCAGTAAAGCAGCGACCGAGATTTTACGCGATCTAATTTCCGCGATCCGAGGATCGCGTTACAGAAGACAGCATGAAGCGAGCGGCAATCATGGGCGTGGTGCTGACCATCGCCCAACGGGCAACCGCCCAGATGGGCGGACAAGCAGCGACTCCGGCACAGCCGGCACAGACTCAGGCACAAGGCCAAGCAACGCCAGCACAGGGTCAGACTGCACCAGCGGCAGGACAGACTGCGCCGGCACAGGCGCGGCAGCACCGGCTGCGACAGAAGGCAAGCGGCCGCCACAAGCCAAGACGCAGCCGGAATTCGATGCGTATAAAGCCGCGTCGGAAAACAAGGACAACGCGGCCCTGGAGAAAGCTTCCGACGACTTCGCCACAAAGTTTCCCGACAGCGAACTGCGGATCATTTTGTATAAGACCGCAATGCGCGGATACCAGAATGCCAACAACGCAGAAAAAGACCGAGGCGATGGGGCGTAAGGTCGCTCAGGTTGGACGCTGACGATCCCGAGGCCCTGGTCCTGGTGGCAGAGGTGTTGACGGAACGTACGCGCGATTCCGACCTCGACAAGGATCAACGATGGGCTGAGGCCGAAAAGTACGCGAAGCATGCCACGGGAAACGATTGAGACAGATGTGAGCGTTCCGGCAGGCACGCCGCAGGGAGAAGATCGACGCATACAAGTCGTTGTTGCGGTCGAACGCTTACTCCATTCTGGGAACGCTGGCGTTCAAGAAAGATGACTTTCAGAATGCCGAAAACTATTGCGACAATCGATTGATGCCTTCCCATCCAGCCCAGATCCGGTGGTGGTGTTGCGCTTGGCGCTTGCGCTCGATAAGCAGAATCGTTATCCCGATGCATTAAAGGTTGCCGAGCAGGCAGTCAGCGTGGCGCAGGAAGGCAGTTCGGTGAAGCAACTGGCACAGAGAGAACGCGACCGCTTGGTGCAATTAACAGGCGGAAAGCCGGCGACAGCAGCGCCGGACGCGGCCAAGCCAGCCCAGAGGCAGCTAAGCCGGCGGCATCACCCGACGCACCGAAGAATTAGTAGAGGGCACCACACGGAGGCCGATCCCTGTTGAGAGGCGTCCGACTTCATGAAGACACGAGACATTGCTGTGCTGGAATCGGCACTGGGGTACCGTTTCCAGCGTTCGGAACTCATTGAACAGGCGCTGACGCATAGTTCACAGGCGCGTGAACGCGAGTCACAACAAGGCGCGGGGGCAGCGCGACTCGGCGACAATGAACAATTGGAGTTCCTTGGCGACGCGGTGCTGGCTTTGCTAAGCAGTGAAGCTTTGTATCGACGATTCCCGCTCTTTCATGAGGGACAGCTCTCGAAGCTTCGGGCTCATCTGGTGAGCGAAAAGCACCTTGCGCAAAGTGGCACAAACGCTGGAACTGGGCAATTTCCTAAGACTCGGCCGCGGCGAAGAAAGAGTGGCGGACGCGCCAAGAACGCTCTGCTCGCTGATGCATTGGAAGCAGTCTTGGCCGCGATTTACCTGGATGGTGGCCTAGAGGCCGCGCGCGAGTTTGTGCAACGACAAGTGTTGCATCCAGCGCTCGACACAATGGAGAGCGCTGGAAGCAATCTTCCGGTGACCGATTTTAAGTCGACCCTTCAGGAGACGCTCCAGGCTGCAGGTCGCCGACAGCCAGCTGTATGTACTGGTCAAACAGGAAGGGCCGGAACACAAAAGACATTTACAGTAGAAGCACGACTGATCGACACGGATTCCGCGACGCGGGTAGCATTCGTAAGGGAGGGCCGAGGGCACTACCAAAAACGCGCTGAGCAAGAAGCAGCGCGGCAAGTTCTGGATCACCTTGCGTCGCTGCCGACCGTGATCCCGGGAGAGGATCACTGAACAGAATGGAAGCGAGCGTCAGGTTGTCCGGTTCCGGACACGGCTGCCACCGTTCAGTCCCTACTCTGCACGGTAGTCATCGCAATTTTCGTGGTGACCTTTATTGTGCGAGGCCTTTCAGATTCCATCTGAATCGATGGAAGACACGCTATTGATCGGCGATTACTTGCTTGTCGACAAGCAGTGTTACGGCGGCGGCAGTATTTGGGATGCGGTCATGCCGTACAGGAAAATTCGACGTGGCGACATCATCGTCTTTCATTATCCAGTGAATCCCTCTCAGCATTTTGTAAAGCGCGTTGTGGGTGTGCCTGGCGACCGCGTCCGCTTAATCAACAAGAAAGTTTACGTAAACGGAACGGCGCTGGCCGAGTCTTACGTTCGGTACAAGTCCGATACCAGGACAATTTTCGCGACAACTTTCCGCGACCGGACACCGTAGCAGCCGGGCTTGAGGCAAACTGGTTCTTTGCAAATGCAAAAACTGGTCGATAACAATCAATTGATTGTGCCCGATGGGTACTACTTCGCATTAGAGATAATCGGGACTCGAGTTATGACAGTCGCTACTGGGGATTTGTACCCCGAGAAAACATCATCGGACGACCGCTACTGATCTACTGGTCGGTTCGGAACCTGGAGAATGACCTGCCAAGCGCGCCATCCGTGGGTGATAAACTTTTTCATTTCGCTTACGCAATTACACATGTTTTTCAAATCACTCGTTGGGACCGCACGTTCCGCCCGGTGAAGTAGCGCGGACCTGTTCGCAAGGATCGGTGAGTGGCGACAACACAACAACAAGGACAAGCAGATGCGGAACCGAAGGAAACAACGGTTGAGTTTCTAGCATCACTCGCCGTGGTTCTGGTGACGGGCCTTTTCATCATCACGTTCGTGCTGCAAGCCTTTGAGATACCCTCCAGTTCGATGGAAGACACACTGCTGATTGGGGACCATTTGTTCGTCAACCGGGAGCAGTTCGCACCTCCAACGAAATGGATGGGACCGCTACTTCCTTATCGGCAGATCCAGCGCGGCGACATCATTGTCTTTCTTTCACCAGCGGAAGCTGGTCTTCACCTTGTAAAGCGTGTCGTAGGAGTTCCGGGAGACGGGATCCACTTGCGAGACGGCGACGTTTATCGTAACGGGGAGAAACTCGCCGAACCCTATGTCATGCACAAGATGCCGGACATTCCTAATTCGTTTCGCGACGACTTTCCATCGGTTCCCGCTTCTGCGGGTTATGACCTGCTCCCGAGTGGAGCGCTCAAATGCAGACCTTTGTGGACGGGGACGATCTCGTTGTCCCCCGGGCAAATATTTTGCGATGGGGGACAAATCGAGGACGTTAGCCGCGATAGCCGTTATTGGGGATTTGTGCCGCGCGAAAGCGTGATCGGACGTCCGATGTTCATCTACTGGTCGTTTCAAACTCCTCCCAACCAATACTTGCAAAAGAGTTTTTGCCGATCGATTCAAGTTTCTCGCACACACGGTTATACGGTTTTTCGATCAGAGTCGCTGGAACCGCACATTCCAGCTGATAAGGTAAGCACAAGTTAAAAACATGTCCGGCAAATCACCCCAAGCGAATATCCAAGGACCGGGTAGTGGCAAAGAGAAAGAAAAGGACCTGCCGAAGAAAAACAGAAAGAGACGACCGTCGAGTTTTAGCGTCCCCTGGCGGCTGTGCTCGTCACGGGCCTGTTCATCATCACATTCGTCATGCAGGCATTCGAGATTCCGTCCAGTTCGATGGAGGACACTCTGCTGATCGGGGACCACGTATTCGTAAATCGTGAGCAGTTTGCGCCGCCCACGAAATGGATGGGGCCGCTTCTTCCCTATCGCGAAGTGCGGCGTCAAGACATTGTTGTGTTTCTTTCTCCCGCTGAAGCTGGGCTCTACGTGGTGAAACGCGTGATCGGCATACCAGGCGATCGGATTCATTTGCGAGACGGCGTGGTCTATCGCAACGGCGAAAAGCTGGACGAACGCTCCACGTCATGCATAAAGGTCCCGACATCCCAAACCCCTATCGGGACAATTTTCCGGCCGTGCCTCCCTCCGACATGTACACCGTCACGCAAGCGTGGCAGTCGATCTTGCACACGTACGTTGAAGGCGACGATCTGGTTGTACCGCCCAACAGCTATTTCGCGATGGGCGATAATCGCGATGTCAGCTATGACAGCCGATTTTGGAGGATTCATCCCGCGGGAAAATGTGATTGGACGTCCAATGTTTATTTACTGGTCGTTTCAAACACCACCGAACCAATATCAACAAAGAAGTTAGTGAGAGGCTGAAGTTCATTCTCCACATCGTCGTTCACTTCTTCGATCAGACCAGATGGAGCCGCACGTTTAAGGCGGTAGAGTGAAACTCTTGCAGTCCAAACGCCGCCGCAATCCTTATTTTTGCCATCGTCCTTGTTGTGTTGTTCATGGTGAGGCCTGGGGCGGAGATCGTTTGAAGTCCCGTGTAGTCAACTCCATGAGTATGGCGTTGGGGCGACAAACAGAAGTTAGCGCTATCACCTTTCATCTCTTGCCGCGTCCGGGTTTCGATCTGGAAAATCTTGTGGTGCACGACGACCCGACGATCAGCGCCGAGCCAATGCTGCGCGCCAGTGAGGTTTCGGCGGCACTTCGCCTCACATCATTGCTGCGTGGTCGGCTGGAAATATCCCGGCTTGATCTGACTGAACCTAGTCTCAACCTTGCGCGAACCGTCGACGGCCGCTGGAATCTTGAGGGGCTAGTTGAGCGTGCTGCGAAGAGAGCCCGTCGCGCCCACATCAAAAACTGTCACCGAAAAACGCCCTGGGTTCCCGTATATCAAGCGAATCGAGCTCGTATAAACATCAAACTTGGACAAGAGAAAAAGGCATTTGCTCTCACCGATACCGACCCTAGCCTTGCTGGCAAGAGTCGGAGGACACATGGGGAGTGCGCCTGCGCGCGCAGCCAGTACGCACTGGATTTCAACCTGACTGACACGGGCTTGTTACGCGTCAACGGCACATGGCGACGCGCGGAGCAGCTTAAGGGAAACGCCTCTGGATTTCAGCCTCAGCTGGCAGGGTGCACAGCTTGGTGCCCTGACCAGAATTGGTATTCGCCCGCGACCGCGGATGGCGCGGAGGTGTTGATGTTTCAGCCCAGCTAAAGGTAAGCCATCCGATCTGGCAGTCATCGCACAAGGCGCGATCCGGGACTTCCGTCGTTATGACATCGTGAGCACCGGAAGCACCAGACTGGCCACGCAGTGCAGCGCCCACTTCGATTCCAGCGCGCGTCAATTTCAAGACTTGGATTGCGAAAGTTCCGTAGCGGACGGAACGTTGCGCTTGACCGGCGAGGTGACCGATCCCGCTTGGGGAACGTACCTACGATCTAAAACTGACCGCTGATCGCGTCCCCACGCAAGAGCTCGTAAATCTGGCGAGACGGGCAAAGAAAGACTTGCCGGAAGGTTTGGTGGCGGCCGGAACCGTGCAAAGCAACGCTAACTGCGCGGAAGGCCGCTGGTTCACGCTCGTGGTTACGGCGGGGGTGGCGAGACCACACCCGTGACTCTCGGCGATAGCCGTAGCGATGCTGAAGCTTTCGATTTGGGCAAGATTACTTTCATTGCGGGCGGCATGAAGGAACAGGATCGCAGCAAGCGTAAGGCGCATGTATCATCGAGCGATTCCGCAGAGCTCGAGTTGAGCCTACTTCCCTTCCCAATCTCACTCGGGCGTCCGGCTCCGGCGATTGCTACCGCCACGCTCCTTCGCTATCGATACGGCTTCAGTATTCAGGGGAGGCGCAAATCAAAGAGTGATTGAACTGGCGCGCCTCCTTGGACTACCGGGTGCTCAACCTGCTGCGGATGGCGTGGCGAAGGTAGACATGAGGTTGGCGGGAAGCTGGAGCGGGTTTGCGGCGCCACGGGCGGAAGGCACAGCCCGGTTGCGCGCCATTCGGAGCGGAGGTGCCCGGCACCAGCGCTCCGATTGATATTGTTTCGGGGCAGCTCACCTTGACACCGCAAGAGGCGACGTTCGACAAGCTGACTGCGATCGGAGCGGGCGGACACTGGAGCGGCAAGATAGTTGTTCCGAGACTTTGCGAGGGAGACTCACCATGCTTCGCTCGCTTCGATATGCAGGTGGATACGCTATCAACCGAAGAGATTGGCAAGTTTCTGACGCCGTCTTCCGCAAAGCGGCCAGGTACAGGATGTTATCGAGAACCGCTTCGGAGCGGTCCTTCGCCATTTGCCTCTCTGCGGGCTGAAGGCACTCTGCACGTCGGACGTCTGGCTGTCCACAAATTGATCGCGAGACGAGGTGACAACAAATCTCCGAACTAGACAAGGGCAATCTACGTCTCTCTCACGTCCGGGCTCAGGTGCTGGGCGGAGCGTACCAGGGAGACTGGACCGCGAACTACACGGTGAAGCCGCCCACATATTCCAGGAGAGGACAATTTGAAAAGATTTCTTTGGGACAATTGAGCGAAGCTCTGGGCGGCAACTGGGCCAGCGGCGCAGGAAGTGGGACGTTCGAAGTTAAGGCATCAGGCGGATCTATGCCCGCGCTTCACGAAAGCAGCACCGGCGTTCTGGAGTTTGACATGCGGGCAGGCCGGTTTCCGAACTTGGCGCTGCACGAAGGCGGCGGTTCGATCGCCGTGCAAAGATTCACCGGTAAGTTGCTTCGAAATGGGAAGTTTCAGATCCAGGAGGGCAAACTGCAGACCGGAGAGGGCATCTATGAAGTGAGTGGCACCGTGTCTGCGGGCAACAAATTGGACTTGAAGCTCGGGCGGCTCGGGCGGCGGATACATGGTTACCGGGACCCTGGCCGAACCGCGAGTAGTCCCCGACAAGACGCCGACTCAGGCTGCGTTGAAACCATGAATCGTGCTCTATTCGGAAGCTAGTTCTTAGCACCGCGATATTCCTCTCGGCGAGCGCGATAGGCGCACAAAAGGGCACAGCAGCTAAAGCGGGCGCAGAGGGCAAGTTCGAACACATCGAACGAAACGGTTCGCTTCGCTCATCCGGACGCGACTCCCACGCAAATCACCGAAAGAACTTAGCACTTATCTCGCGTCGGGCACTCTCGAGATGCCCCGGGCGTCGAGTCGATACGGATGGAAGGTGATGCCGGGGGCCTGATTGGAAGAGCGCGCGTCGACTTCGACAAAGTCAGATCGGAAACCAAAAACCCGAATCCGATGCTCAGTCTTTTTACAGGGAGTTCACGATGTGGTAGTCACTGCGCAAGCGTCGGGTTCCGGCGGCACGGGTACAGTGCTCGTCGATAAGGTCTGGTTTGATGGAACGGAGATTCCAAAGTTTGTGGTGCAAATGTTCGTGGAGAAATACTGCGCCCCGGTATCCGGGCGTGGGGATGGAGTCTAAATTCCCGTTGCCGAAACCGCATTGACAGCGCAGTGATTGGATCGCACGTTTTGACTGTTATCCAGAAGTAGTACGCGCCCTTCAGTCGGCTCCATCCGATGTTCGACTGTTTGACGTCCGCAACGCCGTGAGAATTACCCCGACCGAGGCAACCGCTCTCGCCCTTATTTTCGAAACCAAGCCAAGAGTCGTGCCGCGAATTCATCTGGATGGGTGCTGATTGCGCCGCAATGGTCGGTGCCAGGAACCTCCAAAGGACAACGTGTCGATTTCGGGTGATGATTCTTTGCGAATGCCGGAATGGGATGTTGCCATCATCGCGCCCGTGAATCAGGAGTATAGGCGTGATGGTTTTGGCAACCGCATTTTCCGGAGATATAGATTCCATGTCCAGCTTGTATCTCCATCGCGCATAGAGGAAGGCAAGGTCGATGACCGGTCGAAAAACGGTTCGACCGAGCCAAGGCCCTGTGTGAAAAATTGGCCAACGCGGTCGTAACCGATCTCTCGAAAATTCGAAAACGGCGATTCGACTGCGACTGAACAGAAGCAGGGCTCGCTCTCAACTGCTTGCAGAGCTGCGCCGCGCCCATAGATTCACCGAATCCAAAAATACAGCGAGCATCTTCGTTTTTGGTGCAGCCATTCACACCAGTTATGAACGTCGGTCTTTTCGAAGAATCCGTAGGTGGCAAGCCAGCCGTCGCTTTGACCGTGGGCCCGAGCGTCAGGCATTAGAACGCTGTAACCATGCGTGAGCAGCAGCTCGGCGTAGCCGATCATGCCCAAGCGATTGTCGCTTAGACCATGCAGGAGGATTACAGCGTCGCCGTTGGGTAGCTCTGGACGTAGCAGCCAGCCGTGAAGATTTGTTCCATCTGCAACGCGATGATCATTGGATCTGATAACGCGGCGTGCCTCCTGCGAGCGAGATCATGACCGCGAGCGATATCGTCGTTCGACAGCACTCGCCTTGCGGGATGCAGAGTTGCTTCAGCAATCAAAATGGCGAGCGCACCCGATGCCACTACATAAAGTACTAGCGCGGCGGCTATACGGCGCACTGCCTTGCGCGATTTCATCTAAGGGAGATACGCGGACAGGAGCGAATCGGTTCCAGGCGGCAGGTGGGGTTTGTAGAGGCGTAGCATGCTACGCCTCTACAAATATCGGTGATTTACTTCACGCCAGCAAGTTCAGGGGTTTGCTTTTTCTGGCTGGCTTCGTAGCGCTTGTTGATTTCGTCCCAGCTGACGGACGTTCCACCAGGCTTGAAGAATATTCCGGACGTCGGTTGTTGTATTTCAGGTAGTAGGCGTGTTCCCAAACGTCGTTGCCGAAGATTGGGTAGAGGCCTTGCGAAAGCGGGCTGTCTTGATTTGGAGTCGAGAGAATTTGTACTTCGCCCGTCGGCTTACCCGCGAGCCAAACCCATCCTGATCCAAATTGCTTTACGCCCGCGTCGTTGAACTTTTCCTGGAATGCTTTGAAATCACCGAATGACTTCTTGATGGCATCAGCGATTTTCCCGGTGGGATCTCCGCCACCTTTCGGTTTCATAATCTGCCAGAACATGCTGTGGTTCACGTGGCCTCCGCCATTGTTGCGGACGGCGCCACGCTATATCTTCTGGAACGGCATTCAGATTGGTTATGAGTTCTTCGGCAGATTTTGAGGCCAGTTCGGGATGTTTTTCGAGAGCGGCATTGAGATTTTTCACGTATGCGGCGTGATGCATGTCGTGATGCAGATGCATCGTTTTCTCATCGATGAAAGGTTCGAGGGCCGTGTAGTCGTACGGCAACGGCGGTAATTCATGAGCCATGATTGTCCTCAAAGGGTAGAGATGATTGTAAATCGGAATCGGTTGCAGGAAGGCAGGGTCGGATAGGAGCAAGGCGCCCCGCTAAGTTAAGGCACGGAAAGACTTAAGCATGACAGCTTGCTAAACAACCGAAGCATCGGTGCTAAGTCGTCTCAGTCGCCAGGCGTTGATATTGCGTGCCGTCGTCGGAAAGCAAGACCCAGAGCGTATAAGACGCCGAGTGCTGTACCGAGCGGAAAGTGGAACAGAACAATGACGCCCAGAATAATCCCGGCAATCCGCGCCCAAGATTGATGCTTCATCAGGCCCCAACCGACGAAGATTCCGCAAGCGCTCACCAGCAGGAGAGATAGAACCGATTAGAAAGAGAACGAACGGCCCGATGATCCGCGCGACGTTTTCGGTGCCGGGAATGGAGAAGTGAACCACCGAGCCCAGGAGCATAAGGACAAATGCCGGGAATAGAAGGATGCCGCTGCCGACCATCCAGAGTATGCCCAAGGTGCGAAGATGACGTTCAAGCCGTGATGGTCCGCGCGATGACCGGGGACGAGAGATTTATCGCACCAGCGCAATTGGGACAAAGGTTCGAGCCGGGGGCGATTTCGGTTTACATGACCGCATTTTATGCGGCTGCCTGAGCGTTGTCCTGTTCCACCTTTACTTCAGTGCGAGGCGGGCGCGAAAGTTCCAGCCGATGTCGCATGGCTAAATTAGGCGAATCAGCGGCTTACCTCTTTTATTCAATCAGT
>ERZ1370068.8187-contig-7061_pt1 | contig 32200 bp, 59 predicted proteins | sample MGYA00561227_ERZ1370068 | MGnify/ENA primary metagenome ERZ1370068 (study PRJEB38410, sample SAMEA6850437) | metagenome | study: Metagenomic assessment of the ecological functions of the soil: analysis of the soil microbiota associated with the...
CCAGTTACGTATTGCTGGATCCAGTCGCGCCTACAGTCTTGGTGCGCTGACGTCGATTGGAGGCGGATGGATCGGCACGATCGCGGCTCGCCGCGGCTCGTGCTCAGCGCGACGTTCCTCGTCGCCGCCGTGCTCGGATACTTGCTCTTCAACGGAGCGGGTGCCTACTACTGGCAGGCGACGCTGTCGTTTGCCTGGGGCGTGGTGGTCAGCGGCATGATTTACGTGAACCTCGCCGGCTATCACGTCAAGGCGGTGCGAAGAGATCTCGCCGGACGCGCGTCAGGTGTGTTCCGTCACGAGCCTCTACCTGTCGGCGGCGGTCGCTGGCTACCTGATGGGATGGATCGCGAACCGCGCGGGATGGGCTGATGCCGGCACGATCCAGATTTCCGATCACGTCTCTCTGCGCCGCCGGTCTCGCACTCGCATTACGGCCCGATGCGGATGTCGGTGGCCGTGCGATAGCGCAGAAGGCGTGATCACGCCGCCTTTCACGCGTTCGTGTGACTCTCCCCGGCTTCCGAGAGGTCGCGTAGAACCGGACGACACCTGGACGAACGCGTCCACAACGGCGGGATCGAAGTGGGTGCCCCGCGCCGCGAGCAATCAGTGAGACGGTTTCCTCGTGTGACCGCGGCGAGGAGTAGAGACCGGGCGTGTGCTGGCGGGCGTCGACAGGCATTGGTTCTGCCGGCGATATGCGAGATGTCCGTGCCTTTCAGTCCCCGGGGATAACCCGTCCCATCCCACCACTCGTGGTGGGTGGCAGATGATGTCTTTCGCAATCGCCGAGCGCCGCGTCGCCGTGCGCCAGCCTCGCCGCTCCGCCTTTGCGATGACGGTCCCGTCCGTAGACCGGATGCTTCCGCATCTCGGCCAGGTTCCTCGGGCGTCAGCGCCCCTGCCTGAGCAGCGCGCGGTCCGAGACACCGACCTTGCCGTATGTCGTGAAGCGGGGCGAGACGATGCCGGCAGCACGATCCGCCCGGCGTCAGGTAGTCCTTACTGCGGATGCGTGGCGAGTCGTTCGGCGAGCACCTTCGTGCCACGCCCGGTCCGTGCCGCGATACCTGCCGTTTCCAGTAATCCCTCGTCCTCGGTCAGCGACGGCAGCGGTCTGCACCATGAGGCGTCGTGATGCGTCGGTCTCCTGGTCCGCGTGATCGGCGCGCCAGCGCTCGATCGTGAACCCGGCGACGGTCATTGCGCCCAGGGAGGTCGCGAGCCCGGGCGTCGGAAGGGACCGGCGAGAGAAACATCCCGTTGGCCGACATCAGGAGGACCGCCGCGCCCCACAGCATCGCGACCGCCGCCGCGGTGGCAGCGGCTCCCCAAAGGCCACGCCGCCGAACGAGCAGGACCAGCAGGATGCCCTGGCAGAAGCGCGGCTTCGCGTGTTTTCGAGCGGGGCGGCGTACCAGGCCGATACGCAGAGTCCTGCTGGAGCAGGTTGTCCGCGATCGTTGCCTGCACTTCGACCCCGGTGAACAGCGTGTCGAGCGGCGTCGCGACCACCTCGCGCGTCCCCAGCGCCGTTGTGCCGACGCAGGACCAGCTTGTTCCCGAAGACACCGGCCGGCGCGCTGCCGTTCAACACGTCCGCCGCTGACACGTACGGAAACGTGCGCTTGACGCCGCGATAGCGCAACAGCAGGTTGCTCTTGCCGTCCAGCGTCACGCTCCGGCTGCCCAGCGTCAGCGACGAGGAGTTCACGTCCGACACGCGCAGCACCGCGTTGCGCGAGCCCGTGGTTGCCGCAACGGCGGCCAGGGCCAGTGCCGGATAGACCCGTCCGTCAGCATCCAGCAGCAGTGGCGCTCGGCGGAGCAGCCCGTCGGGATCGGGAGCCGCGTTGAGGAAGCCGGACGCGCTCGCGGTGCTCGATCAGCGCCGGCAGGCTGCAAATCGCGCCTGTCGCCTTGAAGAAGGGGTCCTCCGCGTCGTCACCACGTTTGATGATGGCGAGCGGAAGCGGGCGATCTTCACAGGGCCCACCTGGTGAGCTGTCGAACGTCAGCGCGTACCTGATGACGACGCGACCGCCCAGGAGCACGTCGGCGAGCGCGGCGTCGGCCTCGTGACCGCCATTGCGATCAGCTTCAGGGAAGATGATGTCGAGCGCCACCGCGGACGCACCCATCTCGCGCAGGCGTGTGATGAGCCGGGCGAGGACGTCGCGGCGCCAGGGCCACTGGCCCGATCGCCGACAGGCTCTTCTCATCGACGTCCGACGATGACGACGTTGCCGCTGTGTGGGCGCGTTCCCGGCGCTGCGGACGAGCAGGTCGTACGCCCGATATTCCAGCGGCGTCAGAAACGCGGGACGGAAAGAGCCAGCGCCCCCGCGGCCAGCACGGGAATGATGCCGCACAGCACGAGGAACCGGAGCGGCAGCGTTTTCATCGGACCGAGATTTCGACGCGTCGATTGCGGGGTTCGAATGTTTCGTCGGCCGTCGGGACGAGCAGGTCGGTCTCGCCGTGCGAGGTCACTTCGACGATCGATCCCCGAGGCCCGCATCGAGCAGGAGCTTCCGCACGACGTTCGCGCGCCTGAGTCCGAGCTCGACGTTCGCCGCGGCGGCCCCGGTTGTGTCGGTGTGTCCGATGACCACGACCTCGGCGAAGGGAAAATCCCTTCACGGCCTGCAGCACCTCCGGAACGAGCGCCTGGCTCTCCCCGGTCAGTGCATCCGACTCGAACTGGAAATAGAGCGTGAAGTGATGCGGCGCGGGCGGCAGCGCGGACAGCACATCCCCTGAAGAGCGCCTCTCGCCTCGGCCTCACCGAGGGACGTGACGTCGCCTGGCGCACGATTGCCGGTGACGCGGGTCGACGCCCGCGCGGTGTCGAGTTCGGCGGCGCCGGAGGCGTTCGACACGACAGCCTTTCCGACGACGCCACCGTCGGGATCCGGCAGCAGCGCGCCACCATCGTGTCGCCGGGACGTTCCGGCGTGCGCACCCGGGGCTGGCTGCAGGCGGAAGATGACGGCCGCACACCCCGCGAAAACGACGGAGTAGCGGCCGCGATTCATTCCGTCACGCGCAGCGCGAGGCGTGGTTCCGCGGACACCGACGATCGCATTCGGCGTTCCGAGCTTGACGGCGTCGGGCGAGAGCTTGGCGATTCGACCTGACACGTACGCGACGAGGCCGCGGACGATGTTGAGCACGAGGCCGACGCGACCATCGGCAGGCGCATAGACGAACTGATCGAGACGGACTTCGCTGCCGGGCCCGAGCGAGACGCGCGTGTCGTCGTTCAGGGTGATGCCGACCCGTCCGTCGGGCCGGTCCGCAGCGTATCCGCTTCGAAGACAACCTGACCGAGCGCCGCGCGTGCCGGGACGCTCCCGCGGACGACGAACACCGAGCCCGACACGACCTTGATGCGTCCGGCGGCCGCCGGCTGCCGCAGCCGAGGCGCCGATCGGAACGAGTGCCGAACAGGGGAGACGCCGGCAATCGAACGTCGAAAGTGTCAACATGTCCATCCCTTCAAACGGTGACGACCGGTCAGCCGGGAGTAACGGCGTTTGGAGCACGTTTACCGCCAATGGAGGGCGGAACCGCGCAGCCATGCGCATTTGTGCGGACTGCGTATGCCAGAATTTGCCAGGCGACAAACATTGTCAACGGCCTGATTTCAGTTCCGCGAGACCTGACGGTCGCGCTATTAGCGCCGATTTGCTGGGGAAATGTGCCCATGCGCTCGCGCAGGAACACCCGAGCCACGCCCGAAAAATTGATCGATCAGGATTGCGACCGGGTGCGCGGCCGCATATAGTTGATCACATACTTTCCTGAGCCAGCCCATCGTTGCCGGTGGACTCCCCTCATCAAAGGTAGGGGAGTGCACCCTGAGCCGCGTTATCTCTACGACATCCTGGCTAACCCTGTCCCTCTCGAGGAGGCGCACGTGCCCGCATATCTCCATCGGCGATCGAGTGACCCAATCGCAGTTCGGGAACGGAACCATCATGATGGCCAACGAGCGGCACACGGTCATCGAATTCGACGAGCACGGCTCGCGCATGTTCTCGACGCCGCTCGTTCGCCTCGCGCCATCATCGACGGCCGCCCCGCCAAAGCCCATGCGAGCGCGTCGCAAGACCGCCGTGCGCGCGCAAGCCAAGTAGACGTCTCGGAGGGCGCCCCGCGGGGCGCTCGCACAGGCGTTCTTACTGACTCGACGCGGGCCCTTGCCCCCGCTCTCCGAAGAACACGTGTCCCAGGCCGCCAGGGTCGTCCGGATGAAGACTGCCAGGGTGAAAGTGGGGGAAGTAGACGTCCTGCCGTCCACTGGCTGTGGATTCCTCGGGACGTGTCGTGGGTCATGCTCGGAGCCGCCCGTCCGGGAAAACACGTCGGTCGCCAGGCTCCTGGCGTCCCGCGCCGCAGGCGTATAGACGTCCCCTTTCAGTTTGAGGCCGGCGAATCGCGTCGGCTCGCGAGATTTCGGGACCCACCTCGAATCCCGGTCTCGTCTCGAGCGGAGCGCCGGGACGCGAGATGATGCGCTCCTTGTGGAACTCGTAGAACCTGCCGTTGAACACCACCATGCCCATGTGTTCTTCTCCATGTACGCGGCGGACTGAACGCGTGGCTCAACCCGCCGGTCGCACGTACGGATGACAACGTGCAAAGCGCACGGGACTAACGGGCGTGGGGATGGCCGTTGCCGTCTCTCGCCGATAGCGGTCTCATCTTAGTGGACCAGCCGGCACGGATCGAGTAATGTCGACGACCTGACGGGGCAAGGGGCTGGCCGATCAGAATCTGTGCGTGTAGAGCAGCTTTGACGAAGCGCGGTGGTCCAGCGTCGCGAAGCGGGCCAGCAGCGGGTCGTCCAGCCAGTTGTGCAGATAGACGAAGTAGAGATCGTTGCCCGGCTTGAGAATCCAGCGGAACCGCGACTGCCAGCCGAGGATGCGCACTCTGCGTATCGAACTGCACGTTGTTGACGAGTCGACATCCATGGGCTGAACTGCGTTTCGACGATGCCTCGATAGAGCCGTGGTCTGGAAGCCGCTCTTCCGCCAGGTCCACCTTGTTCCACTCGGCGGACGAATAGAAGATGATCCCGGGTCGCACGCGCACATCCAGGTTCAGCGCCAGCCGCCGGCGGTCGCCGGAATAGAACCCGCCCCATTCCACGGTTGGACTGACGGCCAGCACGCGCCGGCTCGCGGTCGTCGCCTGCAGACGATAGCGTGTGAATGCGTAATGACTGGCGGCCGGCAGTGTGATCCCCGGCTGATGCTGAAGTCGTCTCCGAGCAGCTCATGACGACGGGAGCACCCGGAACTGGATCGTGTCCTGCGAGTTGAGCTCCATCAGGAACGCCGTGATGCTGAAGTCGCGGTTCAGCAGCCGGTTGCTCGTCGCTGTCGAGGATCCAGTTCACGTCGTTGCCGAACTGGAAGCGGCGTATGAGCCGGTTGCCGCTGGGGCGGGCCGTGTAGGCGATCGTCGGACTGATCCGGCGGATGCCGGTCCGTGTCTCGAAGCCAACGGCGGGACTCGTAGTTGGATTGCACCTCGCTGAGCTCGAGCTCGCCGCTCCACGGGTCGTTGGGGAACCCGAGCTCGAGACCCATCGCCGAATTCCTGCCGGTGGCGAGCGGATTGGTCGCGTGCAGGAAGAATCCTGCCGCGCTGAGGTTCTCCGAACCGAGAAAGTTCGCCGTCTCGAGCCGGAAGTCGAGGCCGATCGTGTGGCGATCGGGAACCGGCACGCCTCGGCTCGCGCGCCGCGTGTATATCGCGCCGATGTAGGACTGACGCAGCAGCCGCCGCTTCACGCGCATGACGGTGAAGTCTTCGCCAGCGACCGGACTGTCCGGTGACCGGGTGAGGCGTCCTCCTGGCCGGTCTGCACGTGCAGGATGCCGATGTCCTGGTCGCCCGCCTGGCCGGTCAGCTTGCCGCCGAAGTTGATGCGCTGTTGCGTGCCGGACGCTTCGTCCAGCCCGATTCGCCGGCTGTAAAACGGCGTGAACGCGCCGCTGATGGCGAACCCGCTGCCGAAGTCGAGGAACGTCGAACCGTCGAGGAAGAAGTCGCGCTTCTCCGGGAAGAACAGGGAGAAGCGAGTGAGGTTGACCTGGCGCTGATCGACCTCGGTCTCGGCGAAGTCGGTATTGACCGTGAGATTGGCTCGCAGCCCGGCGGCGTGAGGTTGTAGAACAGATCGACACCGACGTCGCCGTCGTTGCGAACCTGCGAATCGCCGCGACCGGGCGATGACACGCGAGCGTCGCCACGGCGTACGGCTTGATGTCGAGGCCGTGTCCCTGGCTGACGTCGCGGATTCCTGTCAGCAGGCCGGCGTTGGCCATGCGGCGCAGTCGCCCTGGTTGCGGGCCCAGCCGATCCAGAGGCTCTCTTCGTTCTTGCGCCGGACGGTCCGCTGGAAATTGATCCCCCAGGTATCGCTGGCCGGGTTGAAGTTCAGCGTGCGGAACGGAATCTCGACCTCGAGCGTCCACCCGATCTCGCTCCGTGAGGCCCGGCCGGTCCAGATGCCATCCCACTGGCGATTGTTGACGTTGCCTGCGCCTTGCAGCGCAGTCGCCCATCAGCCCCGACGGGTTCATCTCGAAGTAGTAGGCCGTGCGCGCATCGAGATAGGTGTCGATCGTCCAGATGAAGCGGTCGTCCGCGGTCAGCGGCTCGTCGCGGCGCCGCTGATAGCCGAGCCACGCGTCGGGGTCGGAGTCGAAACACGTGACGCCGATAGTAGAGATTGTTGTCGTCGTACGCGATCCGAACCTCGGTCGGCTCGGTCGCCGGCTTGCCGTTGTCGGGATCCTGCTGGACGAAATCGCCGGCTGGTTGCGCGCGCGTCCAGACCGCGTCATCCAGTCGTCCGTCGAGCACGATCGATTCGCCGCTGGTCATGCGCGTTGCCGCGATCGTCCGGCGCTCGGTCGAGTGACGGGGCGGTCTCCTTCTGCGCAACCGATGGTGCCTGGGCCACGGCAGCGGGGGCCGGCGACGGCTGCTGCGCGCGAGCCGGCGCCGGAACCAGGAACATGGCCAGCAGCCACATCAGAACGAGGTGTTCTGATCTCCGAGGCCTTCGCCGCTCAGAAAGCAAGGCCGCTCGCGTAGGGCTCCCGTTGAAGCGAACGGAGAAGCGGCCCGCCCCCGATGTCGATGAGCGGTCCACTCACCGTGCTCGTCAGCGAGTCGATTTCAGTTCCGCGTATACCTGCCGGACGAACCGATCGCCTGTGGTGCCGACTTCCTGGACCTTGGCGTCCAGGTCGGCGGTGACCTTGGCCGCGACGACCTCGTCCTCGCTCTTCCCCTGATCGATCAGCCGCGCGACGCGATCGCGGACCGTCATCGCCGATGTCGCGATGCGCCACGACGGCGTTGCGATCGACGGTGGCGCCGTGCCCGGGAATGATCTTCGTGTTTGGACCCGCGTGCCCGATCACCGCGCCGAGACCATCGATCAAACCCCTGCAGTGAGCCGCCGTTGGCGCGGTCGACGTTCGGATACTGGACGGACCGGTAGAAGTCGCCCGTCATGATGACGTCGAGGCCCGGAAAGACCACCAGCGTGTCGCCGTCCGGTGTGCGCGCGCGGGATGGCGATCATCTGGATCTCCTCGCCGTTCATGCGCATCGTCAGCATGTCGCGATAGGTCTGCCTCGGCAGGCCGGCCGCCGGCCATCGCCACGCCGGGCGTTCCGTTCGCGTTCGGATTGGGATGCGCGAGCCGGTAGCGCAGTTCCTCGCGCGAGATGATGGTGGCGCCCAGCTTTCCGAAGTTCTCGTCGCCGCCGGTGTGGTCGCCGTGCACGTGCGTGTTGACGACGAACTTGATCGGCTGCGGCGTGAGCTGCTTGATCGCGGCGACGATCTTGTCGCTCAGCGGCGCGAACTGCGTGTCCACCATGAAGACGCCGTCGGGCTCGAACAGGACGCCGATCGTCCCCCCTGGCCGTCGAGCGTGTAGAACTTGTCGGTGACCTGGTTGGCCTTGATTTCGACCTTGCTGAAATCCGGCGCGCCCTGCGCCTGCGCAAGCACGGCGCACAGCACCATCGCCCCGAACGGGAAGACGACTCGAGCAAATCTCATGACGTGCAACCTCCTCGCACCGGCTGTCGGTGCGCGGAGGTTACCTCCAGGACGGAGGAGCGCTTCAATCTTCTGTTGACACCGCCGGCCATCGACCGCACGATCGCCCTGCCGAAACGGATCGTGCGATTGTCGTCTTGACGAATCGTACGAAGTGACGAATTCTCACTGGCAATTCGTCGATTCCTCAATGCGTCGATTCGTAATTGGTCTAAGAAAGGGACCAGACATGCGCAACAGGATGCTCGCTGCGGTCGCCGCGGTTGCCCTGGTTGGGCTCTGCGGGGACTGATTCACGCCCAGGGTGGACAACGGGGTGCGGGCGGTGCCGCGCCCGCGGTGCCGAAGCTGGCAACGGACAAGACGATGTTCTGGCCGGCCGCGGACATCGAGGCGCGCTGGAAGGAGAACGAGCGCCTCAAGCGCAACAACTCCAGGCTCTTCGACGGCCCGACCAACATCTCGGCGAACGTCCGATCGTCGCGGGCGAAGATCCGCCGCTCGTCCACGAGACCACGGCCGATCTGTGGATCGTGACCGCGGGATCCGCGGTGGCGCCGGACCGACGGCAAGCTCGTTGAAAGCAACGGCAAGGGCTCCATCACCAACGCGACGGAGCGAACCGTGCACCCGGGTGACGTGCTGTTTGTCCCGCCGGGCGTACCTCACCACTTCACGCAGATGAACGGTTTCAGAGCGTGGCTGATGCGCTTCGACACGCTGGGCCTGCGTGCGAACCACGCCGGCGCCTGCTGCTGCGGCGCGAGAGGGAGGCGCGGCACCGGCCGGCCGCGAAGGCGGCGCAGGACGAGGCGCGGCGCCACCGGTGCCGAAACTGTCCACCGACAAGACGATGTTCTGGACGGCGGCCGACATCGACGCGCGCTGGAAGGAGAACGAGGCGCTGAAGCGGATCAACTCGCGCTCTTCGACGGCCCCGCGAACATCAGCGCCAACGTCCGAATCGTCAACTGCCGGGAGACATTCCGCAGACGCACGAAGGCACCGCGGACCTCTGGCTCGTGACGGCCGGCGAGGCCATCGCGCGGACCGACGGGCAAATCGTGGATGCCAACGGCGCGAAGACGATTCGCAACGGCATGATGCGAACGGTGCACCCCGGTGATCTGCTGTATGTCCCGCCCGGCGTGGCCCACCACTTCACCGACATGAAGGGGTTCAGGGCGTGGCTGATCCGCTACGACGTCGAAGGCTGGGCGCAGAGCATCCAGCCGGCCCCGGCCGGACGGGGCGGCCAGTAGCCCTCGGACGTGCCCCGGAAGGGATCGGGGATCCGGATCGGGGATCAGAGCTTTTGATCCCTGATCCCTGATCCCTGATCCCTGATCCCTGATCCCTGGATCTAGTTCGTCCCTCTTCCAGCAATCTGCGCGAATTGCTGCCCTGTTCCCGGCTGCCCATGGATGGGCACATGCTGGACGACGTCCAGCTTCAGGCGCTGGATGTTCTGCTGCAGATTTCGCATGTTGTCGTTGAGAGGCGGCGCCGCGTGCGCCCTGCGCCGGCGGCGTATACATGTCCGCGTTCACCAGAATCTTTTCCTTCGGCAGGTAGACGAGCAGCATGCCCCCGTGGTGGTTGTTGCCCTGCATCGGGAGAAGCTCGATCGTCCGCACCCCGTCGCTGATCACGTACTTCTGATTCACCGTATTCAATCGGGAGCGGTCGCCTGCCGCCCGAGAAATACGGATAGTACGTGGAGAACCGATCGGGCATCATCGTCCGCGGCGCCGGGCTGAACAGCACGTTCTCGAGGAAGTCGCGATTCGCCTGGTGGCTGACGACGGTGGCGCCCTGCGCCATGTACGTGCGGAGCCCACCCGAATGATCGAAGTGGTGATGGGTGTTCACGACGTAGCTTGATCGGCTTGTTGGGAATGAGCTTGCCGACCTCCGCAATCACCGCGAGCGAGCGTTCCTCGTTGAGGGGCGCCTCGATCACCGTGACAAAGTCGCGAAAGTCGACGGCGAGGCTGTTATGCGTGCCGCCGGCGATGAGCCACACGCCGTCCGCCAGCTTTTGCGATTCCGCACGCACCGGCGGCGCGGTCGCGGATCTGCACGTCCGCGGGGACCGGCAGTCGCAGGGACGCTGACGTTCGGCTGGACGGCGGTGAGCGTGATCTCCATGGAGTTGTGGGCCACCATGAGACCGCGGGTCGCCCTGGTGGATGTGCAGCACCGTCGGATATTTCACGCCGCCGAAATCCTTGTAATTGAGGTAGCGCAGCTCTCACAGCATGTCGCCGTAGACGGGGTTGGGCACCCACGTGTGGACCAGCGCGAGCAGATTCTGATCGTCGAACGTCCCGACGAACCTGTACTTGCCCATCAGCCATGAACGAGACCAGCGTCTGCTTCCCATTCGGTGTCACCGCGCCCGTCGGACTCCCTAAGGTGAGAGAGATCGCCGTCGGATTGGTCGCCGCCATCGCGGCGCGAAGGAATCCGTGCGGTGTCAGCGCGATGTCGAGGCGCCGGAACTCCGCCACCGTGACCCCCGCGAGGTACTGGCCCGGCTGGGGCACCGGTTTTCCGTCCTGGAGGTTCCACGCGTAGTTGCCGCTGGTGATGAAGACCTGCTGCTGCTCACCCTGAAGCGGCGTGCCGCCGCCCCCGCGCGGCGGATTGTTTCCCTGCCTGCGGGTGAACTCCTCGCGCGAGTACCGGCGTCGAAGTCGATGGTGCGCGCGTAGCGCGTCACCTCGAATCGCGGCCAGTCCTCCTCCGGACTGAAGCTCTGGCCCACGGCCGCGTTCCAGCCCGTTCCGGTCATCTGAATCGACTTCGGATTCCCCATGGCTCTGGACGCGGCCTGTAGAATCGCCTGGGCGTCCTGGCCTGACGCCGGTCCGGCCGTCATCACCGTCATCATGATCACGGCCAACGCTGCGACGAGAACGCCCTAGCTTTCGCACCATACAGCCTCCCTTCATGCCCGTCTGCCGACTGGATCCGGATAGGGATCAGGGATCGGGGATCAAAAGATCAGGAGTTCTTGATCCCTGATCCCCTGATCCCTGATCCCTGATCCCTGATCCCGATCCCTGATCCCGATCCTCAGTTGGTCGTATTCGGCGCGCTGACCGGATGGCGGCTCGCAGATCCGCCATGGTCGTCAGGCGCGGACCATGGAGCGCGGCAATCTGCCGCACGTCGAGCTTCAGCCGCTGGATGTTCTCGTAGAGATTGACCGAGAACGGGTTCGGCGTCGTCGGCGGCGGCGCGTCCGCGGCCGTCGGCGTGAACGCGTCGGCCTCCGCGAGAATCTTCTCGCGCGGCAGGTAGACCATCACGAACGCGTCGTTGTGGCCGCTGCCCTGGATCGGGTGAATCTCGATCGGCCGGCGCCCGTCGGTCAGGACATAGCTCGCTCGAGAAGGTCTCGAACATCGCGGGCTTCTTCGACTGCTCCAGTCGATCCGGCGTCGAGCGGTGCGGGGCGCTCCACGCCTTCTCGTAATACGGCCTGTTCATCTCGTGCGTGACGATGATCGCGCCTTCGTCCACGTAGGTGCGCAGCCCGCCGGAGTGATCGAAGTGCGCGTGCGTGTTGATCAGCAGTACCTGATCGGCTTGTTCGGGATGAGCTCCTTCGCTTTCGCGATGACCGCCACCGACCTCGCCTCGTCCTGCGGCCCCTCGATGACCACGATGTGATCGGTCTGGTCGATCGCCAGGCTGTGATGCGAGCCGCCCTTCAGGTAGTAGCACGCCGTCCGCCAGCTTGTCGCTGGTCACCATCACGGGCGGCACCGTCGCGTTGCGCGCCTGGTCGGGGACCGGTGACATCGACCGCGCCGTTCTTCGTCACCGACGACACCGTCAGGTCCGAGGACCGGATAGCCGCCCTGCTGCCGGACGATGTGCGCGCGGAAACTGGTGCCGTTGAAATCACGGTAGTCGGAGAACGTGCGTTTCGACGAGCGTAGTCGCCGAGCACCGGGGTGTTGATCCAGGTCTGGATCTTCTCGACCTGGTTCTGCGGCGATCGATCGTGCCGACGTACTTGCTCTTTGCCGGCGGTGAACGTCACCTCGGAACCGCTGCCCGAAGGCCTGCGACGTCGCGTTGTTTGCGAGCGCCGCCTTCACGAATCCCTGCGGCGTGGACCGCACCTCCATCGTGCGCTCCTCGACGGCCGCGGGCTGCGGCTGCGGCGCCGGAGCTCCGCCGGCTGCCGCCGCTACGTTCCATGCGGCGGTGCCGCTGACATGCACTGATCGACTTTCTGGTCCACCGGCGCGGGCCGCACGCGCCCGGCGCTCGATGACCTGCTTGCGTGTCATCTGGATGCGCGCCGCCGGCGCGTCGTAGTCGATGGACGCCGTGTACGCGCTGACGTCGAACGCCGGCCACGCGCAGCGTCGGGTTCGGCGCCTGTCCGAACTGGAACCACTTGCCCGTGCCTGAGTATTCGAGGGTCTTCGTATCGGCGGTCCCCAGCGCGCCCGCCGACCCTTCCAACGTTCCTGCTTTTTGCCCCGCAGCCTGCCGTCGTGGCACGCGCGATCAGGGCGGCCAGAGCTATCCATGTGCGCATGACGTTCTCTCGCTTGACTGAAAACGTGGTTGCCGGTTGACCGCGGATGAACGAACAGCGGGTATTACGCCTGGTGCGTCACGTCGTCTTCACGGGTAGCGGAGCTCTATTGTAGGACTTCCTGCGTTTCTTGCGCGTTGGGATTTGGGACTTGGACTGACTCACCGCGCCTTCGCCGAACGTCACCTCGACCTTATGGACGGCCCGCCCGGACAGGATCACCCGCGCAGGCAAGATACGATGCTCCTTTGTAACACCGTGTCCTCTGGACTCGGCCGGACGGCAGCAGGTAAACAGGAGGACGGAGAAGTTCGATGGGTGGATCGATCAGTGAGCGGATCGAGCGGGAAGTCGCGTCGTGGGCCGGCGTCAGCGTGTCGCCGCATCGCTACGGCGGAATCGAGTTCCGTGTCGGACGGCGGGAGCTCGGCCACCTCCACGGTGACCGCCTTGCCGATCTGCCGTTCCCTGTGTCGATCCGCCGCGAGCTCGTCGCGGCCGGCCGCGCCGAGCCGCATCACATCCTGCCGAAGTCTGGATGGGTGAGCCTGTGGATTCGCGGCGCCGGCGATGTCGGCGCCGCGATCGAGCTGTTCCGCCTGAACTACGAACGTCCCTGGTCGGAAGGGCTGACGTCGGCAGTTCACGCTTCTGAGTTCTGTGTGCTCAGTTCGTGTTCAAGTTCGGTTCTATGCGCCGTCCCTTCCGCCTAGTTCGTCGCAGCGGTGCCGACGAACCGTGCGAAATCCGCCCACGGATACGTGCGGCCGCCGTGGATGGGCGCAATCGTCGTGACATCCAGCTTCAGCCGCTGCACGTTGTTGTAGAACGTCCGGGCTGGCCGGTGCGACCATCGTCGGCAGCTGGCGCGCTCGGCGCCGGCGGCGTTGAAGAGATCGGCCTCGACGACGATCTTTTCCTTCGGCGATGATACGCCATCAGCATGCCCTGGGCGTGCGCGAGTCCCTGGACGTTGTAGATCTCCATGACTTTCGTGCCGTCCGTCAGCACGTACTTCTGGCCCGACTTTCTCGAACGTGTAGCCCTCGGCGACCTCCTCGGGCGGCGCGAGCGCGAGCCGATCCGGCTTCAGCATCCACGGCTTCACCGCTCAGCACCTCGGCGTAGTACGAGTGATTGCTCTCCTGCAGGACGATGGTCACGCCCTCCTGCGCGACGTAGGCGCGGACGCCGCCGAGGTGATCCCAGTGATGGTGCGTGCTCACCAGGTAGCGAATCGGCTTGTTCGGGATCAGCTTCTTCACCTCGGCGATGACCGCCAGCGATCGATTCTCGTCGAGCGGCGCCTCGATCACCGTGATGAAATCCCTGAACTCGACGGCCATGCTCGCGTGCGTGCCGCCGCCGACATACCAGAAACCGTCAGCGACTTTCGCCGACTCGACGCGGACGGGCGGAATCGTCGTCGTGCGCGCCGCGTCGGGAACCGCAGGGGCGGCATTCGCCGGATTCACCTGCACGTTGCGCGATGGTGAGCCCGAACGAGTTGTGCCCGCCGCTGACGTTCACTCCCTCGCCCTCGAGGTCGTCATCGAGGTCGTGGTGCTGGTGAAACGTTGCCGGGAACATCAGGCCGTTGCCGAAGTCCTTGTAGTTGGTGAGCACCAGCTCGTAGCATAGGTCGCCGACGACCGGATTCGGGAAGTAGGTTTGAATCCGCTCGACGAGGTTCCGGTCGTTGATGCCGCACTGCACGCGGTACTTGTTGAGCACCATGAACACGACGGCGCGGATCCGCCCCTTGCCCTGTTCGTTACGGGTAATGACGATCGGGTTCGCGCCGGGCATCGAGCGCCGCCTTGAGACATCCATGCGGCGTCAGCCAGATCTCGAGCTGGCGCTGCTCGGAATCGGCGGGCGCGGGAACGACGGTGGTGCCGTTCATGTTCCACGCGAAGTTGCCGTTGACCATCTGAATCGTCCGCTGATCCCCGACGAGCGGGTTGGTGATGGTCGGCGCGTTGCCGCCGCCAGCAGGTCCGCCGGCGCCGGTGCCCTGCCGCAGGGTGTAATCGAGCTTCGAGGACTTCGCGTCGTAGTCGATAGTCCGCGTATACGCCGTGATCTGGTTCGCGGGCCAGTCGCTCGACGGCGCAGTAGTTCTGGCCCGGGCGGCGACATAACCGGTCGTCCCCGAGTAGGTGATCGACTTCAGGTTCTCGGCGCCCATCGCGCGCAGCGACGTCTGGATGAGCGTCCGGGCATCCGGTTCCGCTTCCTGCGCGACGACGTGCATGCGGACCACGGCCACCAGGAGACCGACCAGGAGCATCCACAACCGTCTTTTCATATCGCCTCCCTTCATTACCGCTGCATACCTTATCGCCGTTGGGCCCGGTTGTCGCCTCCGGAGATTGATGCCGGGGAACTTTCATCGAAAGGCCCGCTCGCGTTTGGGGCTGGACATCGAAACCTCGCCTGAGCATGCTGGCGCGCAAACCGGGAGGGTCGTCGCCGTGAGAATGCTGCCTGGCGTTCTATTTGTGCTCGTCGGCCTCTGCGTGGCGGTTGAGACGTCCGCTCGGAACAGTTCCCTGGGCGGCTGGCTCAACCCGCAGTGGGACAAGCCGCGAATCACCGATGCGAACAGGAAACCGGCTCCCGCGGCGCAACATTGCCGGAACGTGGGGCCCGGCCGACGGACCCGGCGCGGGAACGCAGGCGCAGGGCGTGCCCGCGAAACCGAACAACGGCAAACCCGAGAATCAGCTGCCCGTATACGCCCTTTCGGCCTCGAGCGTACCGGTCGCACAAGGCGCTCGAGGGCATCGACGCCGTGCTCCCTCGGAGGACAACGACCCGAGGAATCGCTGCGAGCCGCTGGGGATGCCGCGCTCGAACCACTACAACGTCAGGCTGACGCAGATCTTCCAGGACGACTACAAGATCGCGATTCTCTACCACTACGACAACCGCTGGCGCATCATCTGGACGGACGGCCGTCAGCTCCCAAGCTGGTTGACGGCGGCGTGGAGATCGGCGGCGAGGTCCGGAGCGCCGATTCTTCGGCTACTCGGTCGGCCGGTGGGTGGACGACACCACGCTCGAAGTGCAGACGGTCGGCATGATGCCGGACGATCGCGTGTGGCTCGATTCGACGGGCCGCCCGATCAGCGAGCAGGTTCGTGTCACCGAGACGTTCCGGCGCGTGGACTATGACCGGCTGGAGTGGTCGGAGACGATTGACGACCCGAAGGTATATACACGTCCGTGGGAGACGATGAAACTGCCGATGCGGTTGCACGATCCCCGGACCGACATCGTGGATACTACTGCTCGCCATCGGAGCAGGAGAACTACAACAAGCTGTTCGGCAACGGCGCCAGCGGCAAGGGGCACCATGACACGGGAATCGTCATCGCGTCGATCGCGGCGGTCACACTCCTGGTTCCGCTGCGCGTCGCCGCGCATCACGGCGCCGCGGCGTTCGACACGGGGAAACGGGTGGTCCTCAAGGGCACCGTCACGCAGTGGGTGTATTCCAATCCGCACTGCCTGCTGAGCCTGGAGGTCACGGGCGCGGACGGCCAGGTGGTGCGGTGGATTGTCGAAGGGCCAGGCGCCGAACGTCATCTTCCCGGTCGGCTACCGGAAGGATTCGTTCAAGGGCGGCGACCAGGTCACGATCACCGTGGAGCCCGTGAAGAACGGCCGCCCGCTCGGACGTATCCTGCAGGCGGTGCTCGCCGACGGCACGACGCTGGGCGCAGCGTCATCGCCCCCGACGGCCCCTTCCGCATCTTCACAGCCGTAGGCCGCGCCGGCGGGGCGCCGGACTACCGGCCAGGTTGTACTCCACGCGGGTCGGCGGCGGGTACGCGTTGTCGTAGATCGAGTTGTATCGAATCCTGCCCCCGTTCTTGTCGATGAACCTGACGGACTGCTGGAAGAGCGCCGGCGACGGCGATGACGCGGTCACCGTGGCTTCGAAGATGTAGAGACGGTTCTCGTGCATCAGCATCTGCACGAACGTACGGGTCTTGTCGGCGTTGGTGAGCTGGATGCGGCGGCCTACGATGCGGTCGGTGTTCCCGTCACGCGAAGTAGGTGACCTTCGGGTCTTTCTTGAGGAAATTCCACGTCGCGAAATCGACCGCTCCCCGCAGTTCGGCGATCGTACGGGTTGTTGCACTGGTCCGGGCACAGGGTGCAGCCCTTTACGCGATCGGCGTGGAGCTGCTGCACGTTCGAGTAATCGACCACCGTAACCGAGTAGCGGTTCCCGCCGCTCTCCACGGCATGGACGTGACCTGGTATATCGAGGTTGTATTCCGTATGCCAGGTGATATCGCGAACCGTCGGCTGAGCGGGGAAGTTGATCGTGAACAGGTCCGTCCGGCTGGCGTATTCGATCCATTCCTGCGCGGCCGAGGGTGCCGCCAGAACGAGGACCAACGCTGGGACGATTGGTATCAGGCGCATCACGTACCTCCTGTCGTCGTGTCCGGGACCGCCCGGCGCTGCCGGCGAAGCGGATGTTACACCCGTTGACGCTGTCGTGACAGTGGGGCGGGTCCCACGACGCCAGAGGCGATCCCGCGCGTCGTGGACCCGCCGGGAACGCCCTCAGAAGTTCATGTTGACGCCGAACCGGATCACGCGCGGCGCGAGCACGCCGGTCGCGTTGCGCCACGCCGGTCCCAACCGCGTGGTCATCACGAGGACGTCGTTCGCGTTGGTCAGGTTGAAGATGTCGAACTGCGGCTCGATGCGGCGCCGCCGCGCGGCAGACGGAACACACGGCTGAAGCGCAAATCGACCTGGTGCAGGCGCGACTCCTGGAAGTACGTGTTCGGCAGCACGACGTCGGTCGTGACCGTCGCGGTGCAGGGAACGCGCCCGCCGCACGCGGCCAGGCTGCGTCCGAGCGACGCGGCCGCCTGCGTATTGGTCACGACCATGTCAGCCGCCGTCGCCAGCGGCGCGATGTCCTGGTAGTTCGCGCTCGCCTGGAACCGCCACCACAGCGGATAGACGACCGATGCCTTGAACTGCGTGAGGCCGTTCCACGGCGTGGACACGTGGCAGTACTGGGACGTGCGCGACGTCGACGCGAGCGCGTTCTGCGCGAGGATGTTCGGCAGGTTGTTCTGATAGCAGTTATCCGTTGTCGTCGAGCCCGTCGAGAACCCCGCCTGCACGAAACCTCCCGCACCGAACCGCACGGTCATCGATGCGTCAACGCCGCTGTACACCTCCGTGTGCTTGCCGTAATGTTCGGACAGCGCAATCAGGTTGTCGGTGAGGCCGAACTTCGCGGGCGTGACGTCGTAGAGCCCGCAAATCTGCTGGCCACCGCCGCCGGGCAACCCCGGATTGGCCGGCGCGCTGACGCAGTACGGGTCGAAGTCCTTCGCCGTGACCGCGCGGTTGTCCGTGACGCGGAAGTTGCCGCACACGTGCGGAAGTAGCCGACGTTGACCGCGACGCCCGGCCGGAGCTGCTGCGACAGCTGCAGCGATCCCTGCCAGCTGTACGGCCGGTTGCCGGTCAGCACATCGTCAGCGTAGGTGGTGCGGCGCACGACCTGGCCGAACGCGGTGTTGAGAGCGGGCCGAGCTCGCTCTCCTGCGGGATGTAGTCGCCGTTGTCGGTCCATGCGCGCGACGCCGTCGTCACCATCTGGTTGACCGGGCTGTTGGCCAGGATGATGCCCTGCATCGGCTCGAAGATCACGTAGCGGCCGACGAACCCCTTCACCGCGGTGCGCCCCGTGCCGAACAGGTCGTAGGCGGCGCCGATGCGCGGCGACCAGTCCTTCCAGCTGGGGACGTTCTTCACCGCCGGGAAGCTGCGCGCCGGCACCCATTTGCCCGCGGGAAGCGTGACCGGTGGAATGCGGCCGTTGAGAGAGTCGAAGCGCATGCCGAGGTTCAGCGTCAGGCGATCGACGGTCCACTGATCCTGCGCGAACACGCCGATGCTCAGCTGCCGGCCCTTGTCGCCGAGCGGCGAGGCGAAGTAGCTGACCGTCGTCGGCACGGTCCCGTTGAAGACATAGCTCGTTTCGTTCCGTGCCGGGCTCCATGACGAAGTTGGTGTCGCGCCATCCGCACAGCGTCTGCACGCCGGTCTTGAAGGCGTGCGACCCCGTCACGTACGACATCGCGAACTTCTGGTTCGTCTGGCCGAAATGCTGGTAGCCGATGCCCGCCATGCCGGCGATCGTCGTCGACGCATTGCCGTAGCCGAAGTTGCGCGACGAGTCCAGGATGAACTGCTGGTCGGATCGGCGTCGCGCCGAACCGCTTCAGATTGAGCTTTCCGTTGACGACGACCGAGCCGGCCTCGAAGAGCAGCCGATTGGTCTGCGGCCGGTTCCACAGCACCTGCCACTGGTAGTTCGGGCGGTAATTCTGGCCGACGAAGGTTTCGGGAGAACGCAGGAACCCGCCGGTCGGGAAGCCGGGGCAATTGCAGATGTGCTCGTACCCGAACATCCCGACGATCTTGTCCTTGGCGGTCGCCTGCCAGGTCGTCCGCATGCGCGCCTCTTGATAGAGGTTGTCCTCACGCGAGGCGCGTCGCGTCGGCTTGGTAGAACAGCGTGCCCGGAGTCTTGTTGAAATAGAGGCCGGGGTAATAGTCGCCGGTCCGCCATTGCCGCAGGCTCAGGAAGAACCACACCTTGTCCTGCTGGATGGGTCCGCCGAAGCCGCCGCCGGCGTCGCACCGCTTGCGGAGGAATGGCGCCGACACGACGCTGCGCGCGCGGAGCGCGTCATCGAGGTTGTCGGATTGCAGCCGTTTCGCGGAGCCGGATGCGTTCAGCGTGCCGCGGAAGGTATTTCCGCCATCCCGCGGGATCACGTTGAGGAGCACGCCACCGCTGGCGAGCTCCGCGGTCGCGCTCGACGTCGTCACCGCCACCTCGTCAACCGTCGCCGGGTTGAGGCTGGTCATGACGTTTCCCGCGGCGACGAGCGTGCCGAAGAACATCCCCTCGCGCAGCTGCTGGAAGTCCGCCGCGCGTCCGCCGTGGATGAGGAACGCCTGCGAGAACTCGCTCTTGCCTCCGCCGACGTCCTGCGTCACGCCGCCGGTGAGGACGGCGCCCGGCAGCAGCGCCGCGTAGTTCCTGATGTTCGATCCGAGCGGAATCGCCTCCGTGACCTCGCGCGAAAAGACGGCCTGCTGCGCGACGTTCTGGTGTCCACGAGCGGCGCCGCGCCGGAGACGGTGATCGTCTCCTGGACGTTGCCGACGGACAGTTCGGCGTTGACCGTTGCCGTGAACCCTGTCGTCAGCTCGACGCCTTCGCGCCGGACGCCGGTGAACCCGGTGAGGGTGAAGGTGACCGCGTAGCTGCCCGGCCGCAGATCGACGATGCGGTAGACGCCCTGACCATCGGTGACTGCCGTGCGCACCTTCTCAATCAACGCGGGACTGGCGGCTTCCACCGTGACGCCGGGGAGCACGCCCCGGACGCATCTCTGACCACACCGCTGATCGTGCCGGTCGCGACAGCCTGCGCCATCGCGACGGCGGGAAGGAGTACTGAGCAGGAACACCAACGCCGCGCGTGCCAGGACCGATCTCACCATCCCTGTCCCCCTACTTGTTCGACATGGGTTCCACCTGCAGGCGGACTCCACCGGATGCGGTGGGTCCGGCTTCAGCCGGACCTAGAGCGTGTTGTAGACGAGCGAAACGAACGCGTCCGGTTGAATGAATCCTTTCCCCAGGCCGCGTCGAACTCCGGCGGTCGGCTTGGCGGCGACGACTTCTTTCTCCGTCCGTCCGGCCATCTTCTGCTTCTGCACGCGGTCGCGGACGGTCGCGAGCATGTCGCGGTATTTCATGAGCGCGGCACGATCGCCGAGGGGCCGTGCCCGGGCACGATACGCGTCTCCGCGTTGCTCATCTTGAGACCCTTCTCCGCGGCGGCAATCATCCCGTCGATGCGTCCTCCGGTGCCGGCGTCGATGAACGGATACTCGCCGTTGAAGAAGGTGTCGCCCATGTGCAGCACGTCACCGATGGCGAACATACACGTAGAGGTCGGTGTCGGTGTGCGCGGGCTGGATGTAGCCAAGGTCGATGTATTCCTCGGTGCCCGTCAGCTCGAACACCACGTGGTCGGTCTGCGTGAACGTCTGCGTCGGCATCGCGGCGGCCGGAGCCGGCCTGAACTTCATGCCGAGCAGGTCGTGCGCCTGCGCGAGCCGCCGTTTCGTGTTCTCGTGCGCGATGAGCTTCGATCCCGTCTTGCGGAAGCTCTCGTTGTTGTCCGCATGGTCGAAGTGCCAGTGCGTGTTGATGGTCGCGACGATGGGCGCGTTGCCGATCGCGTCGAGTCGCTGCTTGAGCCCGGCGAACGCGCCCTGCACGAACGTGTCGACGACGACTTTGCCCTCTTCTCCGTTGCGGACGACGACGCTGCCGCCGGGGCCGGAGAACATCACGATGAGATTGGTCAGCCTCGTCTGCTGAATCGGCGTGGCGGCCATCTGCGCGCGCATCGCGGCGAGCGGGTCGGCGGCGGCCGCGGGTTGCTGTGCGAGCGCGCGCGCCACCGAAGGCGGAATCAGTTGCGCGGCGATCGCCGCTCCGCCGAGCATGCCCGCGCGTTTCAGCAGATCGCGTCTGGTCACGTCGTTAGCCATCATCGTTCTTGATCCCTGATCCCTGATCCCTGATCCCCGATCCCTGATCCCTGATCCCGATCCCTGATCGCTCAGGCGGTTCTGCGTCTTCGCCGCTGCCGATCGCAGCGCCGCGAGCACGCGGGCGGGCGTGAAGCGGAAACGTATGCATCCGCACACCGGTCGCGTCGAAGAACGCGTTCGCGATGGCGGCCGCGCCGGCCGCGAGCGCTTCTCGCCGGCGCCGCTCGCCGGCACACTGGGACGGTTGACCACGACCGCTGTCACGTCCGGGCTTCGCCGAACCGCAGGGGCTGGCATGTGTCCCCAGTCCAGGCTCGTCACGTTGGTCTTCGAGAAGGTGACCTCCTCCTTCAGCATCCGGCTCGCCGCGACGCACATCTGCGCCTCGATCTGGCGCTCGACGATGCCGGGGTTGATCACCTGGCCGGGATCGATCGATCCGAACATGTGCTTCGCGACGACGACGCCCGTTTCGGTGTCCACCTCGATGTCGGCGACCGCGGCACCGTAGGACGACAGGTGCGTGCCGAGCGCGATGCCGCGACCGGTGCGGATCCGTCCGGTTTGCCTGCTGGACGCAATCCGCCGCGGCGCCCATTTCGACGCCTTGGCGACCGCATCGAGCACGCCGAGCCAGCGTTCGCCGTTGATGTTCTGCCGGCGGAACTGGGTACGCATCGATGCCGGCCTTGTAGGCGACTTCGTCCATCGTCTGTTCGCCGGCAAACGACAGCGCGATGTCCATCGGCGAGCGCAGCGGCGCGGCCTTGAAATAGCCGTTCATCCCCGGCACGCGGTGATTGACGATGCGCCAGTTCGGGATCGTGTACTGGTCGCCGGTGTTGAAGAGCGTCGGGCCCTGTGCGCGGATGCCGTCGCCTTCGCCCGGCTTCTTGGTCCCGATCATGATCTCGGTCGTGTCGCCCGAGGTGAAGTTGTGCTGCCAGCCGTGATACTCGTAGGCGACGATCTTCCCCTTGTCGTCGCAGGCGATCTTCACGTCGGCGGTGTGCGCCTGCTGGTAGTGGTCCCAGCCGTGCTCGTCCCATCGCATCAACTGCAGGCGGACCGGCGCGCCGGCTTCCTGCGACAGCACGGCGGCGGCCATCGCGCAGTCTTCCTGGCAGCCGCGTCCGCATGACGGCGACGTTTCGGCGAACCGGACGACGACTTTCTCGGGCGCCAGCTCCGGTGACGCCGCACACGACCTGACGCGTTCCGTAGATGGTCTGGCGGGACGAGTAGACGAGCGCGGAATCGCGCTTGATGTCGGCAATGGCGCAGTTGGGCGCGAACGGCCCGTGCAACTGGGTACGGCGCGTCGTAGCGGCCCGACGCCACGTGTGGCGCGCGCGCGAACGCGGCGGTGCAATCGCCGCGATCGAGCACGAACCGATCGACGGTTTTGGCGGCCCGCATCTGGTCGTGCAACGCCTCCTGCGACGCAGGCAGGATCGCCGGCATGTCCCAGGTGACTTTCAGCTGCTGCGCGGCCTTGACCGCATCCCACTCGAGCGGCGCCACGACGCCGATGAAGTCCCCGCGGCGGATCACGCGTGCGCCCGCGATGCCGCTGATGGAGCTCGGATCAATGCTCATCACCTTCGCGCCGTGGAGGAACGACCCTGGCCCCGCGGCCGGACCACGCGGCCGTGCAGCATGCCGGGCACCTTGATGTGCTGCAGGTAGACGTACTTGCCTGCGGCCTTCGGCGGAACGTCGCGGCGCGGCACGGGCGTGCCGACGATCGTGTGCTTGCGGTAGTCCTTGATCGGCGCTCGTCCGGTGAACGGCACGTCGAAGCGGCGATCGCCAAGCAGCTCGCCGTAGGTGACCGACTTGCCAGGCGTGCCGACGACCGAGACGACGCCCTTGCTCACCGCCAGGCGATCCACGGGCGCGCCAAGACGCGTGGAGGCGAGATTCAGGAGCGCCTGCCGCGCATCGGCGGCCGCCAGACGAACGCGCACGCCGCCGCGCGCGATGCCGGCGCTCGCCGCCGTCAGTCCCCTGGTTCGGCGACTTTGCCGGTCTCGAGCGGCATCCCCGCACCTGGGACATGTCCATGTCGAGCTCTTCGGCCGCAATCATGAGGAGCGTCGTCGAGATGCCCTGGCCGAGCTCGTGATGGCCGTGAATGATCGTCGCCGTGTTGTCGGCGTGAATCGCAATCCAGGTGTCGAGTTGATTGGCGCTCGGCTGCATCGGCCCGTCATTCGCCCCGGTCAGCTGACCCGGGTTCTGCGCGAACGCGGACGGAGCGATGGCGAAGCCGACGACCAGCGCGCCGCCGGCCTTGAGGAAGTCGCGTCTCGGAAGTCCGGACGAAAAGCTTTCACTCATCGCCCACCTCCCGCCATCGCGAGCCCTGCACGCTTGATCGCCTTCATCAGGCGCGGATACGTACCGCAGCGGCAGATGTGTCCGTTCATCGCCGTGCGAATCTCCGCGTCGGTCGGCTTCGCGTTCTTCGACAGCAGCTCCGCCGCCTTGATCATCTGGCCGTTGTAGCAGTAGCCGCACTGCAGCGCCTGCTCGTCGATGACCGCCTGCTGGATCGGGTGGAGCTCGGGAACCGTGGCGAGCTTCTGCCGCTGCGCGTGCCAGGCGGGGAGACCCTCGAGCGTCGTGACCGACTTGCCTTCCACGCGCGACAGCGGCGTCACGCACGAACGCGTTTCCACGCCATCGACCAGGACGGAACACGCGCCGCACTGCGCAAGCCCGCACCCGAAGCGCGGCCCCTGCAGCGAGAGGTCGTTGATCAGCACGCACAGGAGAGGAGCGTCCGGCGCAGCCTCCAATTCCTGCATGCGCTCGTTCACGGTCAGTCTGGTGGCCACGGTCGTCCTCCTCCCGGCGCTCGGCGGCTCGAACTGTCTCAGCATCTGAGGTGGTGCGGATTCTAGCGCAGACGTTCGAGACGTCGCTCGAAAAGTTGCTCGACGCTCGTTCTCAGCGAGGGCACGTGCAGGCGGTTCAACGGGGGCGCGGGTGAAGCCGCCAATCACGCGGGCGCGCGTGGCAGGATCGTCGTCCGGGAGCGGCTCGATGGCCACGGGTAGTGGCGTCTCCAGCCTCGCGCTTCGGCGACAGCAACGCGCGAGCGACGAGCCGCGTGCGCGTCTTCTGCGACTCGGCGCAGACGCTGCTCCTGCTGAACACGCCTCGTGCCCGGCCGGCGAGGATGTCTCGTGTGCCGCCTGCGGCTGACGCAACCGGGAGCGGCGTGGTCGATAAGGGCGTGCGTGTTCAGGAGCCGATTGCCGTCGGCGACGTAAAAGCCGTTCAGCGTGCACGTGGCGCGCTCACCAGCAAGCGTCACGATCTCTCGTCGCGGATGAACGCGCCACCAAGGGCGGCCGCGTTCGACCTGTAATTGGCGTCGGTGCCAGCAATCACGTGCGTGGCGGCCGTGAGATATGCCGCGGTGCTCTCGCCCTGCACCGTGTAGTGATCGAGCGAGGCGCCGTTGCCGAGCACGACCTCGGTGACCGCATTCGTGAAGTAGTGCACGTCGTCCGGGCCCGCATAGCTCTCGACGACGGTGGCACAGGCTCTCCTCGCCGAGGACGACCAGCACGCGCGGCTGCGACATCGCCGGCGTCGCATCCGCCTCACCGGTCGAGATGAAGCGCACGTGAATCGGCGCCTCGATTGCCAGCGCGGCGGCACCAGGATCGCGGCGCTGTCTTCGAAGAGCGCGGTGTTGAGCGCGACGAGCGGGAAATGATCGATGCGCGGCGACGCGTGCGAAGAACGCGGCGAGCTCGTCCGCATTCGAGGCGAGCAGCGACGCGAGCGGCGCGGCGATCGCGCCGTTCGGCAGCGCACTGGTTCTGGATCGCGCCGCCATCAGGTAGCCGTTCGCGAATACGAGCTCGACGCACGCATCGCGCAGCGACAGATCGGCGACCGTGGCGTCGCGCTCGCCGTCCGCCGGCTTGGCCCCCATCGTAAAGCAGGTCTCGGCGAGCGGCGTGACGTCGATCGACCGCCAGCTCTCGTCGTTCGCGGTCGGGAAGCCAAGCAGCAGGAAGCGATCGAACGCTTCGCACCGCAGGTCGTCGAACTGGATCGACTCGCCCCGGCGCCGCCGCGCGAGCTCGAAGTCCGTCTTGTAGTGGCTTAGCCACGGCGTCAACGGCATCGGGTGTATGCTACCCGCCAAATTCCAGCCAAAGGATTGCGATGATCTCCACGCGCGTTGTCGTCGTTGCCTTCTGCACGCTTCTCGCCGCGCAGCTGTCGCCGGTGGTGACCGCGCAACGTGCGCCGGCGGCGATGCAGCCGATCGTCGGAACGTGGCAGCTCTCGGGACTCGAGCGCGGCGCGCCGGGACAGGCGCTGGCGCGCGTCCCGAACCCCGTCGGCATGCTGATCCAGGCCGCGAACGGCTACGTCCTCGAGATCGTGTCCCAGGCGGCGCGCGTCCCGCGACGCTCAATGCCGCGGAACAGTTCATGACGTACCCAGGCGTTCTGGGGGACTCGGCGACCGTCGAGGACAACGGATCGACAGTCGCGTATCACGTTGACGGCGATCTCGATCCTGGCCGCACCGGCCAGCGGTTCACGCGATCGTTCGAACGCAAGGGGACGCAGCTCGTGCTGACCGATATGTCCTCCGAGGGACGATCGGTCATGAAGACCACCTGGGAGCGGATCCCGGAGCTCGAAGTGCTGCCCGGAATGGCAGGAGCCGGTTGTCGGATTCTGGCAGTGGACCGCCGCCGGCCCTGTTCAACGCCGCCGGCACCAATCTCCGGCCCGCCTACCGCGACGCGAGCGTCATCGTCTATACGCCGACCGGTCACATGGCGGTTCTGTATCTCGGGCCGCCGGGACGGAAGACGTTCGCGGCCGCGACCCCCACGCCTGAAGAGGCGCGCCGCGTGGCAGGGATCGGTCTCGTATTACGGCACCTACATCGTGCAGCCGAAGAGCCGCACGATGTTTCATTACCAGCTCGGCGCGGCGAACCCGACGGCGGTCGGCGGCTCGTTCATGCGGAACTTCGAGCTGAACGAACCGCAGGTCAAGCTCATATTTCCGCCGACAATGCTGGACGGCCAGCAGGTTCGCAACATGCTCACGCTGAAGCGGCTCGCCGGCGTCAGGGAGATGTGGCCGGACTTCAAGCGCTGACCCATGATCGGTCGCGTCCGCCTTCAGCAAAGGTCCGGCTAAGCCGGACCCCACCGGCGATGTGGGTCCCGCCTTCGAGGCGGACCAATGAGGAGACATATGAATCACAAGACTCGGCTTTACTCCGCGGCGGCTGCGCTGCTGGCGCCCGCGTTGCGCGCGCAGTCGACGGAGCAGCAGATCATCGCCGACGCGGCCTCCGCGATGGGCGGCCGCGACCGCATCCTCGCCGTGAAGACGCTCGTCGTCCAGGGCGGCGGCCACGATCTGAACGTGCGGCCAGTCGCTCCGCTACGACGAGCTCAGCGTTGCAATCGGACGCGTGGCAGATTCGCGACTACAAGCGGACCTATGACCTGGCGAACACGCGTGCGCGCTTCGAGGTGGTCCGCGCCGCGCAATGCCCCTATTTCAGGGCATCGGCGGAGAGCGCGTCACCCAGGGCTCGACGGCGACGTCGCCCTTCAACATCGCGCGCAACGGCAACGCCACGCGGCGTGTTCGGTGGCCAGGCCGCGGCCCGGCGCGTCGGCTACTGCGTCATCCGGCTGACGCTCGTTCGCGCGGCGCTCGACCCGTGTCGGCGAAGCTCTCGAACGGTCGCACGCAGGGTGGCGATCGTCTCGTGGACGTCACGATCGGCACCGTCACGCTGACGCTCGGCATCAACAGCAGCACGAAACTTCCGGCGCGTATCGTCCAGATGACCGACAGCCCGACGATGGGCGACACGGCGGTGCAGGCGCTGTTCCGGCGAATATGCGGCCGTCAACGGCATCCAGCTGCCGACGCGCATCACGACGCGCACCGATCGCTGGCTCAGCGCCCGACGTGCGCATCCCTGAGCCAGAGTGATCGACGCCGACGCCGGCAACCTCGCGGCGCCTGCCGCCCGTCAGGTCAGCGACGCAGCAGGGGCCGCCACCGGCGCCGATGACGACCGCCCGCGAGGTCGCGAAGGGTCTCTGGTACGTCGAAGGGGACGACGCACAAGAGCCTGCTGGCGGAGTTCTCCGGATCACATGCTGCTCATCGAGGCGCCCAACGACGAGCGGGTCCGCGCCGTGCTGGCCAAAGCGAAGGAGCTGCGGCCCAACAAGCCCGTCACGACGCTCCTCGTCACGCATCACCACGCCGACCATACGGGCGGGTGCGGCTGGCGGTGGCCGAAGGTGTGACCGAAATCATCACGCACCGGAGCAACGTCGCGTATCTCAATGACGTGCTGATGCGGCCGCACACGCGATCAACCCCGACGACCTGGCAGAAGGGGAGCGTCAAGCTGCCGAAGATCACCGCGATCGACGACACCGGCGTGCTGCGCGACGCGATGATGACCGTGAACATGCACATACGCGACAACTCGCACGCCGACTCGATGATGATGCTGTAGCTCCCGGGCGGGAAGATCCTGTCGCAGCCCGACATCTACATGCCGAACGATGCGCGGAACGTCATCGAGGGAGAACCGCTCGGCCACGCGCCGTGGCTGCAGAACCTGGCGGGCAACATCGCGCTGCGGAAGCTCGACGTGGAGTACACGCCCCCATCCACGGCGACTACGTCACGAACAAACAGTTCCTCGACTCGCTGATCTTCGCGACGCAGTTCGTGCCGGGAGCGAAATCGACGAGCGACGGTCCGCCGGGTCCGCGTTCGCTCGGCACCTGGGCTCCGGCGGAGCCCGGCCCACACGCGTAGGGCGGGTCCCGCACCGGGAGACCGGTGCCAGCGACCAGCGGACCCGCCGTCAACTCAACTACCAACTACCAACTACCAACTACCAACGAATCACAGCGTGCTCAGCAGCGTGTAGCCATGCTCCTGCGCGCGATTCACGGCGACGACCCCTGCCGCGACCATGTGGCTGTTCGGGATGGTGTTCGCGATCAGCTCTTTAGCAGACGGCGTCGGCGTTTCCGCCAGACATCATCGCCAGCTGCCCGCGAAGAAGTGCGTCGCCATGTCGCACACGGCGAAGCGCGTGCCGCGCCGACGACCGAGTCGATCGTGCTCCCAGGTTCGGCAGCGCCATGCGCGTGCTCGGCCGAGTTCAGCAGGTTCGTCGACGGCGCCTGCTTCGTTTTCGGATCGGTGAACTCCACCATCATGCTCAAGGGCTTTCCGTAGCTCGCCCACATGGCGTCGTTGAACGCAAACGGCGTCGCGAAGTGCCGGAGGCACGCCACCACGACAATGTCGCTTTCGGGAAGGGCGTAGCCGGACTTGTTGGCCACGTACAGGTTGTTGGCGTACGCATCGCCTCGCCCGCGCCCCGCGCCGTCGACGCGTCGATGAAGATGCGATGTCTGCCTGCGACGGCGTCGAGCCATGCATCCTGCTGATGACGCGTCGGCTGAAAGCGCCCGGCCGCGTTCTGCCCCGCGGCCGGCTTCGCGACCAGGGCCACGCCGACGGCGGCCGCTCCCAGGCCTGAAATCATCGAACGTCGAGCGCGCATGTCCTTTGTCATTTGTTGCTCCTTAGACACGGAAAGACCGACCAACGACCAACTGACGATCAGCCGGGTCCGCGACGCGGGTTGACAATCGCGCCGCGGCACCCGGCCTCCGCACGTGGGGCGGGTTCTGCGGAGCACCGGCACCGGGCGAACGCGGACCCGCCGTCCATCAGAAGTTCATATTTACCCCGAACTTCACCGTGCGCGGGTTCAGCACGGACGTCGCGTTCTCCCACGCGGCGCCGAACCGCGTCGTCATCGCCGTCACCGGATTCGAAGTTGAACAGGTTGTAGAGATCGATCTGCGGCTGGAAACGGACGTTGCCGTGACGGAAGTTGCGCGTGACCCGGACGTCGAGCTGCCGGATGCGCGCTTCACGGTAGTACGTGCCAGCAGGGAGCAGCGCGTTCGCGGGAATCAGCTCCACCGGTAATGGCGTCGCCGTGCACGTCGGCCGCGTGCCGCACGCGCCGAGGTTCGCGGCCGAGCGACGGCGCAATTTGCGCGTTGGTCGGCACGTAGCTCGCCGTCGTCGGAATCGGCGCGCTGTCCTGATACGTGCCGCTCAACTGGAGATTCCACGCAAATCGGATAGATTCCCGAAAACTTGTACTGCGTCGATCCGGACCAGGGCGGCGCCACGTCGCACTGATACATGTCCTGCGGCGAATCGACCGTGAAGCAGCGGCTGATCGCCTGGCTGCCGGTGGACATGCCTCCCCGCAACACGCCGCCCGTGCCGAAGCGCATGTTCACCGACGCGTCGATGCCGTTGTAGTGCTCCTATTGTCACCGTAGCTTCGACGCCTGCTCCACGGGTTGTCCACGATGCCGAACTTCGCGGGGTTGAGGTCGTAGAGGCCGCAAATCTGCTTTCCGCTCACGTCGGACGGCAGGTGCGGATGCACGGCGCGGTGATGCAGTACTGGCTGTAGTCGGTCGGCGCAACCGCCAGGTTGTCGATCACCGTGAAGTTGCCATGCCACATGCGGGAGTAGCCGAGGTTCACCGCGAGGCCCGGCTTGAGCTCGTGCTGGATCTGGAACGACGTCCGCCAGTTGCATGCGGCCGCATCGTTGAGTCCGCGGACGACGTCGTCCGCATATCTCGTGGTTGGCTGCCTTGTCTGGCCGGAACGCGCTGTCGGACAGCGGACCCAGCTCCGACTCCTGGGGAACATAGTCACCGTTGGCGTCCGTCCACGCCCGCGTCGCGTTGAGCACGAGGAGGTTCGACGGATTGTTCGCCGTCGTGATCCCGAACGCCTCGAAGTTGACGTAGCGGCCGAGGAACGCTTTCACCGCGGTCTTGCCGTTGCCGAACAGATCGTAGGCGGCGCCGACGCGCGGGTTGATGTCGGACCAGTTGGGAACGTTCTTCACGGCCTTGAAATCGCGCGCCGGAACGAACGTGCCCCCGCGGGCATGTGTTGATCGCGCACGACGCCGTTCAGGTAGTCGTAACGCACGCCGAGATTCAGCGTCACGCGACTCACGTTCCACTGATCCTGGAAATACAGGCCCAGCGTCTCCTGGCGCTGATCGGTCGCAAGCGGCCCGGCGTAGTAGGTCACCGATACCGGTGTCGTGCCGAGGAACGATGTAGCTGCGATCGGCGAATGGACCCGGATCCTGGTAGAAGAACGTGCTCGCGCGGCGCGTAAAGGAACTGCAGCCCGCCTTTGAACGCATGCGAGCCGGTCACATGCCGACACGGCGAACTTCTCGTTGGTCGGGTGCGTCTTCTGATAGCCGAAGCTGTCGGAGAGGCCGTAGCCGAAACGATGGTTGCCGTACCGATAGTTCCTCGACTGATCGAGGCACTGCCGGATCGCCGGGCGTCGAGCCGACGCGGAGGCGCTGCTGCACGAGCGACACGAACGTGAAGCCGCCCTCGAGCAGCAGACGGTTGGTCACCGGCGAGCTCCAGATCACCTGCCCGTTTCGATTGGGCCAGTAGAACGCGCTGCCCGACGCCGCCGCATCGCGCTGCCCCGTGCTGACGTTGTTCAGGCAGTTGCAGTTGCGTTCCACGCCGAAGGTCGCCGCGATCTTGTTCTTCCGCGTCGCCTGCCACGTCAGACGGATGCGATTGTCCCAGTAGTAGTTGTCGTCGTAGAGCGGCCGGCTCAGATCGGGCGTGTAGAACAGCGTGCCCTGCGTCTTGTTGAAGTAGTTGCCGGGGACGTAGGTGGAGGTCGCCCAGTAGCGCGAGCTGGCGAGAGAACCAGGCTTGTCCCGCCTGAGCGGCCCGCCGAGACCGCCTCCCGCGTCGTAACGCTTGCGGATTGCGGCGATCACCGTAACGCCGCGCGCTTTCAGCGAGTCGTCCAGGTTGCCCGACTGCAGCGACTGGTTCGCGAGAGTTGCCGAGAACGAGCCGCTGAAAATGTTGCCGCCGTCGCGCCGGCACCACGTTGATGAGGCGCTCCACCGCTTTCGGCTTCGGCCGTCGCCCCGCTGGTCTGCACGGTGACTTCGTCCACCGTCGCCTGGTTAGAGCTGCTCATCTTGTTGCCGGCCGCCACCAGCGTTTCCCCAAGAACATCCCGTCGCGCAGTTGCTGGAAGTCGCCGGAACGCGCGCCGTGGATCGTGAACCCGGTCTGAAACTCCCCGCGGCTGCCACCGACATCCGGGCCGATGCGCCCGCTCGTCGAGCACGCGCGCCCGGAATCATCGTCAGCGTGCACGATTGATCAGGTCCGGACTCGACGGCAGCTGCTCGGTGATCGTCCGGCTGAAGACGCGCTGCTGATTCACGTTCTGGGTGTCCACCAGCGGCGCGGCGCCGGAGACGGTGAGCGTCTCTTCGAGCGAGCCGACCTTCATCTCGGCGTTCACCGTGGCCGTGGAGCCGGTCGTCAGCTCGAGGCCTTCGCGGCGGAACGTCCCGAAGCCGGGAAGCGTGAAGGTGACGGTGGCAGGCGCCGGGCCGCAGATCGACGATGCGATAGACGCCCTGGTCGTCGCTGACGGCCGTGCGGACTCTCTCGATGAGGGCCGGGCTTGCGGCTTCCACTGTCACGCCGGGAAGCACCGCGCCGGATTGGTCTTTCACCACGCCGCCAATCGTGCCGCTCGAGAGGCTCTGGGGGCGTGCGGTGGCGGTGGTGGAGGACCGCCAGTACGAATGCGAGAAGAAACCACGGTCCGCTTTGGTCATGACTCTCCTCCCCTAGCGCGTTTGCGGCGTCCGTGTGGTCATCGACGTCATCGTGAGCACCGACTCGAGAAACTCTGGCTGTAGGGCACGAGGCGTCCATGGATGGGCATCATGAACTCGACCTGCAAT
>ERZ1370068.7919-contig-6809_pt1 | contig 32196 bp, 33 predicted proteins | sample MGYA00561227_ERZ1370068 | MGnify/ENA primary metagenome ERZ1370068 (study PRJEB38410, sample SAMEA6850437) | metagenome | study: Metagenomic assessment of the ecological functions of the soil: analysis of the soil microbiota associated with the...
CCGCTACGCATTGCTCGATCTCGCCGCGTCGCCACGCCGCCGCCGCCGCCAGCCTGCCGTCCTGTTGACCGGCTTCACCCGGGCCGACGCGATCGCCTCCCTCGTCGTCGTGGGTCTCACGATCCGTGCCGGCATCGGTCTCGTCCGGGACAGTGGCCGGATTCTGCTCGAAGCGGCTCCGGCCGGAGCTCGACCCGGCCCGGATCGGGACCGAGATGGCCGCCTTGCCTGGCGTTTCCGAGGTCCACGACCTGCACGTCTGGGAGATCACCTCCGGAGCGCCGGCGCTGTCTCGCCCACGTTCTGGTTGAGCCCACCCTGGACTGCCGCTGACGTCCGCAGAAGAACTCGCGAAAACTGCTGCGCGAGCGATACCACCTAGAGCCACACGACCTTACAGGTCGATCACGCGCAACCGACCGTCCTAAGGATCGGCCCGCGCGGACGGCGGGCCGGCGTCGTCTGGACTGAGTGCGGCAGGAGCGCAGCGACCAGGCGCGAGGGAAGGCGACGCGTCAAGCGGCGCAGACCCGCGCGAGCGGAAGGCGAGCGCCAGGATTGCAGCGGGCCGGCGTCGAGCTGGACTGAGTGCGGCGGGAGCGCAGTTGCCAGGCAACATCAGCTGGGGCGCGGTCCGAAAAGAGCCGGTCGAGCGATGCCCGGAGGCGAGCGCCAGCATTAGTGTGACGCGGGATGGTCCCCCCCCGCCTGCCACGATCCCACCGCACGTACTCGTCGTTGACGACGACGAGGCGATCTCGGCCGCCCTGCGGCCGGGCGCTCGAGTACGAGGGGCTGCGGGTCAGCCTGGCCAGGGACGGCTACGCCGCGCTGGAGCGAGATCCGCCGGCAGTCGCCCGACCTGGTGGTGCTCGACCTCATGCTGCCCGGCCTGGACGGCCTCGAGGTCTGCCGAGCGCCTGCGGCGCGCAGCGCTCCGGCCTACTGGTGCTCATGCTCACCGCCCGCGACGCCATGTCCGACCGGGTGCGCGCGGCCTCGACGCCGGCGCCGACGACTACCTGATCAAGCCGTTCGCCTACGAGGAGCTGCTCGGCCCGGGTCCGCGCGCTGCTGCGCGCGCCGGGTCCGGCCGACGAGGCACCCTCTGACCTTCGCCGACCTCGTGCTCGACCTGTCGCGCCCGCGAGGTGCACCGGGGCCGACCGGGCGATCGACCTCACCGCGCAGGAGTTCGACCTGCTGGCACCACTTCCTCGGCGCACCCGCGCCAGGTGCTCAGCCGCGCCCAACTGCTCGACGCGGTGTGGGGTCTGCCGGCGGCCACCGCGAGCAACGTCGTCGACGTGTACGTCGGCTACCTGCGGACCAAGCTCGAGGCGGCCGGCGAGGCACGCGCCTGCTGCACACGGTGCGCGGGGTCGGCTACGTGCTGCGGCGCCGCCCAGATGTCGATCCGGACCGCGCATCATGCTCGCCGGCGTCGGCATCGTGACCGATAGTCATCTGCTGCCTGTCCTCGTCGCTGCTTACGCGCTCATCTCGCGCGGGCTGGGCACCGACCGCGGACACCGAGCTGTCGGCCCGGGCCGACGCGCGGTGAGCCAGCCTCAGGCCGGTCACCTCGGCTGATGCGCCGACTCCGCACCCGCGCGCTACGCGCCGATCGACCCGCGCTCCAGTCTGGACATATACCTGGTCGTACTGGCCGACGGACGGCTCCGTCCTGTCACTCGACCGGGCTGGGACCGTGCCGTCCCCACCGAGATGCTCGCGGCGCCGCACCGCCGCGACGGTCGGTCCGCCGCGTCCATCCCGCTAGCCGGGCGGGCAACCCGACGAGACCGTACGCGTCCAGGTGCGCCGCTGGACCCGGCCGGACCTGAACCTGAGCGGGTTCGTGGTGGCCGGGCAGACCAGCCGCAAGACCAACCAGGACCGGGCCGGGCTGAGTCGTGCTGTTCACCGTCTCCGGCTTCATCACGCTTCGTGGCGGCCGCGGTCGCGGTCTGGTTCGCCACCGGGCGGGCCCTGCGGCCACTGCGTCAGATGGCGGCCATGGCCGACGAGGTCGGCCGCTCGCTGGAACCTCGGCGCCCGGCTGCCCGCCGTCACCGCCCAGGACGTGGTCGGCCGGCTCACCACCAGCTTCAACGCGATGATGGACCGGCTGCGAGCAGGCCTACGCCCGGGTCGCGTCGGCCCTCGCCGCCCAGCAACGGTTCACCGCCGACGCCTCGCACGAGCTGCGCACGCCGCTGACGACCATCCGGCAACAACGCCGAGTTCCTGCTGCAGCACCCGTCCGCCAAGGAATCCGACCGGACCGAGGCCCTGTGGGACATCGCTGGCGAGGTCGGTCCGGATGAGCCGGCTCATCGAGAACCTGCTGACCCTGGCCCGGGCCGACGGCGGCGTCCGCTCTGCACCGGGTCCCGGTCGACCTTCGCGCCATGCTCGCCGAGGCGGTCTGCCGGCAGGCGGCCACCCTGCGCCCCGGCCTCGCGAGATCGGGTTCGCCGGTACGCCGGCCCGAGCCGTGCAGCCACGGCGAGGACATGCTGCGGCAGCTGCTCTGGATCCTGCTCGACAACGCGGTCAAGTTCACCCGTCGCCGCCGGCCGGGTCTGGGTGGCGTCACCCAGCGCGGCGCCACCGCGTGGCGTGCTCACCGTCGCCGACGACGGCGACCGGTCTGCCGTCCAGTGGCTCGCGGAGCGGATCTTCGACCGGCTCTACCGGGCGGATCGCGTCGCGCAGCGGCGCGGGTGCGGGCCTGGGGCCTGGCGATCGCGGCGTGGATCGTGCGGCGAGCACGGCGGGAGCGGTGGTGGCCGCGAACAACGACCGCGGCAGGAGCGACAGCCTTCTCGGTGGAGCTGCCCGGCGCGCCGGGCGCGAGACGGGCCGACGCTCGCCCTCGCCGCCAGCCAAGCCCCCCCGCGCGCGCCACCCCCGGGAGCCGCGCGTCGGCCAGGCGCTCGCGCACCGGTCAGCTGATCTTGGGCGGGCGGGTCGCTGATCGACGCCTCGATCATGGCGGCGACCTCATGACCGGCGAGCGTCGTCGGCGGAGTGCACCGCGATCGGCGGCGATCGGTGTCGTCGGCCGGGAGCGTCGGGGCCGGTGCGGTGGCGGCATCGGCCTCGTCGGCGCCGAGCTGCGCGCCGCGCGTCGGGCGGCCCGGCTGGCGCAGTGAACAGCGGGGTGCTGGCGATGCCGCCCGAGGATGGCGACGGCCAGGGCGACCCAGAGAGAAGTCCTGCAGGTAGCGCTCGGCGGTGCGGCCCGCGCGTACATGGCATAGGCGGTCAGGAAGGACCCACGCGATGCCGCCGCTGGCATTGGCGACCAGGAACTGGCGGTACGGGACGCGCAGCGCGCCGGCGAGCGGGCCGGCCAGGATCCGCAACAGGGCGACGAAGCGGCCGAAGAAGACGGCCCACACCCCCACTTGCGCGAAGACCTTCTCCGCCGGGCCAGGTGGTGCGGGCCGAAGTGCTTGGGGAACCGCCGCCCGAACCGTTCCAGCAGCGGGCGACCGCCCCGGTGGCCGATGGTAGTACCCGATCGAGTCGCCGGATGATGGCGCCGATCGCGGCGGCGGTCGCGACGCCGAAGACGTGTTGATCACGCCGGACGCGGCCAGCAGGGCGGCGCTGACGAGGTGAGCTCACGCCGGGATGGGTATGCCCATGCTCTCGGTGAGGATGATGCGCGCCGACCACGAGGTAGATCAACAGCGGCGGGGAGTCCGCCCAGCCAGACGTCGATGCCGAGCATGTGATCTCCCTCGCTCGCGGTGGGGCCGTGTAGCAGTAGGCAACCCGGCGGCAAAGACGCCGCGCGGTGCTGGAAGCTGACCCAGGTGAGGTCAGGCGGTCTCCTGAAGACGCCAGCGTCGACCAGGCGCTTCTCGGTGACGTCCCAGCCGTGGCTCGGGTGAGCTGCGGCCAGAGCGACGCAGTTCGGCGCGGATCTTGGCGCCGTGACCGGCGCGCGGTCAGCACCCGGATCTCCTCGACGAACGCGTCGGAGTCCGTGCGCAGGTGGACGGTCTTGCCGTTGGTGAGGTTGCGCACGTACGCGTGCTTCCCGCCGTTGAGCGGGATCGACGTACTTGAACTCGCCGAGCACGCTGAGTGCGCCGCCGGTGGACTGGCCGGCGCGGACGGACGCGCGCGCGGTCTTGGAGGTGTTGCTCGCCATGGCAGAACTCCTTGCCGGGAGGAAAGGGACATTACGGGAGGTGTGCGGACGCACGTCCGGCCGAACTCGTTAGCCTGGACGAGTCGGCATGCCGACGTGCGTATCGGATGTCGGCGGAAAACCCAGTTGGACATTGACGCGGGCATGATGATGCATCTGGCGTACCGACAACACAGCGTCATCCTTTCGCCTGCAGAGGCGTTGATCGGTTAGCTAGATGCACGGCGGACGAGGTCCGTACCGCTGGATGAGGTCGTTGGGGAAGACGCACCTCATCCCTGGAGGTAAAAGGCCGTGCCAAGCCGTGGTGTTCTCTATGTGACTCGGCCCCACTCGCCGTGGTACTCCACGTCGAGTGGGCGATTGCGCGCGTCGCTCGGCTTGCCGGTGCGCATCGGAGTGGTCCGCCCAGCCCGTCGACAGCAGCACCCGGCGGGCGGAGTGCAACTGGTCGGGCGTCTCGGCACGGCCGGGGTGGAGCTCCGCTGCTGGCGCTGCGGTGTTGGCCGATGCTCCGGTTCGAGGTCACCGAGGAGCCCAGCCCGGGATCTCGATGGTGAACGATTCATGCACGTACCGGTCGGGTGTTCCGTGCCACGGTGAGCGTCACCGGCGACCTGATGATCACAGAGGACCAGGTGCGCAGCGTGCTCGCGACCACACGTGGCAGCGAGGCGGATCGCCCACGCCCCTCGATTGCCTCTTGGGCACGGCATGGGACGAGGAGCCTCGAGCTGTACCGGTACGCGCCGGCGAGGGCGCTCCGGCGACGAGGCTCACGCAGGTCAGCTGAGAGACGAATGGGCATGGCGGCGCTGCGTATGTGATGGTTGACCGGTGCGCGCCACTCCCGGCGTGCCGCCTGCGGGGCGGCCTGCCTCGCACTGATCGCGACCCTGCTCGCCATGCTGGTGCCTGCTCGTCGCGTAACGACCCTGACCGCCCGTGAATCCGCCCGCGCCCACCCCGAACCCGACTGCCGCCGATCGGGCAGCGGCGTTGGTGGCGCGAACTCACCGACCCCGGAACTGGTCGGGCAGGTGCTCATGCCATCAGTCAGTCCCGGCGCGCCGGCGGAACAGTCGGCGAGCTCGTCGCCGACTTCCAACTCGGCGGACTGATCCTGATGGGGACGTGCAGAACACCGCGGCCGGCGGCACCGCGGCCCAGGTACGGGCGCTCACCGACGCGTTGCGGGCAGCCGGGCCAGTGGTCGCGGGCGAGAAGCCAGACCTGCTGTTAGGCACGGATCAGGAGTACGGGTGGGTCACCCGGATCGTCGGGGCCCGTGCAGCTGCCCAGTGCGATGACCTCGGCGCCGCGGGCCGTCCCGACCTGACCGAGATTGCCTGGGCCGGTGCCGGGCAGGAGCTGTCGGCGGTCGGGATCAACGTCGACTTCTGCCCTGACGCCGACGTGATCGGCCCACCCAGTAACTACGTGATCGGATCGCGGTCGTTTGGCTCGTACGCGCGGCAGGTGGCGCCGCAGGTGGCAGCGGCGGGTCCGAGGGCTGCAGTCGCCGCGGTGGCCGCCGGGGTCAAACACTTCCCGGGCCATGGCAACACGACGCCGTGAACAGTCACACGGCTCTGCCGGTGCTGACGCAGAGCCGTGCCCGCTCGAGGCCACGGACCTGGCGCCGTTCCGCCGGCATCGCCGGGGTCACGAGATCGTGATGTCGGGTCACCTCGACGTCCAGGCGATCGATCCGGGTGCCGGCGAGCCCACAAGGTCCTGGTCGACTCGCTGCGCGGCCAGCTCGGCTTCCAAGGTGTGGTGGTCACCGACGCGCTCAACATGGAGCCGGGCCAAAGCCGTGCCCGGCAACACGGCCGTGCAAGCCCTGCTGGCCGGCAACGACCTCCGCTCTATGCCGACCGATCCGGCGCATTTCGACAACGTCGAGGCTGGCATCCGGTACGCCCGCCAGGGCATGCTTGATGCGCTCGCATCCGGTCAGTTGCCGCACGCACGTCTAGTCGAGGCCGTGACCCGCATCCTCACTCTGAAGTTTGAGCTCGATAGCGAGCCCCGGCCGGAGATGTCCATTGTGGACTCTGCCGACCACCGGGCGGCGGCCGCCGCGGTCGCCGCCGCGGCGATGACCGTGCTGGGTGGAATCCTTGCTCCGGCGCCCTGGTACTCCGGCCCGATTCTGGGTCACCCTCGGGCGGGCGCGCGCAGCAGGCTCAGTGGCTATCCGATGCATTGACCCACGCCGGAGTCAGCGTCGCGTCCAGCGGTGGCTCGCAGGTTCACTTGGTCGGTTATGGCGACTGGCACCAAGGATCTCGTCAGCGGCGCGGCGGTCACCGTGTCCATGGACACGCCTTACCTGCTCGGGTCGGCGGACTCCGCGATCCGGGTCGCCACCTACTCCGGCACTCAGGTCGCGATGGAGGCGCTGGCGGCGGTGATCGCCGGCACCGCCCGCGCAACCGGCCGATCCTCGGTAGCCGTCTCGGGCTTAGCCCGACACCGCTTGCGCCGGCTAGATCCGACTCACCGGTCAAGATCTCCGAGGATCCTCGGAAACGTCTTAGAGCGGGATGTTGCCGTGAGGCACCGCGGGCCGCCGGGGCGGCCGCGAGCGCATCGGCGATCCGGCGCCGGTCTCGGCCGGGGTGATGACCGCGTCGACAACGCCGATCTCCACCGCCCGGTTGACGCCGCCGGCTATCTCGCATCTGCTCCTCGATCAGCTGCGCCCGCAGCTTCTCGCGCTCCTCGGCCGGGCGCCGCGGCGAGCTTCTTGCGGTGCAGGATGTTGACCGCGGCGCTGGCGCCCATGACGGCCACCTCGGCGTTCGGCCAGGCGAACACCGCGGTCGCGCCGAGCGAGCGCGGAGTTCATCGCGATGTACGCGCCGCCGTACGCCTTGCGGGTCACCAGGGTCACCCGCGGCACGACCGCCTCGGCGAACGCGTGCAGTAGCTTCGCGCCGCGACGCACCACGCCGTCCCACTCCTGGCCGAGGCCGGGCAGGTAGCCGGGGACGTCGACGAGCACGACCAGCGGCACGCCCGAGCGCGTCGCACATCCGCACGAACCGCGCCGCCTCTCGGCCGATGACGAGTCGAGGCAGCCGCCCAGCCGCAGCGGGTTGTTGGCGATGACGCCGACGGTACGGCCGCCGAAGCGGCCGAGCGTGGTCACGATGTTCGGGGCCCACTTGGCGTGCAGTTCGACGCCCGGGCTCGTCGAGCAGCGCCGGTGACGACCGGCTTCACGTCGTAGGCGCGGTTGGCCTCGGCCGGCATCAGCGCGGCCGAGGTCGTGTCCTGGGCCGTCGCTATCCGTGTCGGCCGGGGCTGATCCGGCCCTGATGTCCGAGCAGTGACAGCGAGCGTGCGGGCCGACGCGAGCGCCGGTCTCGTCGTCCTTGGTGGTCACGTGCACGACGCCGGAGCGGCGACCGTGCGGCTCAGGGCCGCCGAGGCGCTCCATGTCGACCTGCTCGCCGGTGACGCTGCGGACCACCTCGGGTCCGGTCACGAAGATCCGGCCGCCACCGCTCATGATCACGATGTCGGTCAGCGCCGGACCGTACGCCGCGCCACCGGCGGCCGGGCCGAGCACGACCGAGATCTGCGGCACCCGGCCGGACGCCCGGACCATCGCCGCGAAGACCTGGCCGACGCCGTCGAGCGCGACGACGCCCTCGGCGAGCCGCGCCCCGCCGGAGTGCCAGAGACCCGAGCACCGGTACCCGCTCGCGCACCGCCGTGTCGATCGCCTCCACGACGTGGCTGGCAGCCCTCGGTGCCCATCGCGCCGCCCATCCGGGTGGCGTCGGTGGCGAACGCGACCGACGGGCGTGCCGTCGATCTGCCCCCGTGCGCTCCATGACGCCCGAGTCGTCGCGGCCGGAGATGGATCGCAGCGATGCCCGCGGTCGAACGAGTGCCCGCAGGCGCACCTCCGGGATCGCGATAGTCGACCGTGGCGTCGTCGGTCGACGTCGGCGGTGATGGTCACGAATTCCTCCGGTGGGGGTTCACGCAGGCGCTGGTGAAGACAGCGCGACGTTGTGGCCCGCCGAAGCCGAACGAGTTGTTCAGCGCCGCCGGAATCTCCATCTGGCGCGGCTTGCGGGCGCGACGTCGAGCAGCCCGTCCTCTGGGTCGTCGAGGTTGATGGTCGGCGGCGACCACGCCGTCGCGCAGGGCCGAGGATGGTGGCGATCGACTCCAGCGCGCCGGCGCGCGCCGAGCAGGTGCCCGGTCATCGACTTGGTCGCGGTGAGCACCGGATGGTCGCCGATGGCGAGCCGCAGCCACGGCGACCTCCGGCCATGTCGCCGACCGGGGTCGGAGGTGGCGTGCGCGTTGACGTGGACGATCGTCCGCGCCGGTCAGCTCGGCGTCGGCCAGCGCCTTGCGCACCGCCCGGACGAAGCCGGCGCCCTTCCGGGTGCGGGCTGCACGATGTCGTAGCCGTCCGAGGTGATGCCGGCACCGGCGAGCGCGCGCGTAGACCCTGGCCCCGCGCGCGGCGGCGTGCTCAGCCCGTTCGAGCACCACGACCGCCGCGCCCTCGCCGAGCACGAATCCGTCGCGCGGCCCTTGTCCCACGGGCGGGACGCCGCGTTCGGGTCGTCGTTGCGCGTGGACATCGCCCGCATCGACGGCGAAGCCGGCGATCGGCAGCGGGTGGATGACCGCCTCGGTGCCGCCCGCGATGACAACGTCGGCCCGGCCGGAACGGATGATGTCCGAGGCCGAGCGCGATCGCCTCGGCACCGGTCGCGCAGGCACTCGCGACACAGTGGACGCCGGCCCAGCGCGTCAGATTCGAGCCCGACGACGCGGCCGGGCCGTTGGGCATGAGCATCGGCACGGTGTGCGGCGACACGCGCCGCGGCCCTGCTGCCTCGAGGATGTCGTCCTGGGCGAGCAGGGTCAGCGGCGCCGCCGATGCCGGTGCCGACGCTGACCGCGAGCCGCTCCAGGTCAGGCCGGCGTCGCCGCCAGGCCGGACGTCGGCCCACGCCTCGGTGCGCGGCGATGAGCGCGACCGCCTCGGAGCGGTCGAGCCGGCGCAGCTTGACCCGATCGATGACCTCGGTCGGCTCGACCGCGAGCTGCGCGGCGATTCGCACCGGCAGCTCCGCCGCCCAGTCCTGGGTCAAGGCGACGCACCCCGGAGCCGGCCGGCGAGCATGGCGTCCCAGGTCGGACGCGACATCCCCGCCGAGCGGGGTTCGTCGCGCCCAGCCCGGTGACGAAACTATCGTCATGGACGCGTCACGGTGTGCAGTCCGGCTGGTCAGGCGTTACGCGGCTTGATGATAGGTGACGGCGTCGCCGACGGTCTTGAGGTTCTGCACCTCGTCGTCGGGGATCTTGACCCCGAACTTCTCCTCGGCCGCGACCACGACCTCGACCATGGACAGCGAGTCGACGTCGAGGTCCTCGGTGAAGCGACTTCTCCTCGGCCGACGTCGGCGGGGTTCGACCCCGGCGACCTCTTCGAGGATCTCGGCGAGGCCGGTGGTGATCTCCTCACGGCTGCTCATGCGGCAGGGTTCCCTTCTCTGGTTGTTGTCGATTCTAGGCGCGGCGAGGCGTCGCCTGTCTGCTGGATCGAAGATGTTCTCGCGAGGAAGAGCGTTCGCTCGGAACATCTCCGATACGGGCAGCGAACGACCTGCCCGGCGTAGGTGAGGCCGCCGCCGAAGCCGAACGAGCAGCACCGGCGCGCCCGAGGGCACCTCCCGCCGCTCGACGAGCTTGGACAGGGCCAACGGGACGCTCGCGGCCGAGGTGTTGCCCGACTCGACGATGTCGCTGGCACGATGATCGCATTGGGCAGGTTGAGCCGCTTGGCGATGCCGTCGATGATGCGCGCGTTGGCCTGGTGGGCAACGAATGCCGCGATCTCGCTGGGGTCGACACCGGCGCGCTCGCACGACCTGCGAGCGCGACCGGCGCCAGCGCCGTGGTGGCCCAGCGGAAGACGGCCTGTCCCTCCCTGCACGATGTACGGGCGCCAGCCCTCGATCTTGATGCGTGTCGCCCTTGCTCCGGCGCCGGAGCCCCACACCACCGGGCCGATGCCGGCGGCTCTCCTTCGGCGGCCGGCGGTGACCACGCGCGGCGCCGGCGCCGTCGCCGAAGATGATCGACGGTCGAGCGGTCGGTCCAGTCGGTGACGTCGGAGAGCTTCTCGGCGCCGATCACGATGGCGTTGCGCGACGCGCCGGCCCGGATCGGCGTGGTCGACGGTCGCCAGCGCGTAGGAGAAACCGGAGCACGCGGTGTTGAGGTCGTAAGGCGCCGGGCGCGCCGATGCCGAGCCGGTTGGCCACCCGGGTCGGCGACGTTGGGGCATCGGTCCACAGAGGAGCATGTGGCGACGACAACGAGGTCGATGTCGGCGGCGGACAGGCCCGAGCCGGCCGAGCGCCTTCTCGGCGGCGGCGGCGGCCATGTCGGCCACCGTCTCGTCCGCCGGCGGCGATGCGGCGCGTCGGCGATGCCGACCCGGTCGCCGGATCCAGGCGTCGCTGGTGTCGACCATTCTGCGCGCAGGTCGTCGTTCGTGAGCACTCGTGACGGCTGGTAGTGGCCGAGGCTGAGTACGCGAGATCCGGTCACGGTCACTGAACTCCCTTTGTTCGCGGCTGCGGGGCTCGCAAGCTCGCTCCTCGCGCTCACCCTTGTCCTCCGATGCGGGCGAGGGGTTGACCCGGCGCTGACCGGGTCGTCGTGGTGGGCCAGCCATTCGACGAGCTGGCCCGGAGTCGTGCGCGGTGACCTCGGCGTTGCCCTGCCGGGTGATGATGTGCCCGAGCACCTGGCCGGCTTTGATCTGGGTGCCCTCGTCGAGATCGGGCAACGGCGCTAGAACGTACCGCCGACGGTGGCGACCGCGAGCATGAAGGCCATGGTCGGCTCGTGGCTCGGCGCGCACGCCGTGGCGCGGCGATGAGGTCGCGGCGGCGGCCAGGTCATCGCGGCGTGTTCACCGTGACGATCTCGGTGCCCTTGAGCTCGCCGCTTGACCAGTCCGGCCAGCGTGCCGGCCGGTGGCAGCTCGATCGACTCCGGTGACGCCGAGGTCCGCCAACGTGTGCATGCAGAGATCCCAGCGCACCGGGGCGGTCGACCTGCGCGACCAGGCGAGCGAGCATCGTCGCGCCGTCGTCGACACCGGCACCGTCCGGCATTGGAGAGCAGGATCCGGCGCCGGCGTCGCCGGCGGTGATGCCGCCCGCGAGCGCTGGCCAGGGCCTTCTCGGCCGGGGCCATGTACGGCGTGTGGAACGCTCCGGCGACCTGCAGGGCGATCACCTTGGCCCGGGCCGGCGGAGCGGTGGTGAACTTCTCCAGCCCGCGCGAGCGACCCGGCGGCGACGATCTGGCCGGCGCCGTTGCGGTTGGCCGGGTAGAGGCCGCGCCGCGTCGATCGCGGTCGACCACCTCGTCCGGGTCGCCGCCGAGCACGGCACTCATGCCGGTCGGCTCGAGCGCGCAGGCGGCGGCCATCTCGCGGCCGCGCACGGCGGCGAAGGTGATCGCCGCCTCGGGCGTGAGCACGCCGGCCAGCGCGGCGGCGGAGTCTCGCCGACGCTGTGCCCGGCCACCACCGACACGTCGTCGAGGCGCCAGGTGCTGTCCGGCGCGACGCAGCGGCAGCCGCCGCGACCAGCAGCGGCTGGGTCTTGGCGGTGTCGCTGATCTCGTCCGCGTCGGCCGTGGTGCCCAGGTGGACCAGGTCCACCCCGGCCAGCGCCGACCACCACGCGCAGCCGGGCCTCTCGGTGCCGGGAAGATCAAAGCCACGGGGTTGCAGGAAGCCGGAGTTTCTGCGCCAGGCGCTTGTCGGTGCGAGAACTGCGAGCACTGCTCGACCTGTCCCGGATACCGGTTGGTCACTTCGCCGTTCTGGTCACGCAAACTCTACGACAAAAGTTGTACGGTTTCCTACAAAATACTCGGCGATTGCTGATCGTGCGTGATCGGTAACCGGAGGCTATCGTCGGGAGCCGGAACCGCGCGGCGTTCGGCGCCGGGTGGCACTACGCGTGGTGGGGGTCGCGGACAGCGGAGTCGAACCGGCCCACGGTCGGGGCTATCCGGAGCGTGAACGAGTCGCGAAGGCCAAGAGGGGCGATAGAGCCGGTGATATCGCCCACACGGCGCAGTACCGATATCGCGCACTGGTGTTCGGGTGGACGAAGAGTGCCCGGGCTGCACTCTCCAGCGCCCGCCGAGGCGAAGAACGCATCCGGGGTCTCTGCGGAAAGCTCCCCTCCGGCCCGTACCAGGGCACTGCAAAGTTTCATTGCCGGAGCAGCCTGCGCGCCTCGGCATCACCGGCGGGCCCCAGCGTTCCGGTAGCGAGGTCGGCGGCGGTGACGGGCCGTGGTGCTGTGGGCCACGCCGCGGCCGCCCGAAAGCCGGACCGGGGCGGCTCCGAGGCCGACTCAGGTCGCCTCGTCAAGCCTGATGGGGACGCCCGGACCCACCACGACGGGACCATCACCGAAGCCGCCCAGCACAAGCTTCTCAACCGACGCGGCCGGCGGGTCTTCCAGCGCCACCCAGCACACAAGGACGAGAGCGGTTGCCGTGCACTGCCGTGAGCGCCTCCGGTCCCATCCGCCGCGCCAGCCAGCGGTGCACCGGTCAGCAGGACGGCTGGCGTGTCGCACACCAGGGAGGGGGCCGACGACCGCCAAGCACGACCGGGCTGCGCGTTCGTCCCAACGCCGAGCGCAGCGGCCCCGGCTCGCCGCTTCGTCCGGGGCGTCGCCGCTGGCAGCAACATCGTCCCGCCATGGGGAGCCTCCGAGCCCGGGCATCCCAGGTGCCCCGCGACTCGGCCGCCCGGGCATAGACCGGGCCGCGCTGGGCGCGACCTCCGCGAGAACCGGAGGATCCGCATCCGTCTGCCGCGGCCTCACCTGCCCGGCGCGGCTAGCCGGGTGACCTGCTCCTCGACGACATCGATGGTTACCTTGATCAGCTGCCGTTGTGCCACGGCAGGCTGATCGAACGGGCTAAGGTCCGTGGGCCGCGTCGGAATATCTCGTCGGAGAGCTCAGGCGATCCGTGTTCGCCCTTCTGCGGAGCCGCTCGACGAACGAACGCACCCCGACTGGGCGCGCTGGCGTGACCGCCGAACGCGGTCGGCGGGCGGGCCACGAAACCACGGCAGAACTTCATCCGTCCAAGCCGGGCTTCGGCCGGTCGCGGAGCGGCGGCCAGCGCGCGTTCGATCGCGCGGATGCTGCTCCTCCACCCCTCGACGCTCGCCCGCTCAGCGTGACACAGATGCATGACCAGTTCGGGTTGGCACCGCGGGCGCGGTTGGGCAGCTAGTTTCGTCTGGTGGCCCAGCAGGCTAGAACAGCCGCAGGAGCAGCAGTCGTCGTTGCGGACTGAGCGGCCGCGGCTTTGGCGTTGCCGGGCTGCGACAGCGAGATGGAGGCGCTGCGGGCGGCGGGGGCCGGCCGATGACGCGCTGTTCGCCGCGGCATGCTCTCCGTCGACGTCGCCACCGGGTACCGCACGGTTCTCCTCGGCCAGGATCGGGCCGCGGCGAGGCTACACGCGGTGTTCGGCTGGAGTCTCTATTCACTCGCCCGCGTGAATCTGGGGACGGATCATTGCGCACCGGGTGCGGGCCGCGGTTGCCGAGTCACCGCCGGACAGTGGCTTCCGGGCGGCTCTGGACCCGTCCGATGCGGCCGTCGCCGAAGGATCTGCGAGGCACAAAGCGAAGTGGGAGGAGTTCCGCTCGCTACCTGACAAACGCGCGCCAGCTCGCCGCTGCCTTATCGCGGCCGCTCCGGCCGTCCACGGGGCGAATTGACTTCGGCCTGCCGGTCGAGCACTTGCCGAGCCTGCGTGCCATCGCCGAGCAGCAGCGTCTCGTCGCGAGGTCGTACCGGGCTTGGCTGATCGCTTCGCCCGACCAGGCGCAGCCGCGGCGTTGGTGGAGAACGCGGGTTGGCCGGTGCCAGAGGTCGCCGGCGCTGGCGCGGGCCAGCACGTCGCAGGTGCTGGCCGCTCAGCCGGCGGTGTCAACGCTGCACGTGACGTACGCCGATCCGGGCACGGTGGTCGAACCTCGGCGACATCATCGGCTCGTTGAACGGCCGCCTTTACACGCTCGCGGAGCTGCGGGACAGGGCGATCCGCGCCTTGCTGCGGGCCGGCGCATCCAGCCCGGAGATCGCGGCCTACGGGCTCAGCTCTCCGTGGCCGAGGTCGAGCTCCTGCGTCCCGCTCCGGCGCCACGCATTGTCAATCTTGGCTCTCGGGCTCACGCTGGGCCGTCCCGGCGCGTGCTGAGCGTCGGCCGACGGTCGACCCGCCGGCGCGGGGGCTGAGTCATCGTTTTCCGCGGGCTGAGTCGGCGATCGGTCGTCGGCGCCGGCCGTGGCCTCGGGTCGCACCCGTCGCGAGATGACCCAGGCATGGCCTGCGGACGGATCCCGAGATCCTCGGGGCTGAGCTGGCTCGTGAACCACTTCTCGACCAATTCCAGGTGTCCGGGTAGAACCTCATCGGAGTCGAGCCAGACCGGCGCTCGTGAATTGCCGCCAGCGAGCCGCGTCGGTCGGTCGGACATGACCTGGCGGCTCGACCAGGTGCGTCCCGCTCCAGGCGGTCCACGACACGGGTGATGCCGCTGGTTGTCAGCAGCGTTTGAGCGGCGAGGTCGCTCATGCGCAGGCCTAGGCCCGGGGTACGGGCGATGCGCATGAGCACCTCGAACTCGGCCGGGCGAGGTCGTGCTCGGCGTACTGACCGCAAGCTTGGCGTTGAGCCCTGCCGACGGTTTCGATGAGCAGACCGATCGCGGTAATCCGCGGGTCCGCGCGAGGCGAGAGTCGACCGGACCCTCGGCCGGCCGTGAACGAGGCACGTGCGGTCATGCCGCACATTGTAGGCATGCTTGCCACCAGGCCCTGGTGCCAGATCGAATGTTGTTAGCGCAGGCTGCGTGCACGCCGCATAGCGCGACGGCAGCCGCTCGGATCCGCGCCAGCGTTCGGTCCGCGGCCTAGCACCTGAGCCAGAATCGAATAGCGGAAGCCCGACGCTGCGCCCGGTGACGGCAACCCGCAGCGGCGGCGCTGGGCGCTCACCCAGCTTCATTCCCGCGTTCGAGGCCGAGCACGCTCTACGGTGGACTTCAGGGTCTCGGTATCCCATGTGGACACAGCCTCGAGCGCCTCGGCACTCGCGTCAGAGCATCCCACGCCACCGCCGTCGAGTCGCTTTCTCCATGCCGCCTCGTCGATCGTGATCGCGTTGTCGGGTGAGGAACAGAAAGTCGACCAGCGCCACGATCTCGCTGAGCACTGCGACTCCGGGTCTGCGCCAGCGGCGCGACAGCGGCGAACATTGCCGGGTCGTAGTCGGCGGGTGCCCACGGGGCGACGCGGACCCCGCCGACCTCGCCGGTGAGCCACGGCGCGCAGGCGTCGATGAAGTCGACCGGTGGACAGCGCCCAGGATGTATTCGCCATTGAAGGCGCGCAGTTTCTTCTCGTCGAAGAACGCGGGGAGGAGTTGACCTGCTCGAGCCGGAACTCCTCCTCGATGACCTACCACGGAACGATCTCCCGATCGCCGCTGGGTGCCCAGCCGAGCAAGCATCAGGTAGTTGCGCATTGCCGCCGGCCAGGTAACCCTCATCGCGGAACGCCTCGGGGGCCACCTTGTCCCGCCGCTTCGAAGCTTCTGCCGTTTCTCGTTGACTACCACCGGCACGTGGGCCCATACCGGAGGCGTGTAGCCCAGCGCGGTCCAGAGGAGCTGCTGTTTAGGGGTATTCGGTAGGTGCTCCTCGGCCCGGATCACATGGCTGATCTTCATGGTGATGTCATCGACCACGTTGGCGAGCAGAAGAGACCGCCGAGCCGTCGGCCCGGGCGATCCACGAAGTCCTCAAGGTTTCGGTTGTCGAACGTCGGTGTGCCACGGACAGGTCGACCACGACGGTCTCCCCTCGTCGGGAGTGCGGAAACGCAGTGCTCGCTTGTCGCCGGGTCCCAGGCCGCGATCGCGGCAGAATCCGTCGTACCCGCGCGCTTGCTCGCCCGGTGCGGCCGCAGCGCCACGTCCATCGCGAGTGCGGTCGCAGTAGTACGCCTTCCCGGCGGCGTAGAGCTCGGTGCCGGCGGCCGTGTGAGCCTCGGCATAGGCGGACTGGAACAGTGGCCCCTCGTAGGAGCCAGCGCGCGATCGCCGATCCAGTCGAGCGCGTTGAGGATCCCGTCGACCCACTCCGGCCGGTTGCGGGACGCGTCGGTGTCCTCGATCCGGAGCACGAAGTCACCGCCGTGCTGGCGGGCGAAGACCCAGTTCTGCAGAGCGGACCCGGACCCTGCCGGCGTGGAAGATTCCAGTAGGAGAGGCAAAACCACGCGTACCATCCATCGCAACACAGCGTCGCGGGGCCGAGCGTCATGGCGGTCCGCAACCAGGTTTCGCGGCAGGCATATCATCGGGTTAATGGTTCTCAAACCGCAAGTCGGACGACGTACCAGCTAACACCCGTCAGTCGTACCGGTCTGTCGAGCACCGCGTTCACTGTTGACCGCATGCTCGTGTCGTTGAGCTGTCAAACATGGTCCAGCCGGCGGGCAGCGGCCATGGCTGACCGGTAGCCGCTGGCCGATGGGGGTACGAGTCCGTCCGCCAGGTGCGGTCGGGAGCACGACAAGCCTCAACGGCCGGGCCAGGCAGCCGGATACGGCAGCGTCTCGCGTTGTCTGGGTGGACAACGTGGTCGCCGTAGCGCGTCGTTGACGGCGGAGCAGTCAAACAGACGGACGTGGAACGGGGAGGAGCGGAGCATGGCCCGGCCTTCGCGGCTGACGTCGAGCGGTAGCAGCGGCGCCGCCGCCGGCGTGTTCGAGGGCACTGGTGAGCGTGGTAGCGCCCTGGTGGCGGTCACCGCGTGCGGTTCAAGCCGACAGCGCAGTGGCAACAGCCTGGTGGCAACGGTCCCGGTGGCGAGGGCTCCTTCGTCGGCGATCCCTGACCTTCAGCCACGGAGAACAACGCCGCGAACATCTCGCCGGCGCAGCCCGTCTCGGTACAGGTCATCGATGGTGTCCTCGAGTCCGTCGCCGCTCACCGACCCCAACGGCACACCGGCCAGGGCGAAACCCTCAACGAACTCCTTCTGGCGCACCACGCAGGATCTCGAGTACAGCAAGACATACACATTGACCGTCAAGGCCACCGGCGAGGATGGCAAGGCCATCGAGGACGTCCGAACCTTTACCACCGTCCGCCCGGCAATTTCTCCGCCGTATTTTCCAGGCAAACCCGGCCATGGCACTCAACGGCGGTACCTTCGGCGTCGGGCAGCCGATCATCGCGCACTTTGACGAGCCGATCCCGGACAAGGCCTCGGCCCGAGCGGGCGTTCACCGTCACGACGACGCCAGCGGTGGAGGCTCCTGGTCCTGGGTGACCGACCGCGAGCTGCACTGGCGGACCACAGAACTACTGGACTCCGGGAACGAAGGTCACGGTCAACGCCAACATCCTGGGTGTCAGCCTCGGCACCGACTCGCGCGGCTACGGTCGCTCTATAAAGGGCAGGGAGAACAGCGACGCGCGTCGTTGCACCATCGGCCCGTCACGCATCGCCATCGCGGACTCGACGACCCACCACATGGTCTACATCAAGCGGTTCTCAGGTCACGACGATCAATGGCCTCGACATCTAGCGCCGGCATCCCGATCAGCACAGGCGTGGAACGGCGCACTCGACAGAACCACAAGCTGGATCGACTTCCGCACCCACACCGGCGTGCACGCTGGTGATCGAGAAGCTCGACCCGGTACGGATGACGACCGACGGGCATCGACAAGACCGACCCGCTCTACTACGACGTCTGAGGTGCCGAAGGCGCCTGCGGATCTCGGGCCAGGGCGAGTATGTGCACTGGGCCGACTGGAACTCCAACATCGGCTCCGCCAACACTCTCGCACGGCTGCATCAGCGTCTGCGACCGAAGCACATCGTGTGGTTCCTACAGCACCTTCGGCGCGGGCGACATCGTCGACGTCCGCAACGCTGGCGCGACGCTCGGACCTCACCGACGGGCTCGGCGACTGGACGATGTCCGTGGGACAGAAGTGGAAGCAGGGCAGCGCCACTCGACAGCGTCGGTCCAACCGCTTCACGATCTAGGCCGAATGCGCGCAGTCTGATCTTCGATCACGCGCATTCGGCCTGGGATCGCGTTTGGGGACTGGTTTCGTGCATTACGTGCGGCTGGCGGACAGGTCTGCCAGGTTTGCGGATCTGTCTCGGCATGATGACCTACGGCGACCCGAAGTGGCGCGAGTGGGCGCTCGGCGAGGAGGCCGCGGAACCGTTCGTCCGCCGCGCGGCTCGACGCCGGCATCAACTTCTTCGACACCGCCGACGTCTACTCGACGGCGTCCAGCGAGGAGATCACCGGCCGGCGCGCTCGCAAGGATCTTCGCGCAGCGCGCGACGACTACGTGCTGGCGACCAAGGTGCCACGGCGCGATGGGACCCGGCCCGAACGAGCCGAGGCCTGTCCCGCAAGCACATCCTGCCGAGCATCGACAACTCGCTGCGCCGCCTCGGCACGGACTACGTCGACCTCTACCAGATCCACCGCTGGGATCCGCATACCCCGATCGAGGAGACGCATGCGAGGCGCTGCGACGACGTCGTGCGAGGCCGGCAAGGCCCGCTACATCGGCGCGTCGTAGCATGTACGCGCTGGCAGTTCGCCAAGGCGCCAGCACGTCGGCGCAACGACTGCACGCGCTTCGTCTCGCATGCAGAACCACTACAACCTCGGTCTACCGCGAGGAGGAAGCGGGAGATGATCCCGCTCTGCCTCGACCAGGGGCGTCGGCGTCATCCCTGGAGCCCGCTGGCCCGCGGCTTCCTCGCCGGCAACCGCACCGCGCGACGGGCGAGCGGCACACGGTACGGGCGGGCAGCGACCCGTTCGGCGACTCGCTCTACGCCGAGCGCTGACTTCGACGTGGTCGACCAGTTGCTCGACGTGGCCCGCGGTCGCGGGCTCGCCGCCGGCCCAGGTGGCGCTGGCCTGGCTGCTGCACAAGCCGGGCGTCACCGCGCCGATCGTGGGCGCGTCGAAGCTGACCCACCTCGATGACGCCGTTGCCGCGGTCGATGTGAGCGCTGACCGAGGACGAGATCAAGCGGCTCGAGCAGCCGTACCGACCCCACCCGATCCGCGGCCACGCCTGAGCCCGCCCGCTGGCCCGGCGCCGTGCCCCGACTGGACTAGCGGTCGAACGACGCTGGGCGACGCGACGAAGAAACCGTCGCATCCAAAGTCAGCCAGGGGCCTGCGCCGGCAGCGACGAGCGGCGAGTCGTTATGCGCCGTCTGATGGCGTACGGTGCGCGTCGTCGATGCACTCGGAGCCGCGCCTCATCGGCGCACCTGGCGGCTTCCACGCTGGCGCGAGCTGCTGCAGCTCGCGACCACGATGGTCTCCGCGTCCACGTGGAAGTGGCGACGCAGCGCGTGGCCGGGTGTCCGACCGGCCGAAGCCGTCGGTGCCCAGGGCGATGTAGTCGCCGGGAACCCAGCGCGGCGATCAGGTCCGGCACCGCCCGCATGAAGTCCGACACGGCGACCACCGGACCGTCGGCGTCTCTGCAGAGCCTGGGTCACGTACGGCACCCGCGGCGTCTGGCCGGGTGCATGAGGTTCCACTCCTCCGTGACCACCGCGTCGCGGCGCAGCTCGGTCCAGGACGTGGCCGACCAGACGTCGGCGGCGACGCCCCAGTCCTGGGCGAGCAGGTGCTGCGCCTTCAGCGCCCACTGCATGCCGGTGCCCGGAGGCGAGCAGCTGCGCCTTCGGCGCCTCGCCGATCGGTTCGACCGCCGGGCCGGAGCGTACCGGTAGAGGCCCCGGAGCAGGCCCTCGACGTCCACATCGGACCGGCTCGGCCGGCTGGAGGATCGGTTCGTTGTAGACGGTCAGGTAGTAGAAGATGTCCTCCGGGTTCTCGCCGTACATCCGGTGCAGGCCGTGCTCGGTGATGTAGGCGAGCTCGAAGCGCGAACGCCGGGTCGTACGCGACCACGGCCGGGTTGGTCGCCGCGATGAGCAGCGAGTGGCCGTCCTCGTGCTGCAGGCCCTCACCGTTCAGCGTGGTGCGTCCGGCCGTGGCGCCCGAGCAGGAAGCCGCGCGACCATCTGGTCGGCCGCGGCCCACAGCCCGTCGGCGGTGCGCTGGAACCCGAACATCGAGTAGAAGATGTACAGCGGGATCATCGGCTCGCCGTGGGTGGCGTACGACGAGCCGGCCGCGGTGAACGAGGCGACCGAGCCGGCCTCGTTGATGCCCCTCGTGCAGGATCTGCCCGGTGGTCGCCTCCCGGTAGGACAGGAACAGCTCGCGGTCGACCGGCGTGTACTGCTGCCCGTGCGGCGAGTAGATCTTCGCGGTCGGGAAGAGCGAGTCCATGCCGAACGTGCGCGCCTCGTCCGGGATGATCGGCACCCAGCGCGGGCCGATGTTCCTTGTCCTTCATCAGGTCCTTGAGCAGCCGGACGAAGGCCATCGTGGTGGCGACCTTCTGCTTGCCGGAGCCGCGCTTGAGGTCGCCGAACGCCTCGGTCGGCGGGATCTCCAGCGGCTGTGGCCGTGACGCGCGCGACGGCATCGAACCGCCGAGCAGCCGTCGCGGCGCTCGCGTCATGTACTGCATCTCGTCGGACTTCTCGCCCGGGTGGAAGTACGGCGGGCGGTACGGGTCGGCCTCCAGCGCCGAGTCCGGGATGTCGAGGTAGAGCCGGTCCCGGAACGCCTTCAGGTCGTCGAGCGTCAGCTTCTTCATCTGGTGGGTGGCGTTGCGGGCCTCGAAGCTCGAGCCCGAGCGTCCAGCCCTTGATGGTCTTCGCCAGGATGACCGTCGGCTGTCCGGTGTGCTCAGTCGCCGCCTTGTACGCCGCGTACAGCTTGCGGTAGTCGTGCCCGCCGCGCTTGAGGTTCCAGATCTCGTCGTCGGACATGTCGCTCCACCATCTTGCGCGGTGCGCGGGTCGCGGCCGAAGAAGTGCTCCCGGACGTACGCGCCGGACTCCGACCTTGTACGTCTGGTAGTCGCCGTCGGGCGTGGTGTTCATCAGGTTCACCAGCGCGCCGTCGGTGTCCGCGGCGAGCAGCGGGTCCCACTCGCGGCCCCAGATCACCTTGATGACGTTCCAGCCGGCGCCGCGGAAGAACGCCTCCAGCTCCTGGATCACCTTGCCGTTGCCGCGCACCGGGCCGTCCAGGCGCTGCAGGTTGCAGTTGATGACGAAGGTGAGGTTGTCGAGCTCCTCGCGGGCGGCCAGGCCGATCGCGCCGAGCGACTCGGGCTCGTCCATCTCGCCGTCGCCGAGGAACGCCCAGACGTGCTGGTCGCTGGTGTCCTTGATGCTCGCGGTGCTGCAGGTACCGGTTGAACCGGGCCTGGTAGATCGCGTTGAGCGCCGCCCAGCCCCATGGAGACGGTCGGGAACTCCCAGAAGTCCGGCATGAGCCGCGGGTGCGGGTACGACGGCAGGCCGCCGCCCTGGCCGGCGTGCGAGAGCTCCTGGCGGAAGCCGTCCAGCTGCTGCCTCGGTCAGCCGGCCCTCGAGGAACGCCCGGGCGTACATGCCGGGCGAGGCGTGGCCCTGGAAGTAGATGTGGTCGCCGCCGCCGGCGTGGTCCTTGCCGCGGAAGAAGTGGTTGAAGCCCGACCTCGTACAGGCTGGCGCCGAGCTCGCGTAGGTGGAGATGTGCCCGCCTGGCGCCGATGCCCGGCCGCTGGGCCCGGTGCACCAGGATGGCGGCGTTCCACCGGATGTAGGCGCGGATGCGCCGCTCGACGCACTCGTCGCCGGGGAACCACGGCTCCCGCTCGGGCGGGATCGTGTTGATGTAGTCGGTGCGTGCGTCAGCGGCGGCACGCCGACCTGCCGCTCGCGGGCCCGCTCGAGCAGGCGCAGCATGACGTACCGGGCCCGCTGCCGGCCGCGCTCGTCGATGACGCCGTCGAGCGACTCGATCCACTCGCAGCGTCTCTTCCGGATCGATGTCCGGGAGCTGGCTCGGCAGTCCGTCGCTGATCACCGGGCGCTTGTGTTCATCATGATGGCCTCTGCGGAGAAGCGCGCGTCTCGCTGGCTGCAGGCTGTTCCTTATCGGGGCAGGGTCTCCGGGGTCTCCGGAGAGCTGAGTTCTCTCTCGCTATCCTGCCCTCGCGTCCGTCCCTTCCGTCACGCCAACGCCAGCCGGACTGGGCGATGCCGAGCACATACCGCGGCGGTAACTCGTCCATCGAGGATGGGCAAGCTCGATGGATGGACACCGACGTCATCACGGTACGGACGGGCAGCCGGCCCGGCGGTCGCGGACATCACTGGCGCAGGCGGCCCGTTTCTGTGTCGCTGGACGGGGTGATGGACTGCTGCACGTCTTCGTGCCGCACGCCACTGCCGGCATGGCGATCATCGAGACCGGCGCGGGCTCCGACGAGCGACCTCCTGCCGGGCGCTCGACGACCTGCTGCCGGCCGACGAGCCGGTGGCGGCACCGGCACGGCTCGGCGGGCGCACGGCCGCGGACCACGTCATGCCCGCGTTCGTCGCGCCGTACGCGACCCTGCCGGTGATCGCCGGCCGGATCGCAGCTCGGCACCTGGCAGTCGATCTGCCTGGTCGACCCCAACGGCGACAACCCGACCCGGCAGGTTCGCTTCTCGTTCCTGGCCGGGTGACACGCCGGTTGGAATAATGGCGGCCGTGACCACGCCGCAGGAGCTTGACGAGCGATTCCGGACTGTCGTGGGCAGCCTCACCGCGGCGGAACGAAGCCAGGCGATCCGACGGCGCCGCATCCGCGCGGACTCGCACGCTCACCGGGGTACGAGGCATTGCGCCTCGTCGATGCCCAGCTCGCCAGCCGGCACCTGACCTGGCCGCGCGGCCGGCTGCGCAGCTTCGGCGAGGGCTTCTACACGATCGGGTCGGCCGGCCACGAGGGCAACGCCGCGGTGGCCGCCGGCCGTGCGGTCGACCGACCCGGCCCTGCTGCACTACCGCTCGGGCGGCTTCTACTGCGCCCGGCGCCGACGCCAGGACGGCGACGCCGATCGCGATCCGCGACGTGCTGCGCGGACTGGTCGCGGCCTCCGACCGAGCCGATCGCCGGCGGCCGGCACAAGGTGTTCGGCCATCCGCCGACCTCGCCGTGCGTCCCGATGACCTCGACGATCGCCTCGCACCTGCCGCGGGCGGTCGGGCTGGCCTACGCCATCGAGCAGCACGGCCGGTCAGGCCCGGCCGGCTCGAGCGGCGCGGACTCGCGGCGAACGGCTGGCCGATGACGCGATCGCGGTCTGCTCGTTCGGCGACGCGTCGGTCAACCACGCGGTCGCGCAGGCCGCGCTCAACACCGCCGGCTGGTTCGACCACTCGGGCGCGCAGCTGCCGGTGCTGTTCGTCTGCGAGGACAACGGGATCGGCATCAGCGTGCGGTCGCCGCAGGGCTGGGTCGCGAGCGACGCTGCGCAGCCGCCCGCGGGCTGCGGTACTCCGCGCGCGGACGGCTGCGACCTGGCCGGCGGCCTACGACGCGGCGCGTGAGGCGGCGCGACTGGGTGCGCGCGGAACGGCCGGCCGGCGGTGCTGCACCTGCGCATGGTGCGGCTGATGGGGCACGCCGGGCGCGGACGCCGAGGTCGGGCTACCGCAGCGCGGCCGAGATCGCCGCCGATCTGGACCGGGACCCGCTGCGTGGCCACCGCCCGCGCTGCTGGTCGAGGCGGGCCTGCTCGACGCCGGACGAGGTGCTCGCCCGGTACGACGAGGTGGGCTGGCAGGTGCGCCGGGTCGCCGAGGAGGTGATCGGCGAGCCGAAGCTGGCCATCGGCGACCGAGGTGGTCGCGCCGCTGGCGCCCGCCGGCCGGTTCGCGGTTGCCCGGGCGGTCACCGAGGCCGCCGACGCCGCGCTCGGGCCGCGGCCAGAGCGCCCGCGCTGAGGCGTTCGGCGGCCGGCTGCCGGAGGAAGGCCGGCCCGCTCACCCTCGCCCAGACGATCAACGCGACGCTCGACCGACGCCCTGGCCGCCAACCCGGCGGTGACTCGTGTTCGGCGAGGACGTCGGCGGCAAGGGCGGCGTCTACGGCGTCACCGCGGGCTTGCGAGCGCAGTTCGGCGCCGGCGCGGGTGCTTCGACACGCCTGCTCGACGAGACGTCGATCCTCGGCCTGGCGCTCGGGCGCGGGACTCGGCGGGCTGCTGCCCGTACCGGAGATCCAGTACCTGGCCTACCTGCACAACGCCGAGGACCAGCTGCGCGGCGAGGCGGCGACGCTGCAGTTCTTCTCCCACGGCGCGTACCGCAACCCGATGGTGGTGCGGGTCGCCGGGCTGGCCTACCAGAAGGGCTTCGGCGGGCACTTCCACAACGACAACTCGGTGGCCGTGCTGCGCGACATCCCCGGGCTGGTGGTCGCCGTGCCGTCGCCGCCCGGCGGACGCCGCCGCCGATGCTGCGGACCTGCCTGGCCGCGGCCGAGGTCGACGGCAGCGTGTGCGTCTTCCTCGAGCCGATCGCGCTCTACCACGACCCGTGACCTGCACGTACCAGGGCGACAACGGCTGGCTCGGCCCCGTACGCGCCGCCGGCGGAGTGGAGCCGCGAGCACGTCACGATCGGCCGGGCCCGGGTGTACGGCGACGGCGAGCACCTGACGATCGTCACGTTCGGCAACGGGGTGCGGATGTCGCTGCGGGTGGCGCGCGCCGGCTGGCCGAGCGTCGGCGTCGCGTGGTGGTCGACCTGCGCTGGCTCGCTCCGCTGCCGACGGCCGACCTGGTCCGGGAGGCCGGGGCGACCGGACGGGTCCTCGTGGTCGGACGAGACCCGCCGCAGCGGCGGGGTCGGCGAGGGCGTGCTGGCCGCGCTGGTGGACGCCGGATACGTCGGCGCGGTCCGGCGGGTCTCGCGCGGTCGACTCGTACATCCCGCTCGGTAACGCCGCCGAGCACCTGCTCGGTCTCCGAAGAGATGATCGAGCAGAGGATGCCCGCTCCCTCTGGGGCCTGCAGGCTGCCTGAGCGCCGTATCTTCACAGTTATTCGGTGCGCCACTTGCGCGCGGCGCTCGCGAATGTGGACTACCGCGCTAGCAGCGCCAACAGGGTGAGCTGACGAGACAGCAGGAGGGTATTCGACAGTGAGCGCGACCGCGGGCCAGGCCGACGGCGTACGTAGCCTGGCGGACCGGCTCGGGATCGAGTCGGGCATGGTCGTCATGGAGATCGGCTACGACGATGACGTGGACGACGACCTCCGGGACCTGCTGCTGGAACGGGTGGGTGAGTTCGTCGACGAGGACACCGACGAGGTCGTCGACGCGGTGCTGCTGTGGTGGCGCGACGGCGACGGGGACCTTGTCGAGACGCTCGTCGACGCGCTGGGCCCGCCTCGCCGAGAACGGCGTGGTGTGGCTACTGACACCGAAGGCAGGCCGCGACGGGCACGTCGAGCCGAGCGAGATCACCGAGTCCGGCGCCGACCGCCGGCCTGCAGCAGACCTCGACCATGAGCGTTGGCAAGGACTGGGGCGGAGCCCGCCTCGTCGCGCCCAGGACGGCGCAGAAGAGGCGCTAAAGGGAGCTGTGCCGCGTTACAGTCGTCGTCGCGCGAGGCTCGCTCTCCGCTGAAGTACTGGCGCGCTCCTAGGACCCTGCGGACCAGACGCGTGAAACCCGCGGGATCGTCGCATCGACGGTGAAGTCGGGCTCGAGCGGCCGCCGCCGAGGCCGACCTTTGCCGGTCTCGGATCGTGGCGTCGGCGACGTTGGCTTGCCGCTGTCCGTCCACGAAGACCGTGAGGCCGCCGGCCCTGGGCCATCAGGCCGAGCACAACCTGTTTGAGCGTCATCGCCGGGCGGCGACACGTGGGCAAGGCGGGAGTCGGCGCTGGGCGGGTCGTCGGCGAGCAAGTGCTTCTCAGACAGTGCCGGGCTGGCGCCAGACGTTGACTGACGTAGCCCCGGTTGCTGGTGCGGATCCACAGCCCGGCGCATCCCTTGGTCACCGACAGCTGCGCCTCGACTGCCCCGTCCGCGATGGTGATGGCCTTCACTTCCGGCGTCATCACGCGGCCCGACACGCCGGACTCTTCGCGCACCACGTGCACGGAAACCGCCGGCGAGGTAGGAACAGAGGCCCCCGTTGGTGGCTTCGGGCCTTCGATGACGGTCCGCCGATCACCGTCGTCGATGACCTTCGGCCAGCCCGATTCGGCAACCATGGCACGGCGTGGCCGGGCGGACGTGCGGGGACCGCGGCGCCGTCGGCCCCGTCCTCGGGCTCGATGTTTCCGGGGTCGCCGGAGCCCGATGTAGCCGAGCAGGTCCGGGCCGTAGCCGCCACACCAGCGCGCCCGAGGCGACCACGGCCAGTATCAAGGCGACCGCCAGCACCAAGGGCCACCGCCGGCGGCGCGGCGGGACGCGAACAATGACGCCGGGATGCAGAGCGCGGCGCCGAAGCCCGCTGGCCCGTCCACTGTGGAGCACGCTGTCGGTGGGCAGCGTCGCGGCCGGGCCACGCGGTCGGCAGGGTCGCCGCCGGCACCCGCGCGCTGGAAGCGCGCCAGCACCGAGGTCTCGTCTTGGCCAGCCCACGGGTCGACCGGAGCACCACCGGGAACGGGGATTGGCAGCCGGCACGAGGCGGCTGAGGCGGCCCCTTGTGAGATCCCGAGGCGCCTGACGCCAAGCGGACGCTGCCCTCGGCGACGACTGTCTCGGTTGGTCTATTGTGGACGGTACTACCCCACAACCTGCCGAGCAGGCCAGCCACGAGCGGGATCCGGCTCGATCCGCCGACGAGCAGCACCGCCGCGATCCGCTCCGGCGTCAGATCGGCTGACCGGATCACGTCCAGCGTTGTCGCGACGGTGCGCTCCAGCAGCAGGCGCGCGAGCGCGTCGAACTCCTCCCGGCTGACTCGGGCTTCCACGTTCCAGCACGCGGCACGGAATCGCTGCCGTAGGCGCGCGCGGGAGAGCATCTCCTTCGCGGCCCGCACGTCCTCGATGAGATGCCGGCGGTGTCGCCGGTCGGCCGGAGTCTCAGGTTCGCTCCAGGCGTTGCCACGCCTGGGGATCCTGGCCGCGATGGACAGTCGCCACAGATTCCAGCAGCGCCGCATCGCAGGTCGACGCCGCCGACGTTGTCAGCCCGGACATGGCCAGCACCCGGTAGCCGTCCTGCGCGGGGACGACCGCGCTGGCGTCGACACGTACCGCCGCCAAAGTCGTAGACCACCAGGGCCGAGCCGGGCGGGGATCGTTCGACCCAGGACCGGAGACGAAGTAGCCCGCCGCGGCGACAGGTTCCGGCACCATAGCCGGATCCGGTAGGCCCGCCAGCCGGCAGGCCTCGGTGAGTCTGGCGAGAGCGGGCTCCGCTCCCATCCGGCCGGATGGGTCAGGGGTGAGGTCGTCAACCCGGGCACCGCTCACCCGTACGGCCTCGTCCGCTGCACCCGACTGAGCACCGCCGCGACGATGGCGGTCACCGCCACCTCCTGGTCGCCGAGGGTGACTGTTTCGCCGGTCGATGCGGCGCTTGGGGTCGGCTCGAACGGGCCGGGTCGAGGTCGGGCCGCGTGCACGGCGTCGCGTCCCACAAGTAACGGTGCCGTCACGCCTCGGCGTAGACGGCGCTCGGTAGCAGCGGCGAGCCGTCGAAGAGCAGCGGCCGCGCGTGACCGTCCGGCCAGCGCAGGATGGCCGTGGTATGGGAGGGTACCAAAGTCGATGCCGAGCCGGAAACCGGCCGGTGTGGCGCTTCGCCATGGCCGGGAGTCTATGGGCCGGCCGGCGACCACGCTCTCGTCGCGGCCGTGGCCGCCTCGTCCGCCTGTCGTCGTGCGATGCTCAGAGTCGCGCGATGTGCTGCTTGGGGAGGACCTATGCCGATTGCGGTGGGCGCCGAGGCGCCGGATTTCACGCTCAGGGACCAGAACGGTCAAGAGGTGACGCTCTCCTCGTTTCGGGGACGAAGAGCGTACTGGTGGTGTTCTATCCACTGGCGTTCACCGGCACGTGCCGGGGCGAGCTGTGCTCGTTGCGCGACAACCTCAACGACTTCGTCAACGACGCGGTGCAGACGCTGACGATCAGCGTGGATTCGTCGCGCGTCGCACAAAGTCTGGGCAGAGCAGGAGGGTTATGAGTTCCCGCTGCTAGCAGACTTTTGGCCGCACGGCGCGGTGGCGCAGGCATACGGAGTGTTCAACTCCGAGCGCGGCTACGCCAACCGGGGCACGTTCCTCATTGACAAGGCGGGTCTCGCGCGCTTCGCCGGATGACCGGCCCCGGTCAGGCCCGCGATCAGGACGGCTGGCGGAAAGCCATCGCGGCGCTGTGACGCGTTAGGCGATGGGACGCGCGTTTTCGCCCGGACCGGCGCGGGCGGTAGGCCAACTGCCCTGATGTCCGCGCTGCCGATCGGGTGGCGGGCCTCGGGCGCGTAGCTCAGTGGGAGAGCACTCGCCTTACAAGCGAGGGGTCGCTGGTTCGAAACCAGCCGTGCCCACCATATCGATACGCACTAGACGACCCCGCCACCCAAGGCGACCGCCAGGAGCGGTGCGGCGCTGGGCTTGTCCATGGCGGCGGCCCAGCCGACACCGGCGACGAACGTCTCCATGAACTGTCTTGCTGTGGTGAGCCACTGGTCGCGCAGTTCGCCGCTCTCGAAGACGGCGATGATGACGCGCGCGCCAGCGGGTGGCACTCGCCGGTCTCGTACGAGTAGTGCTGTGTTGACCACCTTCCCGTCGCACTCGGCTTTCGCCATCAGGTCAGTCATGTGGAGCCGGTCATGGCTCAGATTGGGATTGGCCGAAGACGAGGTCTACCTGGGCGAGCATGGTGCCGCCCAGGATCGCGCCGGCTACAACAAGCAGGGAGATGACGACCACGGCAACGGCGGACTTTTGGTTACGCCGAGCTGAACGAGAGACGGGTGACGTCATGCAGGCACTGTGCAGTAGCCGGCGCACTCGGCGCAAGGTTGCCGCCAGGTTAACGTTGACCCAGACGATAGGTGTATGTACTCCGCGAAAGGTGCCTTTCATTCCGGCTGTCGCTGCGTCGACAAGGACTTCGGCACTGACCCGCCCCCGACTCGTACCAAGGCTAGGCTTGGCGGCTCGTAGCGGCGTCGCCGGTCGGGCGGCGTTGGACATCGGCACCGATCGGCGCATCGCGCGTGCGGAACCCGGCGAACTGGAGATGAGCGTCTCGACGCCACCGCCGGAATCGACCAGCCGGGTCAGTCGTCGGGCCGCGAAGGCGCTGCTGCGCCGGGCGGCCCAGAGCTCAGGAAGAAGGCTGGCGGCGATCGTCGAGACGGCCGAGAGGGCCTCGCCTTGATGTGGTCGACGCCTTCAGAGGCGCGCGTGGCGAGCAGCAGGTATGGGCCACGACCGCAAAGATGTCGATCGAGGCCATCAAAGGCATTACCGACGTGGGCGCCCGCGGCTCAACGCGTTGCCCGATCACGGGTGACTTCGCGGCACGCCGACGTCTTGCTGCGCGGGGCCGACCGTCTGATCGACGTTCCCGGCGTCGGTGAAGGCACCGCGGCGAAGGTCGCGTCGGCGCCGCGGAGCAGCTTCAGCAGGCGGTACGCGACTCGCCGCATTTCCGCATCGACCTCGATCCCAATAACGGTGCGAGCACCCGGGTCTCCTTTCAGACGCTCTTCCTCGCCGTCTGGGCGGGCGTGCGCCGCCGGCGGCGAGGAGCACGGCCCTAACGCGAGCAGGCTGGCGAAGGACCTCGCGACATTGCGCCCGCAGGCCAGACGCCGGCGGCGGCGGGCCGCGTCCGACGAACGTTCATGCGGGGGCGAGTGATATCAAGGCGTCCGCCACCGCCGCGCTCGAGCGGATCGCCTCGCTGCTCAACTGGGGCGAGACGCTCCGGTCTTCCTACGTTCGGCGGACGAGGTCAGCGAGCTGGCGGGTACCCGGTCCCGCCGAGGTATGGCGTGACTTCGAGCGTCACTCGGCGCGGTATTACGGGCCTGCTCGGGCCAGCCGGTCGATGGCGTGCCGGTCGGGATGTCGCCGCGGCCGAGGGGTTCCTGCCGGCCGACATCGTCGAGCGGGTCAACGCCCAGCGGCTCGACACATCCAGGCTCGCCAAGGGACGTAGCCTCCGGCTGCGTGGCTATCGGTCGTTCGGCGTCGCGGTTCGCCCTCAGTGCAGCTGGCGGCAGGTGCATCTCGGCGATGAGATGGGCCTGGGAAAGACGATCCAGGCCATTGCCACAATGGCTCCATCTTGCCGCTGCGGGAAGCAGCGCGCTTTCTGGTGGTCTCGTCCCGCCAGCGTGTAACGCCGGCATCAACTGGACCGGGAGATCACGCGGCACTCCAGCCTGAGGGTCCTGCCGCACTCCACTGGCGGCGATCGGGCCCGTGCCTTGGCACGCTGGCGACGCCGTGGTGGCGTCGCGTGGTTGGCCGCCCTTCGGATCGCTCGGCAGCGTTGGCCACGTCGCCACCACAGATCTTGCCCTGCTCGTCGTCGGCAAGAGGCCCATTACGTGAAGAACCCCATGGCGAAGCGGTCGCGGGCCAAAGCGGCGGATCGCGGCCGGCGCGGAACAGGTGCTATTCCTCACCGGTACGCCGATGGAGAACCGGGTCGATGAGTTTCAGGCTCTCAATGGCGCATCTTGCGTCCCGACGTCGCCGCGAGAATGGGCGCTGAACCTGGAGTGGTCGGTGTCGAGGCCTTCCGGAGCCGCGGCGCCCGTTTATCTCGAGCAACCGGCAGGATGTGCTCGGCGAACTGCGAACTGTTGGTCATTGAATGAGATACTTCGGTGCCGAGGATGGCTTGCCTGCGGCAGTGCGCGAGAACGCTCACATGGCTGTACGTCAGGCGGCGTTCATGGTCCGCCAGCGCGCGGCGCAAATAAAACTCACCCGCTATCATCGAAAATCACGCCCGCGAGGCAATGGCCAACGGTCGCAAGGGTGATAATGCTTCTCTGCTCTGCGATGTGCTCGACATTGTCATTGTCGGCACTCGGCGCGCTCGCGGCCCGGTCGCAGGTTCGACGGCGACGAACAGAACGACAACGCATCGTCGACCCCAGCTTCACCAGAAATGCCAAGACCCCGGCGGTGCTCGTGTGCCAGAGATCGAGGCGGGAGGGTTGAGACTCATATCAGGCGGCGCCATGGTCATCCTCTGTGAGCCGCAGGTGAGTATCGACCGAGTCACGGGCCGCGCTTTGCATGCAGGTCAGGCGCTGCACACGGTCAGGTGCACCGGCTGCTGGTCGAGGCTCGGTCGACCAGCGGATGCTCAGACTGCTCCGGCTCGAAGGAACAGCTCTTCGACCACGTTCGACCCGCAGTGCGATCGCGGAGGCGGCACCCGGCGCCGTGGACATCTCCTGTGCAGCTGGCCCGGACGATCGTCCTTTGGGGAACAGCGGCGCCTGGCGCGCAAAGCCGATCTGCGAGACGATCCTGACGCTGATGCTCACGGGCCTTCGCGTCCCAGGGCCCGGCGCCTGGGCGTGGACTCATGTTGGCGTTCGCGGCGATGACTACCGGGCGGCGCGATGCCGGCTGGGCCGCCTCGAGAGAGGCTGCTGCCGGGCGTCCTCGCCGGTCAGTTGGTCGACACCGTCGTTGGCGGTGCGTTCGGCGCCGCTGGCCGCGAAGCCAGGCGCTCCGCCTCAGCGAGGTTTGCCTGCGCGGCGGCCTTGCGTTTGCGCCAGATCGCGCTCGCGGGTGTATCGATCGACGGACGTCGATCCGGCCGGATGCGGTTCGCGCCCGGTGACTGACGAGCCGCGGGCGCAACCGACCGAGCGAGTCTGGGCTTCCAGTGGCGCCTGACGTCGCCGAAGCCGGTATAACGCAGCGGCTTGACCACCCGCCCGGAACGGACCAGGGCCGCGGCCGTTTCGTCGAAACCGTACGTATGTAAC
>ERZ1370068.6131-contig-5133_pt1 | contig 32192 bp, 59 predicted proteins | sample MGYA00561227_ERZ1370068 | MGnify/ENA primary metagenome ERZ1370068 (study PRJEB38410, sample SAMEA6850437) | metagenome | study: Metagenomic assessment of the ecological functions of the soil: analysis of the soil microbiota associated with the...
GCCGGAACGCTGGGCGTCTGATCGCGCCTCGATTGAGTGCGTAAAAGGACTGGCGTGGCAGCTGCCCTTTGTGTTTGTGCGGAACGCATCGGTGCTCATCGCCGCTCATCGTCCGCGAAAGCGGGATGATGACGGGCCACTGCCAGTCAGCCGCGCGCTTGCCCGCGGTCGGCGCCGGCGCGTGATATCCATGCTCTGCTTCACCACTTCGCCCAGCGCTGCAAAAATCCGCCTTGCGCGGGCGAGGTGCGGCGGAACGCGAGGCACGTCGATGCGGCGGCCGGGCTGCGGATTTTCTTCAGGCGCAGAAACTTCACTCTGCCGTCGCGCCGTTCGACGTCGGCGGCGATCTGCGGAATCATCAGCGTCACGCCGATAGCCGCCCGCGACCATCTGCATCACGGTCGTCAAGACTGCTGGCGCCAAAGCACCGTGCCGGCCGGCGCTGCTGTCGCGGCTCCGCGCTGCGGTCGCACAAACGCCAGCGCCTGATCGCGCAGGCAGTGGCCGTCCTCGAGCAGGATCAGCCGGCTTCGAGTCGATGTCTTCGGCGGCAACGCGCGCGTCGCCTCCTGGCGCGGATCGTCGGACGGGCACCGCGAGCAGAAACAGGTCTTCGAACAAGACAATCACGATTGATGTCGGCCTCGCCGACCGGCAAGCGCCAGTCATCGCGGCATCGAGCGTGCCGCTCTTGATGTCCTCTCGACCAGTTGCTCTCGGTCTGGGTTTCGCCGCAACTCCAAGCCGCAATTCCGGGAATCTGGTTTGCAGCAGGGGAAGAATCCGCGGCAGCAGATACGGCGCTGCGAGCAGGGGATCACCCTGAGCGTCAGCCGCCCCGTCAGCAGGCCGCTGCGATGGCGGGCGAAGTCGACCAGATCGCGCGAGGCCGTGCAGCACATCCTCGGCCCGGCGGCGCGATTTCGCGCCCGACATCGGTCAGCATCACATCGCCCGGGCCGGCGCTCGACCACGGCGACGCCGAGCGTGCGCTCAAGATCGCGGATCTGCATCGACAGAGCCGGGCTGGGTCACGGCGGGCAGGCCTCGGCCGCGCGGCCGAAATGCGCCGTGCCTGGCCAGCGCCGAGGATAACGAAGCTGTCGGCAGCGGTGATCATCGCCATCAGATAAACTGATCGAGAGCTCAAGACAATTCGACTGGACCTGATGTTAGATATCTTCCAAGGTGGGGTGCCAGCGAATTTGGCGAGGCACCAACCCTGCGGATCCGCGGCTGACGTGGTTGTTCCAGGCCAATGCGTCTGGGGTCTCCACCTTGGCTCAACATGTGCGCGCGGCGTCGCGGTTCGCCCTGAAGCTGCGATCTCGCCGGCAATAGCTCCCAACAATCATGGTTTCACTACAGAACGACTCGAAGAAAATTGCAGAACACGATCGGAGAGAAACATGGACGCAAAGACTGACGACAAGCGCGGGCAAGTGCCCGGTCGCGCACACGGACCGCGCGGCCAGGACCAACCGCGACTGGTGGCCGAACCAGCTGAACCTTCAGGTTCTCCACCAGCACTCCGCCCTGTCCAATCCGATGGGCGAGGCGTTCGACTACGCCAAGGAGTTCAAGAGCCTCGACCTCGAATGCCGTGATCAAGGACCTGCATGCCTTGATGACGGACTCGCAGGAGTGGTGGCCGGCCGACTTTGGCCACTACGGGCCGCTGTTCATTCGGATGGCGTGGCACAGCGCAGGCACGTACCGCATCGGCGACGGCCGCGGCGGCGCCGGCGCCGGCCAGCAGCGCTTCGCGCCGCTCAACAGCTGGCCGGACAACGCGAACCTCGACAAGGCGCGCCGGCTGCTGTGGCCGATCAAGCAGAAATACGGCCGGAAAATCTCCTGGGCCGACCTGATGATTCTCGCGGGCAACGTCGCCCTCGAGTCGATGGGCTTCAAGACGTTCGGTTTCGGCGGCGGGCGCGCCGATGTCTGGGAGCCCGAAGAGGACATCTACTGGGGCCCCGAAGGCAAGTGGCTGGCGGACGAGCGCTACAGCGGCGACCGCGATCTTCCGAATCCTCTCGCCGCCGTGCAGATGGGCCTGATCTACGTGAATCCGGAAGGGCCGAACGGCAAGCCGGATCCGCTCGCGGCGGCCAAGGATATTCGCGAAACGTTCGCGCCGCATGGCGATGAACGACGAGGAAACGGTCGCGCTGATTGCCGGCGGTCACACCTTCGGCAAAACCCACGGCGCTGGCGATGCGTCACTGGTGGGCCCAGAGCCGGAAGCCGCCAGCATCGAGGAGCAGGGCCTCGGCTGGAAGAGCAAGCATTCGGCACGGGCAAGGGCGGTGACGCGATCACCAGCGGCCTGGAAGTCACCTGGACCACGACGCCGACGAAGTGGAGCAACAACTTCTTCTCGAACCTGTTCGGCTACGAATGGGAACTGACCAAGAGCCCGGCCGGTGCGCATCAGTGGAAGCCGAAGCACGGCGCAGGCGCCGGCACGGTGCCGGATGCGCACGACCCGTCAAAGCGTCACGCGCCATCCATGCTGACCACTGACCTCGCGCTGCGGTTCGACCCTGCTTACGAGAAGATCTCGCGGCGCTTCTACGAGAATCCGGATCAGTTCGCAGACGCGTTTGCCCGGGCGTGGTTCAAGCTCACGCACCGCGACATGGGCCCGATCGTGCGTTATCTCGGCCCGCTCGTTCCGAAGGAGCAGCTGCCGTGGCAGGACCCGATCCCCGCTGTCGATCATCCGCTGATCGGGGAGCAGGACATTGCCGCGCTGAAGGCGAAAATCCTCGCGTCCGGCCTGTCCGTTTCCCAGCTGGTCTCGACGGCCTGGGCGTCGGCGTCGACGTTCCGCGGCTCCGACAAGCGCGGTGGAGCGAACGGCGCGCGCATTCGCCTCGCGCCGCAGAAGGACTGGGACGTCAACCAGCCGGCTCAGCTGGCGACGGTGCTTCAGAAGCTCGAAGCGATCCAGAAGGAATTCAACGCTTCGCAGTCCGGCGGGAAGAAAGGTCTCGCTTGCCGACCTGATCGTTCTCGGCGGCGGCGCGGCGATCGAGAAAGCCGCGAAGGGCGCCGGGCACGACGTGAAGGTCCCTTCACGCCGGGGCGCATGGACGCGTCGCAGGAGCAGACCGACGTCGACTCCTTTGCGCCGCTCGAACCGACCGCTGACGGTTTCCGCAACTATCTCCGCGGCAAGCAGCGCTCTGTCGCCTGAGGAGCTGCTGGTGGATCGGGCGCAATTGCTGACGCTGACGGCGCCCGAGATGACGGTTCTCGTCGGCGGCCTGCGCGTCCTCGGCGCGAACGCCGGACAGTCCAGCGCACGGCGTCTTCACCAAGCGGCCCGAGACGCTGACCAACGACTTCTTCGTCAACCTGCTCGACATGAGCACGCAATGGCAGCCGTCCGCTGGCTCCGAAGGCGTGTACGAGGGGCGCGACCGGAAGACGAACGCAGGTCAAGTGGACCGGCACCCGCGTCGACCTGATCTTCGGTTCGCACTCCCAGCTGCGCGCCCTCGCGGAAGTCTATGCATGCGCGGACTCGAAGGAGAAGTTTGTGAAGGACTTCGTGGCGGCGTGGACCAAGGTGATGAACGCTCGACCGCTTCGACCTTGCCTGATCGCTGCGCGGATCCGAGGCCACGCGGACGCGCCGAGGCGGCAGAAACCGCCCGGCGGCAGCTGCACGGCCCGCAAGCCGCGGAGTGATTGTTCGCCCGATTGAAGTGGAAGCAGCCTCGCGATAGTATCGGGCCTTTGCCTGCCGGAAGACTGAGCCAACGCCGCCGCCAACCATCCGTCCCGCCCGCAGCGGACGAATATGACGAGATCGCGCGCGTCTGGATGGACAGCTGGGCCTCGACCGGGCTCGAACGAGACAGCAATTTTCTGCTGGCGAAAGTTGCGCGCGCGCATCCCGCTCGAGGTCGAAGAAAGGCTGGAGCACTCTTACGTCGCCGACGATGACGGAGCCGCTTGCGGCGATGCTGGCGCTGCATCTGCCTGAATTCTATCTCGACCAGTTGTTCGTCGCGCCGGACTATCAGGGTCAGAACCTTGGCAGGAGGCTGCTCGCCTTCACGCGACGGCATCTGCCGGATGAAATCTGCGCTGCGCTGCGTGCGCGAAAATGAAAAGGCGTGGCGCTGGTATGAGCGCGAGGGTTTTGTCCTTGAAATGGAAGCAGGTCGAGCCGATGACGGGGTTTGGGATGAAATACTACCGATGGAAGAAACAGGGAGCCGCCCGATGATGAAGCTCTATTGGTCGCCACGCTCGCGCTCGTTCTCCGCGCTGTGGCTGATGGAAGAAACCGGACAGCCTTACGAGCGGGTGCTGACCGACATTTCCACCGGCGCGCAGAAGACGCCCGAATTTCTTGCGATCAATCCGATGGCGCAAGGTGCCGGCGCTGAAGGACGGCGACGCGACGCTCGCGGAAGCCGCCGCAATCTGCGCCTATGTCGCCGAACGTTATCCCGAAGCGAAACTTGCGCCCGCCATTGGGCGACCCGCTGCGCGCGAAATATCTTTATTGGCTGTTCTTCGCGCCGGGCTGCCTCGAGCCTGCCATGGTGCAGGTCGCAACCAAGATCCAAGATCAATCCCGTGTCCGCGGGCTGGGGCGACGCGCAGCGGGTGTTCGATGTGCTCGATGCCGCGCTGACCGAAGGGCCGTGGATCCTCGGCGAAACATTCTCGGCCGCGGATATCGGTGATCGGATCGGGGCTGAATTTCGCGGTGCGGCTGTTCAAGATGCTGCCGTCGCGCCCGTCATTCGACCGCTACATCGATCGCTGCGCGGCCGGCCGGCAGGCGAGCGCGCGGCGCTATCGCGCACGAAGAACCGCGCGAGGTGCGTGATCGCACTCGGGACGCCTGTGGGATGACGGTAGAAACCGTGGCTACTTCGCGGCCTCCGCTGTATTGCTACTCCTTTCAACATCTTCGCGTCCGCGGCATCGAGATGATGTTGTAGCCAGGATCGACGATAATGGATTTCGCCGGTGACGCCGCTCGACAGATCGGACAGCAGATACAGCGCCGAGCCGCCGAGTTCGTCGAGCGTCACGCCAGCGCCCAGCGGCGAATGCTTTTGCTGAAATGCGAACATCGTGCGGGCAGTCGCCGATGCCGGCGCCGGCCAGGGTGCGAACCGGTCCCGCCGAAATCGAATTGACGCGGATGTTGCGTCGGGCCGAAGTCGGAGGCAGATAGCGCACGGAGGCTTCCAGCGCGGCCTTGGCTACGCCCATCACGTTGTAGTTCGGCATCACGCGGGCCGAACCGCCGAAGGTCAGCGTGATCATGGAGCCGCCGGTCTCCGGCATCAGTCTCGCCGCGCGCTTGCAGCGCAAGCTCGGTGAACGAGAAGCATGAGATCACCATGGTGCGCGAAAACTTTCGCGGCGTGGTGTCGGCATAGCGGCCCCTTCAGCTCGTTCTTGTCGGAGAAGCGCGATGGCGTGGACCAGAAAATCCAGCCGTCCCCATTGTGCCGCGCAGCGTTTCCGAACACCGGCATCGACGCTGGCGATGTCCTCGACGTCGCAGTGGCAGAACCAGGGTACTGCCGAGCTGCATTCGCGCCAGCGGCTTGACCCGCTTGCCGAGCGCCTCGCCCTGATAGGTGAAGGCCAGCTTCGGCGCTCCTGCGCAGCGAGCGCTTTGGCAATGCCCCAGGCAATCGAATGATCATTGGCGACGCCCATGATCAGCCGCGCTTGCCCTTCATCAGGTCCTGCATGCTACGCGTGCGCTTTCTCTCTGCGTCATGTCCGGGCTTGTGCCGGGCATCCACGTCTTCCGACCTCGCGTGGATCAAGACGTGGATGGCCGGGAGCGCAGACAGCATAGTCGTCTGCGCCAGGCAGACTACTATGCCCGGCCATGACGGTGAATTGACAGTGTTAGTCAGCAATCTCACGCATCCATCCGCTTGAACACCAGCGTGGCGTTGGTGCCGCCGAAGCCGAACGAATTCGACAGCACGGTGCCGAGCCTGGCGTTGTCGATGCGCTTGCGCACGATCGGCATGTCGGCGAACACCGGATCGAGCTCGGTGATGTTGGCGCTCTCGCAGATGAAGCCGTTGTTCATCATCAGCAGCGAATAGATCGCCTCCTGCACGCCGGTGGCGCCGAGCGAATGGCCGGTCAGCGCCTTGGTCGCGGAAATCGGCGGGCACTTGTCGCCGGTGCCGAACACCTTGCGGATCGCTTCGATTTCCGGCGGATCGCCGGCCGGCGTCGAGGTCGCGTGCGGATTGATGTAGTCGACCTTGCGTCTTCACGGTCGCCAGCGCCATCCTCATGCAGCGCTCCGCGCCTTCGCCCGAGGGCGCGACCATGTCGTAGCCGTCCGAGGTCGCGCCGTAGCCGACGATTTCGCGCGTAGATGCGCGCGCCGCGCGCCTTGGCGTGCTCGAGCTCCTCCAGCACCACGACGCCGGCGCCGCCGGCGATCACGAAGCCGTCGCGGCTGACGTCGTAGGGCGCGCGACGCCGTCGCCGGCGTGTCGTTGTATTTCGACGACATCGCGCCCATCGCGTCGAACAGCACCGACAGCGACCAGTCGAGTTCCTCGCAGCCGCCGGCGAAGATAACGTCCTGCTTGCCGATCTGGATCGGTCTCGTAGGCGTTGCCGATGCAATGGTTCGAGGTCGCGCAGGCCGACGAGATCGAATAGTTCACGCCCTTGATCTTGAACCAGGTGGCGAAGCGTCGCCGACGCCGTCGACGACATCGCCTTCGGCACCGCGAACGGTCCGACCCGCTTCGGCCCCTTGGTGCGGGTGATGTCGGCCGCCTCCACGATGGTGCGGGCCGATGGTCCGCCGGAGCCCATGATGATGCCGGTGCGGACGTTGGAAACTTCTGCAGGCTGCGAGCCCGGAATCCTGGATCGCCTGCTCCATCGCGATGTGATTCCACGCCGCGCCCTCGCCGAGGAAGCGCATCGCGCGCCGGTCGATGACGCTCGGCCGGATCGAGGCGTGGGGGCGCCCTGCACCTGGCAGCGGAAACCGAGCTCGGCGTATTTGTCCGCGCGCGTGATGCCGGACTTCGCCTCATGGAGGCTCGCAAGCACTTCCTGGGTGTTGTTTCCGATGGATGAGACAATGCCCATCCCCGTGATGACAACCCGCCTCATGATCGCCTCGCCCTGTCGTTGCGTTTTTGTGTGATGGCCGTCGTCAAACCGAAAGCTGCTGTCGCCGGCCGCGCAGTATCTTACGTTCCCGGCTGCATGCGGCGTCCTGCTTGAACAGGCCGACCTTCAAATCCTTCGCGCGATAGATAATCTCGCCATCGGCCGAAAGCCAGCCGTCGGCGATGCCTAGCACGAGCTTTAAGCGCATCACGCGTTTGATGTCGACGTTGTACACAATCTTGCGGACGTTCGGCATCACCTGCCCGGAGAAGCTTCAGTTCGCCGAGGCCCAGCGCCCGGCCGCGGCCCTCGCCGCCGGTCCAGCCCAGAAAGAAGCCGACCATCTGCCAGAGCGCGTCGAGCCCGAGGCAGCCCGGCATCACAGGATCGTTCTTGAAATGGCAGCCGAAGAACCAGAGATCCGGCTTCACATCGAGTTCGGCGCGAATCAGGCCCTTGCCGTATTCGCCGCCGGTCTCGGAAATCTCGCTGATGCGGTCGAACATCAGCATCGGCGGCAGCGGCAATTGCGCATTGCCGGGGCCAAACAGTCTCGCCGCGGCCGCAGGCCAGCAGATCCTCGTATTCGTAACCGCCGCGCCGATCCAGCATCGTGCCAGCCTCTCTCAAAAATCCCGATGGAGCGTTTTCGAGCGAAATGGACCCGTTTCGCAGCGGAAGCGTGCCAGTTATCACGATTGGCGCGAATACCGCAGGCTCAGGATGGCCCTGCGGCAATCGGCGCTCGCCTTTGCCGAGATCGCATAGCTGTAGTCCGCGCGCTCTCTATCATAGGCCCCGCGGGCGGCAAAGCACCGCGACAGGGCTAAATCGCCGCGTCCCGCCTCGGTTCCGTCTTAACCAGGGCCCGTTCTAGTTGCGAAAAACTTGCATCTAACGGATTTCCTTCTATATTCGGCATGACATAGTGCTGAGATAGCGAGTGCGGTGCCCGAAGTGGAAATGAGCGACGACGCTTCGACTTTGAATGATGACGCTGCCGATCCGGCGGCCCGCAGTGCGGGCACCAGCCGGCGCTGACCGGCTGTCCCTGGCACGACGTCAACGAAATGCTGCAGGCGGCGGGCTTGCGGCCGACCCGGCAGCGCATGGCGCTGGGCTGGCTGCTGTTCGGCAAGGGCGCGCGCCATCTGACCGCGGAAATGCTTTACGAGGAAGCGACGCTGCGCCAAGGTTCCGGTGTCGCTCGCCACCGTCTACAACACGCTCAATCAGCTCACCGATGCCGGCTTGCTGCGCCAGGTCAGCGTCGACGGCACCAAGACCTATTTCGACACCAACGTGACCGCGCATCACCACTTCTATCTCGAAAACAACCACGAGCTGGTCGACATTCCCGGATCCGCATCTGGTGCTGTCAGAAGATGCCGGAAGTGCCCGAAGGCTACGAGATCGCCCGGGTCGACATGGTCGTGCGGCTGCGCAAGAAGCGCTGAGTCCGAGCGTTGACTCGTCATGCGCGGGCTTGACCCGGCGTATCCATCAATCATCATGCGATGTTTTCGTGAGCGGATGGATTGCCGGTCGCGCGGTCAAGTCTCGCGCAGACTGCGCGAATGATGCGCTCGACTGCTCGAGCGCCGGAATGACAGCACTTGTCGAACCTCACTCCACCTTCTCGTCGGCGTAGACGCCCCACAGCCGCTGCTGCTCGATCCAGCCGTCAAAGCCGTTGCCGGTGACGCGGCACCAGCCGGCGGCGCATTTCTTGACCTGGGCCACGACGCCGGCCTGCAGGCGGGCGGCGATCGCGCTGGTTCGGATCGGCGCGATCGTAGAGCGGCGCGAGTTCGTCCTTGGTCTTCATGGTGATGACGGCGGTGCGGCGGCCCGACAGCAGCGAGTGATAGACCCAGCCCTCGGCGCCTTCGGAATCGCGCACCCGGCGCCAGTTCTCGAATTCGGCGGTGATTTCAGACCGGCAGGCCCGAGCGGGTGTAGACCCAGGCGACGTCATTGTCCTTGGTCGGACCGGCCCTGACGTTCACGTGATCGGATTTGAGGCTGACATAGCGCGGCACCGGCAGGCCGCTGGTGGTGATGGCCGAATCCTTGGCCGAAAATCCGGTGCTGACCGACGCGCCCAGCAAGCACCCTGCCAGCACCGCCACCGAACAGAAACGCCCCAACGCCATCAACTCGTCTCCTGCCGAGATACCCTCAACTCAAATTCTTCGAGTTGAAACCGACTCGCTAACGCCCGAACCCCGAACCCCTGTGCCCCGCCCCGATCTGCCCCCTCGGTTTGTCGAGCTTCCGGGGTTCTTGTCTTGGCCCGGCCTTCTGCTAGAGAGGACGGAACGCTTGAGAACCAGAACGCCCGAATTTTCCCTGGAAACCTCGCGGCAAGTATCGGGAACCCAGGGAACTACCAGGAAACAGCGGAACACCGGGACCGCGCGGCAACCGCAGTGTCGAACAACCGGGTTAATGAGGTCTGAACGGCGAGCTCTGGCGAGCCAATGCCTCATGAGAGCAGGACATGTCGGTTAAGAAAAAGCCTCTCGTCGTCGTCACGCGCAAGCTGCCGGACTCGATCGAGACCCGGATGCGCGAGCTGTTCGACGCGCAGGCTCAATCTCGACGACACGCCGATGACGCCGGAACAGATCGCCGAAGCGGTCCGCACCGCCGACGTGCTGGTGCCGACCGTCACCGACGTGATCAACGAAGAGATGCTCAAGCAGCCCGACTGCAAGCTGCGGCTGATCGCCAATTTCGGCAACGGCGTCGACAATATCGACGTCACCGCGGCGCATGCGCGCGGCATCACCGTGACCAACACGCCGAAGGTTTTGACCGAAGACACCGCCGACATGACCATGGCGCTGATCCTCGCGGTGCCGCGGCGGCTGATCGAGGGCGCCTCGATCCTGACCGAGGGCAAGAACTGGCCGGGCTGGTCGCCGACCTGGATGCTCGGCCACCGCATCGGCGGCAAGCGGCTCGGCATCATCGGCATGGGCCGCATCGGCCAGGCGGTGGCGCGCCGCGCGCGCGCCTTCGGCCTGCAGATCCACTATCACAACCGCCGCCCCGTGGCGCCGCGCCAGATCGCCGAGGAACTGGGCGCGACCTATTGGGAAAGCCTCGACCAGATGCTGGCGCGGATGGACATCATCTCGGTGAACTGTCCGCACACGCCGGCGACGTTCCATCTGCTGTCGGCGCGGCGGCTGAAGCTGATCCGGCAAGGACGCCTATATCGTCAACACCGCGCGCGGCGAGGTGATCGACGAGGACACGCTGATCAAGCTGATCGAAGCCGGCGAGATCGGCGGCGCCGGCCTCGACGTGTTCGAGCACGAGCCCGCGGTCAATCCGAAACTGGTGCGGCTGGCGCAAGGCCGGCAAGGTGACGCTGCTGCCGCATATGGGCTCGGCCACCATCGAAGGCCGCGTCGAGATGGGCGAGAAGGTGATCATCAACATCCGAACCTTCCTCGACAACCACAAGCCGCCGGACCGCGTGCTGCCCAGCATGTTGTGAGGGGTTAATGACTGAGGCTCCCTCACCCCCGGCCCCCTCCCCTGCGGGCGCTTGCGGCGGGAGGGTTGGGGTGGGGTGGGGGCCTTCAGAGGTCACCACTCAGATATGCGCTCAAATCTACGATCGTCGGCGCGTCGCCATTGAGCGGGTTGGCCGGATCGCGCTGGTAGCGCAGGGTTTCGAACCGCATCGCGCGCGCGTCCACCATCAACAACCGCCCGACCAGGCCCTCGCCGAAGCCGACGATTTCCGCGGATCGCCTCCAGCGCCATCATCGATCCCAGCACGCCGGCAAGCGCGCCCAGCACGCCGGCCTCGGCGCAGGCCGGCACCGTGCCCGGCGGCGGCGGTTCGGGAAACAGACAGCGGTAGGTCGGATTGAACTCTCCTTCGGCGCTTGTCTCATGCGCGCGTATCGTGGTCAGCGATCCGTCGAACACGCCAAGCGCCGCCGTGATCAACGGCTTGCCGGCAAGAAACACGCATCCGAGACCAGATAGCGGGTTTCGAAATTGTCCGACCCGTCGAGCACCAGGTCGTAACTGCCGATCAGTGACATCGCGTTGTCGGCATCGAGGCCGCGTGGCGTGCGCCGCAAACCTGACGTGTGGATTGAGCGCATGAATTTGCCCGGCGGCACTGTCGACCTTGCGCCGGCCGATGTCCGGCGTGGAGTGAATGATCTGACGCTGGAGATTGGACAGCGAGACGATGTCGTCATCGACCGCGCCGAGCATGCCGACGCCGGCGGCGGCAAGATACATCAGCGCGGGTGCGCCGAGGCCGCCCGCGCCGATCACCAGCACGGATGCTTCCTTCAAGGCGGCCTGGCCGGGGCCGCCGACTTCGCGCAGCACGATGTGGCGGGCGTATCGTTCGAGTTCTTCGGGACTCAGCATGATCAGGTCATTCCTCAGTCCTGTCGGTCCTCATGGTGAGGAGCGCGTCGGAGTTGTCATCAGCAGCTGCGCGAACCGTTGGCGCGTCTCGAACCATGTGAGTACCGCATTCATCGCTCGAGACGCGGCCAAGCTGGCCGCGCCTCAGAATGAGGGTATGCATCATTCCCGAACCATCGCACTCCCTGTCGCCGACCAAGCAGATGTGCTTAATTGCGGGCGCTTCAATGGACCCGAGATTTGTCATGAGATCGATGCTGACAGCAACATTGATATTCGTGGCCGCGGGGGCTTCCGCCCAGGCTCAAATGTCCGGAACCGCTGCCGCGACGGGCGTCGAAGCCGAAGCCGGTGACGACCGTTCCGATCCGCCCCGCTCTGCAGACACCCGCCGATACCGCCAATGCGATGGCGCAGGCGGAGCGCCAGGCGATCCAGTCGGACCTGGCCTGGGTCGGCAACTACAACGGCGCCATCACGGGCGAAGTCAGTGAGCGCATGGTGGCCGCGATCAAGGAGTTTCAGAAAGCGAGGGTGGCAAAGCAGACCGGCGTGCTCAATCCGCAGGAGCGCGGCGTGCTCGCCGAAACCGCGCAAGCGGCGGCAGGACAATGTCGGCTGGAAAATCGTCACCGACGCCGGCAGCGGGCGCGGCTCGGCATCCCGACCAAGCTGGTGCCGCAGCAATCCAGCGACGCCAACGGCGCCAAATGGAGTTCGTCGACCGGCACCATCCAGATCCAGCTTGCACGGCGCAAGGAAGCCAACCCCGCCACCGCTAAACTCGCTGATCAGGAAAGGAAGGAGACCCGCCGGACGCAAGGTCGACTACACCGTGGTCAAGCTCGACTTCTTCGTGCTGTCGGGCACTGCAGGGCCTGAAAAAATTCTACGTGCGCGGACAATTCAAGGGCGACGAGGTCCGCATCCTCACCATTCTCTACGACCAGGCCACCGAAGGCACGGTCGAGCCGGTGGTGATCGCGATGTCGAGCGCGTTCAATCCGTTTCCATCAGGCGCGCAGATCGCAGGCCCGCCGCCGCGCAAGACCGGTCGAATACGGCACCGGCATTGTGGTGAGTGATGACGGCGCCATCATTGCCGACCGCCAGATCTCCGACGGCTGCCTGGCGATCGCGATCGCCGGCCACGGCAATGCCGACCGCGTCTGCCGAGGACAACGACCACGATCTCGCGCTGCTGCGCATTTATGGTGCGCGCGGATTGAAGCCGCTTGGCCTGAGCAGCGGCGCGGCGCAAACCGGTGTCGAACTCACAGGTATCGCCGATCCGCAAAACCAGGGCGGCGGTGCTGCGGCGAGCAGCGTCGGGTGCCTCGATCGCCCAGGCCGGCAGCGCGGCACTGATCTCGCGCTGGCCCCGGCCCCCGCCGTGGGCTTTTCCGGCGCGGCGGCGTTCGATGATGACGGTAAATTCGCCGGCATCGCGCTGCTCGAGCCGGTGATCGTTGCGGGGCCATCAAATGCCGCGCCCGCGGCGCAGGCGGCGCTGGTATCGGCGGATACCGTGCGCGAATTTCTTAAAGTGAATGGCGTGAACGCCGTCGACGGATCGTCGGATGCAAAGGCGTCGGTCGCGCGCGTGATCTGTGTGAGGAAGTAGGCGAACGCTGTCTTGGCCCTGCGCCGATCATGCTCATCCCGACGAACCAGCACTTCCAGAATTATCCGGCAAGCGCCGCGGATGATGCTGCGCGGGCGCGAATGATCCGCGGACAAGACTTCCATCGTTCGAGGAACTGCGGCCAAGGGTCGTCCATGCCGCGACTGGCGGCGCAACGCTGCACCCAGGTGCGCATGATCTGATTGAGACTGACCTTTGAGTCGCCGAGCGGCATCGGCCGGCCGAGCAAGTAGCCCTGAGCGAAGTTCACCCCAGCGTTCTCAGACTCCTCGAATTGCTCGTGGGTTTCCACACCTTCGGCAGTGACCGACATGCCTAGACCGGCGCGCCAGCGCCACGATCGAGGAAATGATCGCTGAACTCTTGTGACCGTTCGCGAGATTGCCGATGAACGACTTGTCGATCTTGATCTTGTCGAACGGGAACGCCGTCAGGCAGCTCAGCGATGAATATCCGGTGCCGAAGTCGTCAAGCGCCAGCGAAATCCCGATACCGTTTGAGTCGTTCCATCAAGGCATGATTTTCGACCGCCCTTTCCAGCAGGACGGATCTCGGTGAGCTCAATTTCCAGCCGCTCCGGCGGCAGACCGGAACTCCGCAACGCGGACGGATGACATCAAACAACTCCGGCCTGCTTGAGCTGGACCGGTGACAAGTTCACGGCGACCTTGATGTCTGCCGGCCAGGATGTCGCGTCGTCGCAAGCTCGCCTGAGCACCCACTCACCAAGCGGGACGATCAGTCCGGTCTCCTCGGCGAGCGGGATGAACTGGTCGGGCGGTATCAGCCCTCTTGTCGGATGACGCCAGCGAACAAGGGCTTCCAGCCCACGCCGCTCGCCGCTCTGGAAGTCGAAGAACGGCTGATAATGCAGCTCGAACTGACAGCGAGCGACGGCGTCCCGCAAGTCGCTTTCCAGCGTGTTTCGGGCTTCCAGTTCCGCGGACATCGCTTCATCGTAGAGAGTAAAGCAGTTCCGGCCGGCCGATTTCGATCGATACACGCAAGGTCGGCCTTTTTCAGCAACTGCTCCTGATCGCTGCCGTGCTCTGGGGCCATCGCAATACCGATACTGGTACCGACTTCCACTTGATGGCCCTGCAGCAGGAATGGCTCGGCGATGAGCCTGGAAATTCGGGTCGCCAGATCGATCGAACCGGTCCGTTGATCGTCGCACTCCGCCTGGATGATGGCGAATTCGTCGCCCCCCAGCCGCGCCAGCGCATCGGTACTGCGCAGCGCGGATTTCAAGCGAAGCGCCACCTGCCGCAGCAACGCGTCGCCGGCGGCATGACCGAGCGAGTCGTTGACATTCTTGAAGCGATCGAGATCGAGCATCAGGATTGAAAACGCCCCGCCGCGCTGGCGCTCGTCCGAGTTCGGCCTCATCCAGTTGTTCCAGAAAGAACGCCCGGTTCGGAAGCCCGGTCAGGATGTCGGTCTGCGCAAGCTCCAGAACCCGCCGGTTCGCCAGCGCGAGCTGGCGCGAGTTGCGGCTTGCGAGACCGAGATACACGGCCAGGAATATCGTGATGATCAGTCCGGCGGTCAGCACGATCAAAGCCCGGTCGTACCGCGCGATCAGCTCGGCGACCGGCGGCAGGAATGGCCCGCATTTGCCAGTTGGCATCGCCGATCCTGAGCGCGCCCGTCCAGTGCGTCCGCTGTCGCGAAGTCCTGCATCGATTGCGGTGTTTGCGGTGCCGATGAATAATCGGGAACGGAGCGATATTGCGGTCCGCCGGGGCCCGGCTCAGGCGGGTAGGCGTTGATGGTGATGGCGGTGGATGCCGCGGTCGCCGTTCGGATCGATTGCAGCAGTTGCGCCAGATCGAATATTCCGACCACGAAACCAGTCAGATTGCGCCGCCGGTCTGGAATCGTGGTGCGCGAAGTTCCCTTCGCATATACGAGCACGCTGACCAGCACCCCGGGGGTGCCGCCTTTCGGATCGTAAACCAGTTTGGTGGGTAGCGTCGCGACGGCATCATTATCCCGCGCGCGCTCCAGCGTCGCCCACCGTATCGGCTCGGTCGAATAATCCAGCCCGTAAACCATCGAAGTTTTCGATCTCGGTGGAAAAGAAGACCGGGAAATAAAATTTGCTCTCCGGCGCCGGAGATGAGGCCACCATCCGGCGCGAGAGATCTGATCTGATAGCCGGCGATGCCATCATTGACCGCCGCGGCCTCGTAGTCGGCACGCTCCTTTCGGTTGACCCTCGGCAGCCAGCCGACGCGAAGAATCCCCGGATGATCCGCAAACAGCCGGCCGCCGAAAACCTCGAACTCGCTCCGGGTAACCTCCTCGTTGGTGGATTCGAACAGGTGCGCAGCGTGACCAACCGGCTGAGATATTCGTTGATCCCGTTCTGCATCACGATCAATTCGGTCGCGGCGACGCCCTCGAACTCGACCTTGGTGACCCGCTGTTCCCACCGTCCGACCGCAAAGGCGGCGATCAGCGACAGCATCAGGCCGATGCCTACTGCGACCAGCGCAGGCCCGTAGAGTCTTGACCGCGACGCAGAGATTCGCCGCCGCTCGATGATGTCTCCCTGGCAATCGTCGCCGGGATCTCGATCGGTCATCTTCGTCTTTCGTTCGAACAGCACAGTGGCCACCGAACAGGTGTCCCCTCGTCCATGATCGGACATGGTTTTAGGTTAAAAACTCACAAATATCGGGGACCAATGCCGCCCCGCATGGATGGATTAGTTAACGATTGACGCGATCGGTAAGATCGCAACCTGCGTGTCGCCTGTGTGAGGCGCGCGGCGGTTCGTGCTGGCATCAGACAAAACGCCGGGAGATTAGCGAGCTCTTCATCACGGGGGATACCGTGCGGCGCAGGCGGATGGCTGCCTCATGCCCGCAGAAATGATCCATGAAACAGTTGCAACTGACGATCTTCACCGGTCTTTCGATCCTGTTCGCCGTGGCTGGTCCGCCGCATGCCGGGGCCGAGGAGGCTGGCGTCAGTTCCGACACCATTCTGTTCGGTCAGGCGGCCGCGCTCGAAGGTCCCTCGTCGGCCCTCGGCCAGGGCATGCGGCAAGGCATCCTCGCTGCCTTTGCGGAGATCAACGCCAAGGGCGGCGTCCACGGCCGCAAGCTCAAGCTTGTCAGCCGCGATGACGGCTACGATCCGGACCGGTCGGTTGCTCAGACCACAAAGCTGATCGAGGAGGACAAGGTCTTCGCGCTGATCGGCGCTGTCGGCACGCCAACTGCCGTCGCAACCATTCCAATTTCAAGTGCCAGGAATGTGCCGGTCATCGGTCCATTCACCGGAGCGGAATTCCTCCGCGCACCGGAGCTCCATAACGTCGTCAATATTCGCGCGAGCTACCGCGCCGAGGCCGAGGCCTGGATCAAGCACCTGACCGAGGATCTTGGTTTCAAAGACATCGCAATCTTCTATCAGGACGATTCTTTCGGCCGCGACGGTCTGGCCGGCGTCAAGCTTGCGCTTGAAAAACGCGGCATGGAACTGACGGCCGAAGGTACGTTCGAGCGCAATACCAAAGCGGTTGGCTCGGCACTGCGCACGATCAAGCGCGCCGAACCGGAAGCAGTGGTCATGGTCGGCACATACGGGCCGTGCGCCGAGTTCATCAAACTTGCGCACAAGAGCGGCTTTGATCCAATCTTCGTCAACATCTCCTTCGTTGGCGCCAACGCGCTGGCGAGAGAGCTTGGCCCCGAGGGTCAGGGGTCATTGTCTCCCAGGTAGTCCCCTTCCCCTGGGATACGTCAGTGAAGGTGGTCGCCGACTACCAGGCCGCCGAGAAGGCACTCGATCCGAACATGAAGCCGGAATTTGTATCGCTCGAGGGCTATCTTTCCGGACGCCTTGTTGCCTCCGCGCTGGAGAACACCGGACCGGATCCGACACGCGCGGATATGCTCCGGGTTATCAACGACGTCGGAAGTTTCGACATCAGCGGAACGATCATGACCTTTCGGGCCGAAGATGCGCGACGCTCCCAGCAAGGTCTTTCTCACGGTGATCCAGCGCGACGGAACTTTCAAGGCCGTTGAAAAGCTTTGAGTTAGCGGCTGGCCGCCGGCTTCCACACGCCGCAGGCACCAATCATACGAATTCGGTCCATCAAGGATCGAGCGGCCGCTTCCGAACCTCCAGCTACAGAAAGAACATGAACCCCGGCTCGAAGGCCGAGGTTCATCGATTTTGAAAAAGCCCCGTTCACTTTGCAAGCCGAGCGTCACTCGGCCAGGACTGGACCAGACGACCACGATGTTGGCCGCCCGATCAGCCGGCGGTCATTCTGCTACCGATTCTGCCGGAGCCGCCCAACTCGGCTGGAAAGTCTTTCAGCTTCGGGAGTCCAGTCTTTCATCGGCAGCACCGTCTCAGCGTAATTGACGTGGACGCCGGGGACGAAGTTCAGTGTCGGGATTGTCGCGGCGAAAACGTCGACGAGTCCCAGAGGCTGATGACCGGTCATCAGGTGCCCACCACATTTTTGCAATACTTCCGCTGGCTGAGCGACGTCTTCTCGAAACGTTGCGATATGTTCAGCCCCGGCTTTCACCTGCACAGCGTCCGCTTTCCAGAGACTGAAAGCGTTTACCGGACCTCCCGACCAGGAACGGCAGGAACTACAATGACAATAGCCCATCGCCTCCGGTGAACCGGTGACCTCAAGTTTAACAGAGCCGCACAAGCAGCTTCCAACGTGACCCATGATTTCCGCCTTTCGTGATGATCAAGTCGGGTCGGTTATCAGGGATCCACGATTCTGGTCCAGTTCACGAACTGTACTGCTCGTTGAAGTCGCCCGGCTTCCGGTCGACGAGGCCGTACATTGCTAACTCGCGAGCTTCCGTTCCTTCGCAAAGGGACTGAGGCCCAGCCAGGTCTGCATGGCGGCTGCGAGTTGCCGGCTTCCCGTCAGTGTCATCCGTCGGTTCGCAACGGCAACACGCACGGTATCGAGCCCCATCCAAATTGCGGTCATGGTCCGCAGGTCCACGGATACATAGAGATCAACGTCGAAGCCGGGATCGATTGAACACAGATCAACGCCGGTCTCGGGATCGACGATCAACCACCAGCAACGCTGTGCGCTCGGCAACCTCGGATAGATGAACTGCACCACGCTGCGGCGCTGCCGGCATCGGCGTTGTGTTCAGATTTCGCCGCATATCCCACATCAGAAGCTGCACGTCGAGATGCGCAAGCGACAGGTCCGCTTCGATGCGGCGCTGACCCCAGACCCCGAAGGCCTCCACGATCGGCCCAAGTTCGCGTCCGGATACTGTCAACTGATACTCGAAGACGTTGGGATCAGAGGCCGACGCCGTGCGGGCGACGATGCCAGCCAGTTCGAGATCCCTTCAGACGCTGCGAGAGCAGCGCCGGCGACATGCGTGGAACGCCCCGACGCAATTCGTTGAAGCGTGTCGAACCGGCAATCAGTTCGCGGAGCAGAACCACGGTCCAGCGGGTGCATAATATCTCCGCAGCCATCGCGACCGGACAGAACTGCCTGTAGCTGCCTATCGTCATCAGCGTCCTCCGCAGGAAGTATGGCGAGAAGCCTAGGACGCAACGGCGGAGTTTTCTGGTTCAGTTTCTGTATCGGCCCGGATTCAGTTCCTGAACTGGCGGCGCGTGGCGACGACCCTGTAGTTGGCAGGACGACGGGCACCGGTTGGTCTCAACGCTCCGCGCCAATCTGCCCGCCGTCAAGCCTAATCCGCATTTCAGCACCAGCAAAAGGATACCCAATGAAAAGCGATATCACTAAGCCGAATATCCCTGCGTTGACCCGGATTGCAGCGCTCGGCGCGCTTGCCTTTCTCAGCGTCAGTGTCTCGCCTGCATACGCCGCAACGCTGTCGCGTAGCGTCGACGTCAGCGGCACGCCCTCGGCGGTGTGGTCGATGATCGGTCCGTTCTGCGCCATCAAGGACTGGCTGCCGCCTGTCGGTACCTGCACGGAGAAGGAAGGCTCTCCGCCGGAGCATGAGACGCTCGTGACCAAGGATGGCAAGGGCGACCTTCGTGGAGACGCTGACCGCGCGCAGCGGACGTCGAAGCACCAGCTATTCCTACGCCTTCAAATCGAGTCCGCTGCCGGTCACCGGCTACACTTCAACCATCAAAGGTGCAGGCCAAAACGCCCGGCGTCTCCACCGTCACGTGGAGCAGCACCTACGTTCCCGACCCTGGCAAGGAACGGGATGCGCAGGAAGCGCTGACCGGAATTTACGACGCCGGCCTCGCAACAATCAAAGCGAAGTTTGCGAAATAGCCGCCTTGACGGCCACGCCGGCCGCCGGGTACGATCCCGCGGCCGGCCGGCGACAACAAATCCGGTCCGCGAAGCAGCCGGCGTCGCGTTACGCGCGCCCCCGTCGGTATTACCCGGATTAGCCACATTCTCAAAAATGAGGCATAATTGCGCGTTAGTGATTCCGGACCGCCGCGATCCTCAAGGGTCGGGCCGGCACGTCCTGAGCGAGAATTGCTCGGCATCGTAAACGCGATGCAACTCAGTACGGCGTAACCGCAGCCCTCTCAAAAATCTATCCGAAGGAACTTACAATGCTTACGCTCGTATTGGCCACCCAAAGGGTGGCGGCGGCAAGATACGCTTGCCATCGGCCTCGCCCTTGTGGCGATGCAAAGCCGGCCATACGGTTCGCCTGATCGAGACCGATTCTCAAGGCACGCTTTCGAACTGGCAGGCGCGTCGGAGCGATGCCGAGCCGATCGTCGAGCCGGTTTACGATGGCCGCGAGATCGAGCAGCGGCTGCAGTCGCTGGAACGCAGTGGCGTAACGCTGACGATCATCGACACCGCGGGCGGCATCACCGCCGCCACCACCGAGGCGATTCGCTATGCCGATTTGTGCCTGATCCCGGCGCGCCCGAGCATCGCCGATATCGAAGCCACCGCAGCGACGCTTCATGTCATCCGCGCCTGGCGGAAACCGTTCGCGTTTGTCCTCAACCAGACGCCGCTTCGCGGCCACCGCATCAGCGAAGCAGCGAACGCGCTTGGCGACGAAGATGTTCGACATCGCCGACGTTGTCGCGCAGCCGTTCATCGTCATCGCGCAACGACCACCAGGATGCGCTGAGCGCCGGACTGGCGGTGACCGAACTCGCCCCGGAGGGTAAATCAGCCGAGGAGATTCGCGGCCTCTGGCAATGGATCGAGACCAAGCTGAATATCGGTGAACAATACGCTTTGCCGGCCGTCGATGAACAGCCGATCGTCATCGAATTCCCGATAGCGTCGAAATCGATTCCGCGATGTTCTTGCGCGCGCGCGCGAGAACGGCGGCGCTGGCTGCCTGAAGCCGGTCTGAATTCAACGATGGCGGCAAGGGGCGCCGCTCCGCTTCCTTCGGAAGAGGAGACGCCGATGCGTTGGTCATTCGCAATGACGTGGGAAGTATTCCCGGCGAGCGTGACCCTCGCTCACTTCTGGCATTTCGGGCACCAGAACGTCGAGCGGCCGTTCTGCGTGAAGCGCCGCACGATGCCGCCACAGCCCGCGGTCTGGCATTTCTCGCCTTCGCGGTCGTAGACCTGAAAGGGAGTGCTGGAAATAGCCGAGTTCGCCGGAGGTCTGGCGATGGTCGCGCGAGCGATGAGCCGCCGGCCTTGATCGCCTGATTCAGCACCGCGTGGATTGCACCGACCAGGCGTTTGGCGTGATCGGTCGGTTCGCCCCAGCAACGCTCTTGCGTTGTCCGGCGGCACTGCTCTTGCGTGGTGCCGGCTTGGTCGCCAGCGTCGCGGCCAGTCGCCGTGGCGACAGATGCGAGACGATAACAGCGCCTCGCGAACATAGATGTTGCCGAGTCCCGCGACCACGCGCTGATCGAGCAGCGCCGCCTTCAGGCTGGTCTTCCTGTTTGGCACAGGCGCGCGCCAGCATCGCCGCGTCGAATTCGTTGCCGAGCGGCTCAGGGCCGAGGCCGCTCAGGAGCAGCTCCCCCTCCAGCGCATGGCGCGCAATGATCTTCATGTAGCCGAAGCGGCGCGGGTCGTTGAAGACCACCGGCCGCGCCCGATGACATGAAATACGACATGGTCGTGGCGCGCGGTCCTCGCTTCGCGGACGGTGGAATTCTGCCCGGCGTTGTTTGATCCTCGCCCTTCGATGACGCGGAACGAGGCCCGACATGCCTAGATGCATCAGCAGCACGTCGCCCGAGGCGAGATCCGCCAGCAGATATTTGGCGCGGCGGCCGAGGCCGGTCACGGTCTGGCCTCTCAAGCCGCGCGACAAAATCCTTCTGGAACGGAAACCGCAAGTCTTTGCGCCGGGCTTCCGGCTCGACGATCGTCGATCCCTCATCACCGGCTGCAGGCCGCGGCGGACGGTTTCGACTTCAGGTAATTCGGGCATGCGGTGATCCTGTGGCTAATCCGACAATGTCTGCCGCGACGCTCGCTGAACTCGATGCGATTGTAGAAGCGGATCGGCGATGGTCATGGTGGTCGCGCCCCAGGGCTGGTCGACAAGCCCCGGACGAGGCATATCCGTATTTCTTCGCGATCAGATCGGCGTGGTATGCGGCAAGACCCGTGTGGTTTCGATAACGATGCTTGGCACCAGGCGAACAGTCGCCGTGGTGCTCAGCTCAGATACAGCACGACGTCGCCCATCGATATGCTGCATGAACAGCGGCAGGTCCGGCTCGAAGCGGTGCTCGAAGTCGACCGTGCAAGCCGAGAAACCCTATGTAGAATTCCCTGGCTTTGCCGCTATCGAAAGATTCTCAAGCGTGGGGATGGTCCGCGTAAACCGTGGTGTCATGGCATGCCTTGCAGATTAACCAAAGCTCTCGTCGTGCGGCGCTTTTAACGATGGCGCGGCCACGCTTGTAGCGCGCTCAACCAGCGCGCGCTATGGTCTGCGGCGATGGAGAAAAGTTGATGGATCGGCCGGACCAAACCACGCATTTTGGCTTCAGGGACGTCCCCTTGGGCGACAAGCAGACGCTGGTGAACGACGTGTTTCACAGCGTGGCGTCAGCGCTACGACCTGATGAACGATCTGATGTCGGCGGGCCTGCACCGGGTCTGGAAGGACATCATGATCAACGCGCTCAATCCGCCGAAGCAGCGATGCGCCGTTCGCGCTGCTCGATGTCGCCGGCGGCACCGGCGATATCGCATTCCGCGCCGCCAAGGCGGCGGGCTCCGGCTTTCGCGCCACCGTCTGCGACATCAATACCGATATGCTCGAAGTCGGCCGCGAACGCGCGCACTCGACGCGGCATCTCGACGACCAGGTGTCGTTCGTCGAGGGCAATGCCGAGGCGCTGGCATTTCCCGACCGCAGCTTCGACGCCTACACCATCGCCTTCGGCATCCGCAACGTGCCGCGGATCGATCTCGCGCTGAGCGAGGCGCTATCGCGTGCTGAAGCCCGGCAGCCGGTTTCTGTGCCTGGAATTCTCCACCGTCGATGTGCCCGGCCTCGATCGGATCTACGATCTGTTCTCGTTCAAGGTCATCCCGCCGCTCGGCCGCGCCGTGACCGGCGACGCCGAGTCCTATCAATACCTCGTCGAGATCGATCCGGAAATTTCCAAGGCCGAATGCCTTTGCCGAGATGATCCGCGCCGCCGGCTTTTCGCGCGTCAAGTGGCAAAGCCTTTCCGGCGGCATCGTGGCGCTGCATTCGGGCTGGCGTTTGTGATCTCTGCGACTGACCCACATCGCGCGGCTGGCCCGCGCCGGTTTCGTGTTCGCGCGCGAGGGCGTGTTCGGCGTCGTCGATCCGAGCCTGGTGCCGCCGCCCGGGCAGCTCGCGCTGCGCCTGGCGCGGATCGATCGAGCGGCCCGGCGCCAAATCCGGCCCGCGGCTGTCGCGCGCGCTGACGCGGCTCGGGCCTGACCTATCTCAAGCTCGGACAGTTTCTCGCGACCCGGCCCGACGTGGTCGGCGTCGCCATGGCGCGCGATCTGGAAAGCCTGCAGGACCGGCTGCCGCCGTTCTCGCAAAGCGAGGCCGAGGCCGTCGATCGCGACTGTCGCTGGAACGCCCTGTGGCGCAGGCGTTTGCGAGCTTCGGGCCGGCGGTCGCCGCGGCGTCGATCGCGCAGGTGCATCGCGGCGAGACCGAGCGCGACGGCGTGCGCAAGCCGGTCGCGGTCAAGGTGCTGCGGCCCAATGTCGCCGCGCGTTTCCGCCGCGACCTCGCCGATTTCTTCTTTGTCGCGCACAACGCCGAGGCGCATTCGGCGGAAGCGCGCCGGCTGCGGCTGATCGAGGTCATCAACACGATGTCGCGCTCGGTCGCGATGGAGATGGATCTGCGGCTGGAAGCGGCCGCGCTGTCCGAGATGGCGGAGAACACCCGCGACGATCCGGATTTTCGCGTGCCGACGGTCGACTGGGACCGCACCACGCACAACGTGCTGACGATGGAATGGATCGACGGCATCGCGCTGAACGACCACGCGCGGCTCGCAGCAGTCGCAGGTCGATCTGCCCGAGCTCGGGCGCAAGGTGATCCAGAGTTTTCTGCGCCACGCGCTGCGCGACGGCTTCTTCCATGCCGACATGCATCCCGGCAATCTGTTCCTCGACGATGCCGGCCGGCTGGTCGCGGTCGATTTCGGCATCATGGGCCGGCTCGGGCATGAAGGAGCGGCGCTTCCTCGCCGAAATCCTGCTGGGCTTCATCACGCGCGACTATCGCCGCGTCGCCGAGGTGCATTTCGAGGCCGGCTATGTGCCGCGGCCATCACTCGGTCGAGAATTTCGCGCAGGCGATCCGCGCCATCGGCGAGCCGATCCACAACCGCACCGCCGAAGAAATCTCGATGGCGAAGCTGCTGACGCTGCTGCTCGAGGTCACCGGCCTGTTCGACATGCAGCACGCGCCCCGAGCTGATCCTGCTGCAGAAGACCATGGTGGTGGTCGAGGGCGTGGCGCGCGGCTTCGATCCGAAACTCGACATCTGGAAGGTCGCCGATCCCGTGGTGCGCGAATGGATCGAGCGCAATCTCGGCCCGATCGGACGCATCCAGGGCGCGATGTCCGGCGCCGGCGAGCTCGGCCGCGTGCTGGCTGGCCTGCCGGCGATCGCCGCGCGGTCGGTCGCGGTGCTGGAGCAGCTGGAGACCATGACCCGGAAGGCCTCACGCTGTCGCCGGAGACGATCGCGGCGATGGGCCGGGCCGAGGGCCGCAAGAGCCGCTGGCGCACCGCTGGCGCTCTGGATCATCGCCGCGACCTTCATCGGCATTCTGGTGGCCGATCCGGCAGACTGTGATTGCAATGTATGCACGATGTGCTAGCATTGCTATCAGTATCTGCTCGGAGGCCGCGCCATGGCCAGCCTCACCATCCGAAAGCTCGACGACGCCATCCAGCGACGAGCTGCGGCTGCGGGCCGCCCGCAACGGCCGCTCGGTGGAAGAGGAGGTCCGGGTGATCCTGCGGCGAGCTCTGCAGGGCCGCCCCGGACTCGCCACCGTCCGCCGGCCCTCTGGCCGCCTGCTGAGGCTCCGGCCCGCCCTGCAGCTGCCGCGCCAGCCGACCGGCCAGCCCCGCGTCACCCTGATCATCGGCGGCGGCATCGCCGCCTACAAGGCGCTGGACCTGATCCGGCGGCTGAAGGAGCGGCACATCCATGTCCGCTGCGTGCTGACCAAGGCCGCGCAGCAGTTCGTCACGCCGCTCGTCCGCCAGCGCGCTGTCGCACGAGCGCGTCTATACCGATCTGTTCGATCCCGAGAGCGAGTTCGACGCCGGCCATATCCGTCTCGCGCGCGACTGCGACCTGATCGTGGTGGCGCCTGCGACCGCCGACCTGATGGCGAAGATGGCGCAGGGCCATGCCGACGATCTCGCCAGCGCCATCCTGCTCGCGGCCAACCGGCCGATCCTGCTGGCGCCGGCGATGAACCCGCTGATGTGGAACAACGCCGCGACCCGCCGCAACGTCGCTGCAGCTCGCACGCGACGGCGTCGCCACTGATCGGCCCCAATGCCGGCGAGATGGCCGAAGCCGGTGAGGCCGGCGTCGGCCGGATGGCGGAAGCCACTGGAAATCGCAGCTGCCGCCGAGCGCATCCTGCGCCCGCCGCAGCCGCGCCCGCTCGCCGGCAAGCGCGTGCTGATCACCGCAGGCCCGACCCATGAGCCGATCGATCCGGTGCGCTACATCGCCAACCGCTCTTCCGGCAAGCAGGGTTTTGCCATTGCCGCCGCGGCGCAAGGCCGCCGGCGCCGATGTCATGCTGATCTCCGGTCCGGTCGATCTGCGCGATCCCGCCGGCGTCACGGTGAAGCGCGTGGAATCCGCGCGCGACATGCTGCACCGGGTGGAAGCCGCACTGCCGGTCGGATATCGCGATCTTCGCCGCCGCGGTCGCCGACTGGCGCGTCGCCAATGAAGGCGAGCAGAAGCTGAAGAAGACATCGGCCGGCATGCCGCCGCTGCAGCTCGTCGAAAATCCCGACATCCTCGCGACGATCTCGAAGCTGAAGGACAAGCGTCCGCCGCTGGTGATCGGCTTCGCCGCCGAGACCGAGCATCTGATCGACAACGCCAAGGCAAAACTCGCGCGCAAGGGCTGCGACTGGATCGTCGCCAACGACGTGTCGCCGGCGACCGGCGTGATGGGCGGCGACCGCAACACGGTTCATCTGCTGCGCGCGCGATGGCGACGAGATCAATGTCGACTCCTGGCCGGTGATGACCAAAGAACAGGTCGCGACCGAACTGGTGGCGCGGATCGCCAACACCGTTGGAGAAGAATCCGTCGTGAGCGCGACGGTCAAGGTCGACATCCGGCAATTGCCGCACGGCGAAGGCCTGGCGCTGCCGGCCTATCAGAGCGCGGATGCCGCGGGGCTCGATCTGCTCGGCGGCGGTGCCCGAGGATGCGCCGCTGGTGCTTGCGCCCGGACAAATACGCGATGGTGCCGACCGGCCTGACGATCGCGCTGCCGTCGGGTTATGAGGCGCAGGTCCGTCCGCGCTCCGGGCTTGCCGCCGAAGCACGGCGTCACCGTGCTGAATTCGCCGGGCACGGTCGATGCGGACTATCGCGGCGAGATCGGCGTGCTGCTGATCAACCATGGCGACGCGCCGTTCCCGATCCGGCGCGGCGAGCGCATCGCGCAAATGGTGATTGCGCCGGTGGTGCAGGCGGAACTGGTTCCCGCGCATCGCTTTCCGCGACCGACCGCGGCAGCGGCGGCTTTGGCTCGACCGGGCGCGTAAGCCCTTCGCTCCAAACGAATTGATACGCGTCGCGTCGCGAGCGCCTCGAATCGCGACCCGTTGACTCTACCTACTAGTAGGTAGATAGACCTCCTGGTATTCTCAAACAGGGGTTAGGCCGTGACAACAGAACTTTATTGGCTGACGCTGACCGCACTCATGACGGCGCTGTTCTGGATGCCTTACGTTCTCAACCGCATGGTCGTCGAGCGGCTTGGGCGGCACGCTCTGCAGGCGCGCGCCACCGGAAAGCAGCGCGCATTCGTCATGGGCGCAACGCGCCATCAAGGCTCACTACCAACGCCGTGGAGAATCTCGCGATCTTCGCGCCCGCTGTGCTGATCGCGCATGTGCTTGAACATTTCGAACGCCGCCACCGAAGGCGGCTGTCGTGGTGCTACTTCTTCGCCCGCCTGCTGCATTTCGTGGTCTATTCGGCCGGCATTCCCGCCGCGCGCACGCTGCACCTTCACCGCCGGCTGGCTGGCGCAGATCGCCATCATCGCCAGCATCCTGCGCTGGATCTGACGACGATGGCCCGCCCGACGGCGCTGCTGCTCACCGGCGTCGGCCGAAGGTCTCGGCGCCGATATCGCCGAGACCTTTCGCCCGGGCGGGCCACGACGTCATCGGCCTCTCCCGGACCGAACGCGGTCCGACAGCATCTCAACGCGACGCGTCGAACAGGCCGGCGGCAACTACACCCATCTCGCCTGCGACATCACGCAGACCGACGAAGTCGCTGCCGCGATCTGCAACCACACGCCGATCGCATCGACGTGCTGATCCACAATCCGCATGTGCTGGCGATCAAGCCGTTCGAGCAGACGACGGCGAGACGAGTTTGAGCAGGCCTGGCGCGTCGCGTGCCTCGGCGCGATGCATCGCGGCGCAGTCCGTGACTGCCGCATATGGCGGCGCGCGCGGCAGGGCGCCATCATCCTGACCGGCGCCACGGCTGGACTTCGCGGCGCCGCGCAATTTCTCGGCGTTCGCGTCGGCGAAATTTGCCGCTGCGCGGTCTGGCGCAATCGCTGGCGCGCGGAGTTCGGCCCCAAAGGCGTTCATGTCGCGCATGTCGTGCTCGACGGGTTGATCGACGAGGCCTCAGACCGATCAACGATTCGGCTCACCTCCAATCCAGCGCGGATGGATCCGCGATCTCGATCGCGCATAGCCTATCTCGATCTAGCCGGCGCAGCATCCGTCGGCCTGGACCCATGAGATGGACCTGCGGCCGTTCTCCGAACGCTTTCTGAGGAGCCCGCAATGTCGAACGAACTCGTCAACGCCGATTTCACGCAGCGCGTCGTGATCGCCGACCGATGCAATGCCCTGGATTCCATCGCCGCAGGCCGGCGTCGAACGCCGCCTGCTCGACCGCATCGGCGGCGAGGTCGCGCGCGCTACGTCGCTCGTCCGCTATGCGCCGGCCAGCGCGTTTCCCGCGCATGAGCACGCGCTCGGCGAAGAGTTTTTCGTGCTCAGCGGCGTGTTTTCCGACGAGCACGGCGACTATCCCGACCGGCACCTATGTCCGCAACCCGCCGCAGAGCCGCCATACGCCGCGAACCGCGCCCGGATGCACCATTCTCGTCAAATTGCGGCAGATGACAGCCGACCGAACCAACGCGGGTCGTTGTCGACAGCACCACAGCCAGATGGAAACCGGCCGACGCAGCCGGCTCACCGACGCTGCCGCTGTATCTGGCGCCCGATACCGGAGAAAGCGTGATGCTGGAGCGGCTCGAGGCGGGCGCCAATCATGGCCGAGGTGGACTAGTCCGGACGGTGAAGAGATATTCGTGCTTGTCCGGCGACCTGTCGGATCGAATGCACGGACGTACGGTGCCGGGACCATGGATCAGAACCCGGCGGGTTTCCGGCAGCGGATCTCGGGTCAGAGACGGAGCGACATATTGGGTGAAGCGAGGTCACCTGCGCCCGATGTCATGACAGGAAAACCAGAATAATGACGACGACGGCGCCGAAGCAGCGATCAGAGACCGCCGAACAGATCCTCGATCTCGCCGAGACGCTGATCCAGACGCGCGGCTACAGCGCGCTTCAGCTATCAGGACATCGCCGACAGCCTCGGCATCCGCAAGGCCAGCATCCATTATCACTTTCCGTCGAAGGCCGATCTCGGGCGTCGCCGTCGTCGATCGCTACATCGAGCGTTTCGGACGCGGCCCTGATCGCCATCGCCGACGATCAGTCGCAATCCTCGATGGCGATGCTCGATTTCTACGTCGCAGCCCTATCTGCAATTCTGCCAGCACGCCGGACCAGGTGTGCCTGAGCGGCGCGCTGGCCGGCGAGATGACTGGCGCTGCCGCCGGAACGTCGCGCGAACGCGTCGACCATTTCTTCAGGACGCATCAGATTTGGCTGACCGAGATCCTCAAGCGCGGGGTGGCGCGCGGCGAATTCAGGCTGCCGGCGCCGGCGACCAAAGGTGGCGCGGCTCGTTTTCGGGGCCTTGCAGGGCGCGCTGCTGGTGAAGCGCACCACTGGCGACATCTCCCAGATCACGGATGTCGTCAGCGGTCATGAAGCTGCAGCTCGCCGCCCAATGAAAGTGTGCTGGACGTTCGGCGGATGGGCCGTTGCCGCCGAAGCGTTGCCAATTTTACCAAATCCGCTCCAAACGTTACCTCGGCGCATTTTTTTGCGATGCGGATTCGGCGTTCACGGTTCGGACTCTACCCGCCGAGCACCCGTTGGGGATATTGTCGCTCGATCTCGCGAACGAACGGCGGGTAATGCGCCGGGCGTGAAGTCGTGCGGTTTGGGGCAAACCATGTCGGGCGTGAGTCGCGGCGATGCGTCGGACCCTGCTGTCGTGCACCTCACTGGCGCGCAACGGCCTGATCGGCCTTGGCGCCACTGTCCTGATGCTCGGTCGCACCCGCCCGCGCCGGCGAGTTACCGTTCCATGCAGACGATCTCGGCATTCTTCGATCTCAACCGCCAGGAAATCGCGGTGCTGGCGACGGCGCTGGCGCTGCTCGGCTTTTCGGTGGTGGCGGCGATCCTGTTGATGCGCACGCGGCTGCGCGCGCGCGCGAAGCGAGACTGCGACTGCGCGCCGACGATCGCGGACCTGCAGGCCCAGGCCGACCGGTTTCGCGCGCATTGCTGTTCGCGGAGCCGCAGATCCTGATCTCGTGGGCGGCGGGCGACAATCGCCCGCGAGATCAGCGGCGACACTGTCGCTGCTGATGCCGCAGGATGCCCTGCAATCAGCCGCAGCGCATCCTCGCCTTCGGAACCTGGCTGCCGCCGGAACCGGCGCTGCAGATGGATCATGCCGTCGACGCGCTGCGCGATGCCGGGCGAGGGCTTTCTGCTCAATCTCACGACCTCGACCGGACACGCCATCGAGGCCATGGGCCGCGCCATCGGCGGCCAGGCCATTGTGCGGATCTGTGAACTTGAGCGGATTGCGCCGGGAACTCGCCGAAATGAACCTGCGGCACAAGGCGCTGCTGGAAGAAACCGAAATGCTGCGCGGCTTTGCCTGGCCGCCGCGCCCTGGCCGATCTGGGCCAAGCGCGCCAAGGCGGTCTCAGCTACGCCAATGCCGCCTATGCGCGGGCGACCGAGGCCACCAGCGTCGCGGATGCGATCGACCGCAACCTCGAACTGCTCGACAGCAGCGACCGCAGCGATATGGACCGCGCGCTGAACGACAACGCGGCCTTCACGGCGCGGCTGCCGATCGTGGTCGGCGGCGAGCGGCGCATCTACGATGTGCATGCGCTGAAGCTCGGCGACGGCAGCGCCGGCATCGCGATCGACGCCAGCGAGGCCACCGCGCTGCGCGCGGCGCTGGTGCGGATGGCGGAGGCGCATCGCCGCACCCTCGATCAGACTGTCGTCCGGCGTGGCCGTATTCGACGCCCAGCGGCGGCTGGCCTTCTACAACGAATCCTATCGCCGCCTGTGGGACCTGGACCAGCGCGTTCCTCGACAGCAACCCCGACGATCTCGAGCGTGCTCGACCGGCTGCGCGCCGCGCGCAAAGTTCCGGAACAGCCGGATTTCCGGGCCTGGAAGGCAAAGCTGCACGAGGCCTATCGCGCCGTCGAACCGGAGAACGGACACCTGGTATCCTGCCCGACGGCCGCGCGGTCAGCGTCGTCACCACGCCGAATCCGGAAGGCGGCGTCACCTATCTGTTCGACGACGTCACCGAAAGCCTCGACCTGGCGCGGCGGTTTGACGGCCTGATCCGGGTGCAGCGTGAAACGCTCGATAATCTCGCCGAGGCGGTCGCGGTGTTCGGCAGCAACGGCCGCGCGCAATTGTTCAATCCGGCGTTCGCGAAGATGTGGAAGCTGTCGCCGGAGGCGCTGCGCGAGCAGCCGCATATCGAGACCGTGGAAGCCTGGTGCAGGCCGCTTGCTCGACGACGCGGTGACCTGGCGGCGCTGCGCGAGGCCATCACCGCGATCGAGAACCGGGTCGCAGGTGCCGCTGAAACTCGAGCGCAAGGACGGCAGCGTGCTCGACTGCATGACCATGCCGCTGCCCGACGGCGCGACCATGCTGACGTTCCAGGACATCACCGACACCGAGAACGTCGAGCGCGCGCTGCGCGAGCGCAACGAGGCGCTGGAGAGCCGCCGACCAGATGAAGGTCGATTTCGTCCACCACGTGTCCTACGAACTGCGCTCGCCGCTGACCACCATCATCGGCTTTGCGCATTTCCTGAGCGATCCCGTCGACCGGTCCGCTGACGCCGAAGCAGGCCGAATATCTCGGCTACATCACCGCATCGACCAACGCGCGCTGCTCGCGATCATCAACAACATCCTCGATCTCGCCACCATCGACGCCGGCGCGATGTCGCTCGAGCTCTGGCCCGGTCGACATCCGCAAGACCATCGAAGCCGCCGCCGAAGGCATCCAGGACCGGCTCGCAACCGACCGCATCGAGCTCAAGGTCGACGTCGATCCCAACATCGGCAACTTCACCGGCGACGAACGCCGCGTGGTGCAGGTGCTGTATAATCTGCTCGCGAATGCCGTCGGATTTCTCGCCGCAGGATGCCACCGTCGGCTATGAGCGCCAGGCGAACCGAACACAGCGTCATTTTCAGCGTGACCGATTCCGGTCCGGGCATCCCGCCCGACGTCAAGGACAAGGTGTTCGACTGGTTCGAGAGTCATTCCAACGGGTCGCGGCACCGCGGCGCCGGCCTCGGCCTGTCGCTGGTGCGCTCCTTCGTCGAACTGCACGGAGGCAAGGTGCGCGTCGATCCGATCGTCGGCAAAGGCACGACCGTCACGTGCGACTTTCCGATCGATCAGGCTGCGCATCGCAACGCCGCGGAATGACGGATCCCACGACATTCTCGGTGGCGCTTGCGAACGAGACGGCGACCGCGCATCTGATGGCCGACCTCGCGCTTGCTGATCGGCCCGGGCGATGTCATCACGCTTTCCGGCGATCTCGGCGCCGGCAAGACCGCAGCCGCCCGGGCGCATGATCCGATATCTCGCCAGCGACGACGCGCTCGAAGTTGCCGAGCCTCGACCTTTCACGCTTGCGCAAACCTACGATCTGCCGCCATTTCCGCTGGTTCACGCCGACCTCTACCGCATCAGCGATCCTGCGCGAGCTGGAAGAGATCGGCTTGTCGCCATTGCCCGGAGGCCACGGTGGCGCTGATCGAATGGCCGGAGCGCGCACCCGAGGCACTGCCAAAGCGACCGAATCGACATCGAGCAATGCGTAGCA
>ERZ1370068.10503-contig-9197_pt1 | contig 32186 bp, 52 predicted proteins | sample MGYA00561227_ERZ1370068 | MGnify/ENA primary metagenome ERZ1370068 (study PRJEB38410, sample SAMEA6850437) | metagenome | study: Metagenomic assessment of the ecological functions of the soil: analysis of the soil microbiota associated with the...
TCGCGCTGGATCGACTCGATCTGATAGCCGTCGGGATCGCGGATGAAGGCGATCACCGTGGTGCCACCTTCACCGGACCCGCCTCGCGCGTGATCGTACGCGCCAGCGCCCTGCGCCTTGTCAGCGTACCCGTGCGCAGGTGGCGCGACATCGGGCACGCCGATCGCGCAGATGGCCGAAGGCAGTTCCCGCTCGTAGTGATCGACGCCGTAGTTGTAGGTGAGCTCGACCTCGGCGTGCTCGGGGTTCGTGCCGTAGCCGAGGAACGCGAGGTCGTACTTCTGGTCCGGGCCGCTCGGTGGTGCGCAGCCTCATGCCGAGCACCTGAGTGTAGAAACTGATCGAGCGCGCAGGCTCGCCGACCGCGCATGGTGTGGAGGTTCTCATCGGGCCTCGAGATCAGGCAGGTGGTGGTCGGCGTGCGCATACAGTGTGCCATCGGGGCCGACCAGCCGACCTTCGGCAGTGGCGACCCTGCTGCCCGAGTGGATCACGTCGCCGATCGCGCGCACCAGCGGCACGCGGTCGCTCAGGCCCTTGACGAAGTTGACCTTCAGCTCGAGCGTCGTGTAGGCCTGCCCGCCGGCAGCAGCTGTGCACCGCACAGCCGACCGCCGAATCGAGCAACGTGGCTATCCAGCCGCCGTGCACACCGCCCAGCGGGTTGTAGTGCTCGAACGCCGGCTTGCCTTGAACTCGGCGTGGCCGAAGTGGCCTCGACGAGCCAGAACTGCAGCGTGGTGGTGATTGGCGGGCGCGGCAGCTGGCCCGCCAGCATGGCTTCGAACATCTGCAGGCCCGATTGGCCGGCCACTTGGTCGGGCCGCGCCAGGCCCACCGGTGCTGCGGATTGCCGCCAGCGCGGCCTCGCGCGCCTGCCAGCGCTGCAAGGTTTGCTGGGCGTCGTCGACTGGGGCTGAACTCTGTCATCGGATGTCCTCTCTCGGCGAGTCGATCAAAGGTTGTATCTACAACGATTGTAGCTACAATGATCGAATGGGCGCCAGCACCACTGTCATGCAGCCTCGCGGCTGCACCAACCTCAAGCTGCGGCAGCTGTCGCGCGAGGTGACGCGCCACTACGACGCCTACGTGCGCGCACCGGGCTGAAGAACACGCAGTACTCGCTGTTGTCGCACGTGGTGCTGCTCGGGCCCATCCAGCCGGTGGAGCTGGCGCGGCGCATGAAGCTCGATGCGTCCCACGCTCACGCGCAACCTGCAGCCGCTGGTGGCGCAGGGCTGGGTGGAGGTGGGGCCGGGCGCCGATGCGCGCAGCCGCTTTGATCAGCGCCACGGCCGATGGCTCGCGCCAAGCGCGCTGAGGCGCGAGGGCCTGGAAGCGCGCGTAGCTCGCGCTCAATCAACACGCTCGGCGAGGCCGCGTCGTGCAGCTGCATGCCCTGATCGACGGCTGCCATGTGCCTGATCTCGAAACCGTGAAGGATGCTGCCGATGAATGAGTCGCGGAGCGCGGGTGCGTCGGTCTCGCCCTCGATGGTTTGGGTGTTGGTCGCAGCAGCGGGCACCTTCGCGCTGACGATGGGTGCGCGCCAATCGATGGGCCTGTTCTGTCAGCACGTCTCAATACGACCACCGGCGTCGCGGGCTGGCCGCCGTCAGCCTGGCGTTCGCGTTCGGACAGCTGTGGTGGGGCCTGACGCAGCCGCTTGGCGGGCATCGTGGCCGATCGCATCGGCGCTGGCCGGGTGTTCGATAGCCGGCTTGCTGCTGCTGGCGTTGGGCACCGCGCTGATGCCCTTCATGACGAGCACGCTCGGTCTCATCTTTGCGATCGGCGTGCTGGCCGCTGGCGGCGCAGGCATGGCCGGGCCAGCGGTGCTGATGGCCGCCACCACGCGCGCTGGTGCCGCCCGAGCGGCGCGGCATGGCGGCGGGCATCGTCAATGCCGGCGGCTCGTTCGGCGCAGTTCGTGTTCGCGCCGATCGCGCAGGGCATCACCGCGGCAGCCGGCTGGGTCGATCGCACTGCAAAGCCTGGCGGCGCTCACGCTGTTGGCGCTGCCTGCGGCCTGGGTGTTGCGCGCACGCGGCTCGCGTGCCGACGGCAGCTGGCGCGGGCGCTGCAGCGCCAGCACGAGCGAAACTGTCGGCGCAGGCCCCATCGCGCGCCTGGGCGCTGCCGAGCTACCGCTGGCTTTGCGCGGGCTTCTTCGTCTGCGGCTTCCACGTCGCCTTCATCGCCACGCACCTGCCCGGCGTGGTGGCGAGCCTGCCAGCTGCCGCCCGAGGTTGGCGCGTGGTCGCTCGGCGGTGATCGGGCTGTTCAACATCGTTGGCAGCCTCGACCGTGGGCTGGCCATGGGGTACCAGGCAGGCCGCTGGCGCAATGAAATCGCTGCTTGTCGTTGATCTACGCAGCGCGCGCGCTGGTGGTGCTGGTGTTCGTGTTCGCGCCGAAGACCGTCGACCACGATGCTGGTCTTCGCAGCGGCGATCGGCCTCACCGTACCTGTCGACCGTGCCGCCGACCGCGGGGCTGGTGGCGCGATTCTTCGGGCCGTCGCAGATGGCCATGCTGTTCGGCGTCGTGATGCTGTCGCACCAGCTCGGCGGATTTCTCGGCGCGTGGCTGGGTGGCAAGTCGTTCGAGTGGACCGGTAGCTACGACTGGTATGGTGCGCCGACATCGTGCTGGCCGTCGGCGCTGCGCCAGCAGCTGCCGACCGACGAGAAGCGCCCCACGCTGGCCGCACGCTGGCCCGAGCGCCGCAGCACCGAGCCGCCGTTGCCAGAAGAAAGGCTTCCACCGGAAGGAGCGCCATGCCGTATAACTGCGGGCCGTGGAAAACCACGATCGAACCGACTACCTACGTCACCCGCATCGAGGAAGTGGGCGTGGGGCCCTCGTGCTGTTGGCCTCTCAGCCTGGCCATTCACGGATCGCAGGGGCTGGTCCTGACGCTTCACGCCACCACAAAGTTCAGGCAGCGATCTCGCAACCCCACCGGCCACCTCTTTCTGGCATCAGCGTGATCATCCTGGGACCTGCTTTCTGATCCTGATCGTGCAGATCGTCGAAATCGCGATGTGGGCCGCGTCCCTGGCGAGTGGGAAGCACCGCTTCTGAAAACTTCAGCACGGCGATTTCACTCAGCGGTCTCCAATACACCACGGTGGAAGCAACCGGCAATTTGCCGAGGCATTGGCGGCTGCTCGAAATCAAGGGTCGCCAGCGCCGGCCTGATGGGCTTTGCTCGTCCACCGGCGTGCTGATGACGCTGGCGCAGAAGCCTCAGAAGGCACAGTTGCGCCTCTTGGTGCTCGCTCCCGCGCCAAAGCAGGGAGCGCCAGACTCAGCAGCAAACCGACGTCTGAACCTGACGGAGCGGCACCCGGTGCAACCGGTGCCGCCTGCGTCGGCGCGACACTGCGCGGCCAGAGCCGCCAGGCGCCTCTCAGCGTGGTGCGCTTGCTTCCTTCGGTGGGCGATGCAGGTCGTACAGGATCTGCATCCGCCTGAGCTTGAGCACGCCGTAGACGACGGTGGACCGACCATCAGCAGCACCAGGATCACGCCCATCGTCAGCTCGACATTGAAATTGCCTTCGCGGTTGGCCATGTATCCGCCCACGATCAGCACCAGGATCGCCAGGTTGATGACCCAGTTCACGCGCCTTGGGCACCACGTAGTTCAGCGTGCCGAAGCCAGCCAGCTGATACACCATGAACGGGATGATGGCGACCGCGGGGATGAACTCGGTGTGGCCCAGCGATACAACGCGTCGCGCCCGGCGCCAGCGCCTTCAGCAAGGTGCTGTGCGCGAGCTGATGGAACAGCGGCGGCATGGCGTTCAGCATCGACACCACGCCCAGCAGCTCGAGCACCAGCGCACCACTCCAGGTGGCCACTTTCGAGGACGCGTCGGCCGAGGCGCCTGACGACTGCGTCGCGATGATCAGACCGGCGACGACCGACGCCGCGCTGGCCAGCATCAGGAACTCGATCGGTGACGCCGAAGCCGGTGGGCTCGCCCGCTTTGAGCAGCAGCAGCGCCGAGGAACCCCGGCGTGTAGAACATCACCCGGATGACACGAATGGACAGCCGCGGGTCGCGCTCCGGCGGCATCACGGGCAGCGGCGTTTCCGGTCGGTTCCGATTGTGGGGACGTCATGCGTCATTGCTTTGAATCTCCATCGGTGGCTGTGGACTCAAACAACACTACTTCCGATCCATTGTCGTCGACCGCGCGCTGAACGACCTGATCCGTCGTTGCCCGCGAGCGACAGCGTGGAGTGCCGCAGCGGCACCCGCGTCAGCTGGAGCGAGCGGTCGCGCAGACCGGCGCCGCGCGTCATCGCCGTAGGCCGCGCGCCAGCGCAGTGTTGATGCGCTCGTTGGCGTCCAGCCGCTCGCCGGGCAGGCCGTCCTCGGCGTGCCAGTGCCGCGATGCGCGACTCGATCGCGAAGTGCGCGGTCGGCTTCAACGAGCGACGGATCGTCGAGGCTGCCCGACTGGCGAGGTCCATGCGCTCGCTGTCGAGGTACTCGAACGCGAGCGGCGTGCCGCAGTGCGAGCAGAAGCCGCGCCGCGCGATCTTCGACGGACGCGTAGTACGCCGGCGGCACTCGAGCCAGCGCACCTCGGCCTTGCGCAGGTTGATGAACGCCGCGCGCGTGTTGCCGAACGCGAGCTGGCACATGCGGCAGTGGCAGTAGTAGCCGTCGCGGTGATCGGGCGTGGCCTCGTAGCGCACGCGGCCGCACAGGCAGCCGCCGGTCAGCGGGCAGGGACTCGCAGTCGAGTCAGACATGGCAGACCTCCGCTAGCGTAGCGGCTCGCGGATGCTGCACAACCCGCTGGCGCACGTCCCGGCAAGCAATCCGCGTTTGGTCGTCAGGCCCTGGGCGGCATCGTGTAGTTGAGCGTCGCGGCGCCCGCCGTCGACGTAGACGATCTCGCCGGTGATGTAGCTGGCCGCGTCGCTGAGCAGGAAGGCCACCGCGTCGGCGATCTCCGCGGGCTCGCCCAGGCGCTGCATCGGCGTGCGCGATCAGGATGCGCTCGCGTGCCTCGTCGCTGCCGAGCACCGCGTCGGCGCGCGAGTTCGGTGGCGATGGTGCCGGGCGCCACCGCGTTGACGCGGATGCCGCTGGTCGGCCAGCGCCAGCGCCATCACGCGCGTCAGCTGGTCGATGCCGCCCTTGCTGGCGTTGTAGCTGGCGATCGATGGGATCGCCATCGTGCCGTTGACCGAGCTCATGTTGACGATGGCGCCGCCGCCGCGCTGGCCACCATCGCGCGCGCCACGGCCTGGCCGACCAGGAACGAGCCCTTGAGGTTGACGTCGATCACCGCGTCCCAGTCGGCCTCGCTGATGTCGAGGAAGTCGGCGGCCTTGAAGATGCCGGCGTTGTTGACCAGCGCATCGATCGCGGCCCAATGCGCGCTGCGTGGCGGCGAGCGCGGCGTCGACCTCGGCTCTTGCGCGCGACGTCGCAGCGCTGCGCGTAGGCGCTGCGCACCCGCGGCGCGCAGCTCGTCGGCCAAGCGCTTGCGCTGCGCGCGATGTCGACGTCCCACAGCGCCACCGCGGCGCCGTCGCGCGCCAGGCGGCGCGGCGCAGGCCGCGCCGATGCCCTGGCGCGGCGCCGGTGACCACCGCGATCCGATCCTGCAGTGCGAACGATGGTGTACCCATGCGGTGCTCCTTGTGGTCAGCCCTGCGACGAGACTTGGCCGCGCGACGCGCGGTCGAGCCAGCTGGCCAGGCCCTGTGCGTTGATCTCGACGTCCATCGCCATCCAGCGCATCGCAGAGTCGACGTCGGCGAATGCCATGCTCGCTCAAGCGGCGACGGTAAAGTCTGCTCAAGTCGCCGCACAACGCGCGATGGCGCTCGGCGGCGTGGCGCTGGCGCTCGCCGATCGCGGCGAGATCGTCGATCTGTTGCATCAGCAGCGGCCCCAGATGCGGCGCGTAGGGCACACGACCGTAGTGCGTGACGCACAGCGCCAGCGGGTCGGCGCTCGAGCAGCCGCGCTACCGAGGCCTGCAACGGCTGCGGGCTCGAACTGCACCGGCGCGCAGGTGGGCGTGATCCACCGGCCGTTTTGGCTGACCAGCTGCGGGTAGCGCTGCCGAAGGTGTCGCCGGTGAACCAGGTTCGCGTGCGGGCGTCCCAGATGCAGTGATGGTGTCGCGCGTGGCCCGGCGTGTGCGCGAACTCGAGCACCCGCGTGCCCAGCGTCAGCGTCGTGCCATCGCCGTGACCTTCACCCGCGAGGGTCCACGCCCACCGGCTGCGCCATAGCTGCGCGCCATCTCGGCCTCGCCGTACACCGCGGTGGCGCCGGCGTACAGCGCGCTCGGGTCCACCATGCGGCGCTCGCCGCGCGGGTGCACCGAGCAGGCGCGCGTTCGGCAGCGATTGCATCAGCAGGCCCGCGCCGCCGGCGTGATCGAGGTGCACGTGGGTGGGAATCACCCAATCCACGGCGCTCGGTGCCGAGGTTCAACGCGTGCAGCGCGGCCAGCAAGCGCGGCACCGCGTGGTTGGTGCCGGTGTCGATGAAGGCGGCGCGGCCCGAGTCGACCGACCAGATAGCGCGGCATCGAATTGAGGCCGCTCGGAAGCCGGTGTCGATGACGAAGAGATCGTCGCCCAGCGGTTCGACGAACTCGGGCAACACGGGCACTAGGGCCTAGGGCTGCTGGCCCGCGTACACCGCCCACAAGCGGCCGAGATCGGCAGCGCCGTCGGTGCCTTGCACGCTGCGCAGCGTCTGCACCGCTTTGCTCTTGTTCTTGCCCGACTGCAGTTGCGCCATGCCCGAGGTGCAGCTTGGCGTCCTCAGGACGCTTCAGGCCGCCCTTTGGCGATGCCTTGTTCGATCATCGCGGTGCCCTTGTCGAACTGGCCCATCGTGGCGTAGACAGTAGCCCACATGCACCAGCGTCGTCGCCGCTCTTGGCCGCGACGGCTTCTTGCGCATCTTTTTCAATGCCGGCCTTGCCTTCGGACTCCTGCTTGATCGCAAGGTCACGCAGGCGTTTCTGCGCTTCGCCTTCTGGCCACTACCCAGTGCGCCGATGGCAAATCCCTTCTCGATCACCGCCTTGCCTTCGGCCGGGTAACCTGCTTGCAGCGCGAGCTGAGTCATCTCCATGAAGTCATCGGCCTTGGTCAGGTTGCCGGTGGCCAGGCGCAGGCGAAACAAGTCGAGCGAGAAGCGGTCGGAGAAACCGCTCTTGCGCGGCAGGCGTCCGAGCAGGATCGACCAGTACTCTTCTTTGGGTAGTGGGTGAGCAGCTTGTCGAGCGTGGCCGCCTGGCCGGCCGTGTTGCCGGTGCGCTGTTGGGCGTCGGCCAGGTCGCAGCAGATCGCCCTCGTCAGGCTTGCGGCCGGCCTGCTCGGCGGCCGACACGCGCGGCTTGCGCTTCCTTGGCAATGGCGGCGTAGTCGCCGCTCTGGCTCTGCGCATAGGCTTGCAACTGCTTGAGTTGCGGGCTGCTGCTGCCGGCGGCGATCGCCCGCTGCACCCATTGGCTGGTGCGCGGCCAATCCTTTGCTGCGAGTAGGCAAAGGCCAGCGACTCGGCGACCTGCGCTTGCTCCGCACCGCTGAGCTTGCCCGAATTGAATACCGCCTCGAAGGCCTGGATCGCCGCGGCGTTGTCACCGGCGCGCTGGGCGGCCGAACCTTTCATGCGATCGATCATCAGCTGCTCGGCGGGCGTCTTGCCCGCCACCGCGTCGGCCTCACGCACCTTGGCCAGCGCGTCCTTCGCGCTTGCCGGCCTTCAACAACTCGCTCGCCTGTTGCAGCGGCTTGCCGACTTCAGGGCGCACGCCTTGGGCGTGCGCTGCGGCGATGCACAGGCACATCGCACAGGTCGCGAGGCACGAACGCAGGAGTTTCATGTCGATGCGAAGGCGCGGGGGTGGTTCATCAATTCAAGAATTGCTCGTTGCCGATCAGGCCGATCTTGGTGACGCCCAGGCGCTGCGCATTGGCCATCACCATCGCGACCACCTTGTACGTAACGAGTTTGTTGGGCCGCAGGTGGACCTCGGGCTGGTCGGGCAGCTGCGCCACCTGGGCCAGACGGCTGATCAACTCGTCTTTCTGCACCACCGTGCCGTTCCAGCCGATGGTGCCGTCGAAGTCGATGTCGATGCGCACGATCTCCGGCGGCTTGGGCGGCTGCGCGCTCGGTGCGATCGGCATGTTCATCTTGACCGCGTGGGTCTGGATCGGGATGGTGATGATCAGCATGATGATCAGCACCAGCATCACGTCGATCAACGGCGTGGTGTTGATGTCGATCATCACGTCGTCGGCGCTGCTCCGCCCACTTGCATTGCCATGGCGTGCCCCTGCGTTACTTGATTCGGCGGCGGTTCGAGGATGAACCCCACCTTGGCGATGCCGGCGCGCTGGCACGCCACCACCAGGCGGCCGACGCCTCGTAGCGCGCGTCCTGGTCGCCGCGGATGTGCACCTCGGGCTGCGGCTCCTTGGTCGAGAGCTTCTTCAGCTCGGTGACTACCGATTCGACGTCGGGCATCTTGCGCGTGTTCCAGTAGACGTCGCCGTCCTTGCTGACCGCCAGAAGAATGTTCTCCGGCTTGGTCTGCGTCGGCACGTTGCGCTCCTTGGGCAGCGTCAGCTGGATCGACTGCGTCACCACCGGGATCGTGATCAGGAAGATGATCAGCAGCACCAGCATCACGTCCACCAGGGGCGTGGTGTTGATGGTGGAGTTCATCTGCTCCTCACCATCGTCGTCGGGCGAGCCGACGTGCCATGGCCATGATCAGCCTCCGCAGATGCGACGCTTCAGCGCTTGCCAGACCAGCAGCACGCTGTGCAGGTCGCCGGAGAAGGCGCGCACGCGTTCCATCACCAGCTTGTTGCGGCGGACCAGCCAGTTGTAGCCCATCACCGCCGGCACGGCCACCGCCAGGCCGAACGCCGTCATGATCAGCGCCTCGCCCACCGGGCCGGCCACCTTGTCGATCGAGGCCTGGCCGGCGATGCCGATCGCGGTCAGCGCGTGGTAGATGCCCCAGACGGTGCCGAACAGGCCGACGAACGGCGCAGTCGAGCCCACCGTGGCGAGGAACGCCAGGCCGTCCTGCAGGCGGCTCGCGATGTTGTCGACTGCGCGCTGCACGCTCATGGTGATCCAGGTGTGGCGGTCGATCTGCTCGACCAGCGCTGCCCTCGTGGTGCTCGTCGGCCTTCAGGCCTTCTTCGGCGATGTAGCGGAACGCGCTGCCTTCATCGAGGGTGTCCAGGCCCTTCTTCACTGAGCCCGAGGTCCAGAAGTTCGCGCTCGCCGCCTTGGCGCTCTTGAGCAATTTGCGCTGCTCGAACACCTTGGTGAAGATGATGTACCAGCTGCCCATGCGTCATGATGATCATGATGACCAGCGTGCCGCGCGCGACGAAGTCGCCCTGCTTCCACAACGCCTTCGAGGCCGTAGGGGTTGTCGATGGTTTCCTTGGTCACCACGGGGGCCGTCGCCGCCGCGGGCGCGGGCGCCTCGGGCGCCGAGGCGGCTTGGCGCGAACGCCAGGCCGTGCGGCATCAGGGTCGACAGACTTAGCGCAGCGGCGGTCAGCAAGGCGCGCAGGTTTTTTCAACGGCATGGTTCCTCCAACACGAACGACCGCGCGAATTGCGTGCCCGGCACGCGCGCGACACGGGGATTGAGCTCGACTACTGAAGCTTCCAGTCGTACTCGACGAAAGTGGTCAGCGGCTCGGGCTTGCCGTCCACCGTACCGGGTTTGAATTTGCAGGTCTCGCTGGATCGCCGCTTCGGCGGCGCGGTCGAGCAGCTTGTGCTCGCGCGACGCCCCAGAGCTCTTGGCGATTTCGGTGGCGGTTGCGCGGCCGTCGATACCCACCGTGACCTTGATGCGCACGACGCCGGTGGCCTCGGCGCTGGGCCGCAGCCGGCGGATAGGGCGGCTTCGGCAATCGGTGTTGAAGCTGACCTGCGGAGCGATGCGCGAGGTGCCGGGGAGCCGATGCCGGTTCGGGCGACGGCGGCGGCGCGATCGTCACCGGTGGTGCTGGCGGCGGCGGCACGGTCTGCACGGTGATCGCGGGCGCCGGCGGCGGATTTTGGATCTGCACTTCCGGTGGCGGCATGAACGCCGGCGGTGGCGGCGGCAGCTTGGGCGGCGGCGGCAGATTCTCGGGCGGTGGCGGCGGTGGCGGCTTGACCTCTTCGATGATCTTGGTCTCGATGGGCCCCTTGACCACCTCGACCACCTTGCGCGCCAAACCGTTGAGCAGCGCCCAGCCAGAGAATGATGTGCATCACGATGACAACGCCGACGCCGACCATGTGTTTGGTCGGATTGCGTTGCTCTTCGGCGTAGTTCACTCACTGCTCCTCCAGTCGGCTGCGCGGCGGGTTGCGCAGTCGCTGTGTCATCGGTCTCCGCCGCCTTGTGGTAGCGCGCGACGGCCCCCGTCGCAAAGGGGCGCACTATATCGCGAAAAAATTGGCCTCCTGTCGGGGCATCACCCTAACCGCGCGGCACGCGGGTGGCGGTCGTGCCCGTGCCTCAATGAGCGCCCGCAAGGCTTCGACGCATACTTTCGAGCCAGGCCGATGGAACCCATGATGACCAGCAAATATCGAGGCCGGCCTGACGCCGTGCGCTCGCTGGTGCAGCCCGATCGTGTGCACCGCGAACCTCTACATCAACGAAGAGATCTTCGCCCTCGAGCAGGAGCACTTCTTCGTCAACACCTGGAACTACGTCGGCCACGACAGCCAGGTATGCGCAGCCCGGCGACTACGTTACCAACGAGATTGCGGGCCAGCCGTTGATCGTGGTGCGGCACGACGATGGGTCGGTGCGCGTGCTGATGAACCGCTGCGCGCACAAGGGTTCGCGTGTCGTCAGCGCGCCTAGTGGCAGCACGGGCCGAGTTCTTTCGCTGCCCGTATCACGCGTGGGCCTACAAGACCGATGGCTCGCTGCTGGCGGTACCGCTGAAGAGCGGCTACGAGGGCACGCGGCATGCAGCAGTGCGAGTCGGGTCAGGGCTTGACCGCGGTGAAGCATGTGCGGCTGTATCGCGGCTTCATCTTCGTCAAGCTCGGCGATGCCGGCCTCGACTTCGAGGCGTACTTCGGCGACTCGCTGAGCTCGATCGACAACATGGCCGACCGCTCGCCCGAGGGCGAGCTCGAGATCGCCGGCGGCTGCCTGCGCTTCATGCACGGCTGCAACTGGAAGATGTTCATCGAGAACCTGAACGACACCATGCATCCGATGGTGGTGCACGAGTCGTCGGCCGGCACCGCCAAGAAGATGTGGGCCGGCAAGCCGGCCGATCAGCCCAAGCCGATGGCGATCGAGCAGTTCGTGCCGTTCGTGTCGGACTACAAGTTCTTCGAGGACATGGGGGTGCGCGTCTACGACAACGGGCACAGCTTTTCCGGCGTGCACTTCAGCATCCACAGCAAGTACTCGGCGCTCGCCGCGAGTACGACGCCGCAATGAAGGCGGCCTACGGCGAGGAGCGCAGCTGCCAAGATCCTCGGCTTGGCGCGCCACAACACGGTGTATTACCCGAACCTGACGATCAAGGGCGCGATCCAGGCCATCCGCGTGGCGCGTCCGATCGCGGTGGACAAGACGCTGGTCGAGAGCTGGACGTTTCGCCTGAAGGGCGCGCCGCACGCAGCTGCTGGAGCGCACGTGCACCTATTCGCGGCTGATCAACTCGCCGTTCTCGGTGGTGGGGCACGACGATCTGCACGCCTACCGCGCGATCCAGCAGGGCCTGCACGCCAACGGCAACGAGTGGGTCAGCCTGCACCGCAACTACGACCCCGCCGAGGTGGATCAGAACAGAGGTCACGGCGATCGGCACCAGCGAGATCTCGATGCGCAACCAGTACCGCGCCTGGGCGCGCTACATGACGCTGACGATGTGAGGCGGCGATGTCACCCAGCGAAGTCGTGCCGCCAGCAACTGATCGAGCTTCGTGCTGCTCGAGGCGCGCCTGCTCGACGAGACGCGCTACGACGAGTGGAACGCGCTGTTCACCGACGACGGCATCTACTGGGTGCCGCTGGTGCCCGACCAGCCCGAAGGGCTGCAGCACACGTCGCACTTGTACGAGGACAAGCTGCTGCGCGAGCTGCGGATCGAACGCCTGAAGAGCCCGCGCGCGTTCTCGCAGCAACCGCGCAGCCGCAGCCATCACCTGCTGCAGGCGCCGAGCCGTCGAGCAGCTCGATGCGGCGGCCAACCGCTTCGTCACGCGCTGCGCGTTCCACTACACCGAGGCGCAAAACGACGAGGTCAATTTCTTCGTCGGCACCGTGTTTCACCACCTGTGCGTGCGCGACGGCGCGCTGCGCATCACGCCTCAAGCGCGTCAACCTGCTCAACTGCGACGCCGCGCTGCCGGCCGTGCAGTTGTTCATCTAGCGCCATGGTCGTCACCTGAGCGGCCGTGAGCACGGTCCACGCGCTGTTCACGCGGTCACTGCGGCACGCACGCCGCAGCGCGGACTTTCTGTTCACCGACGCGGTCACCGCGAGTGCGTATGGCATCAGTCACGGCGCCGATCGAGTTGGTCGCGAGCGCGCCGCGCAGGTCGAGCCGCTGCGGCGCGCGTATGCCGCGGCGGGCTACGGTCACGGCCACCGCGTCGGGCTGCTGCTGGAGAACCGCCCGGCGTTTCTGCTGCACTGGTTTGCGCTCAATGCGCTGGGCGTCAGCGTGGTGCCGATCCATGCCGACCTGCGTGCGGCCGAGCTGCGTTACCTGATCGAGCACAGCGAAATCGTGCTGGCGGTGGCCCTGCCGGCGCATGCGCTCGGCGCTACAAAGCGCGGCGGTCGAGCTGCGACGCTCCGACATGGCCACCTGGGTGGTCGATACCGGTGCTGCCGCGCGCGGCGCGCGCTGCGCCGCGGCGCGAGCGAGCCGCTTGGCAACGACAGCGAATGCGCGCTGCTCTACACGTCGGGCACCACCGGGCGGCCCAAGGGCTGCATGCTTAGCAACCGCTACTTTCTAGACGCTGGGCGGTGGTATGCCGGGCTGGGCCATCTGTGCACCGTGCGGCCCGACGCCGAACGCGTGATCACGCCGCTGCCGCTGACGCACATGAACGCGATGGCGTTCTCCACGATGGTGGTGCTGACGGCCGGCGGCTGCCTGGTCCAGCTCGATCGCTTTCACCCGGGCAGCTGGTGGCGCAGCGTGCGCGACAGCGGCGCCACAATCGTGCACTACCTCGGCGTGATGCCGGCGATGCTGCTGTCGGCCGCGCCATCGGGCGACCGACCGCGGGCACGCGGTGCGCATCGGCTTCGGCGCCGGGGTCGACCGCACAGCTGCACGCGCCATTCGAGGCACGCTTCGGCTTTCCGCTGCTCGAGGCATGGGCGATGACCGAAACCGGCTCGGCGCGCGTGCGTGATGGCGCACCGCGAGCCGCGCCAGGTCGGCACCAGCTGCTTCGGCCGAGCCGATGCGCGATGCAGTGGCGCGTGGTGGACGACGAAGGGGCCACTGTCGACACTGGCATGCCGGGCGAATTGTGGGTGCGCGCCAGCGGCGCCGAACCGCGGCGCGGCTTTTTCAGCGGCTACTTGAAGGACACCGCAGCCACCGAAGAGGCGTGGGCCGGAGGCTGGTTCCACACCGGCGACATCGTGCGCGCCGACGAAGACGGCAACCTTTACTTCGTCGATCGCAAGAAGAACGTCATCCGGCGCAGCGGCGAAAACATCTCCGCAGTCGAAGTCGAGAGCGTGCTGAACCAGCACCCGCTGGTGCAGGCATCGGCCGTGGCGGCCACGCCCGACCCGGTGCGCGGCGACGAGGTGCTGGCCTGCGTCGTCATGCGCGGCATGCCGATCTCCGCTGCGGAGCGCGCCGCGTTGGCCGCGCGACTGGTCGAGCACACGCTCGGGCAACTGGCGTACTTCAAGGCGCCGGGCTACGTGGCCTTCGTCGATGCGCTGCCGTTGACGCCCTCGCAGAAGATCCAGCGTGGCGAACTCAAGGCAATGGCCGCGCAGCTGCCCGCGCAGCCGCACTGCGTCGACACGCGCGCATTGAAGCGCAGGCCGCACTGATGGCGCGCCGCGGCTACGACGGCGTGGCGCTCGCGGTGCCGGTGACCGTGCCGTATGTGCGCCACTCGATCCATGGTGCGCACTGGTTTCTCGGCCAGGCGCTGCGCAGCCTGTGCGACGCGTCGGGCTTGAAGAAGGAGCAGTTCGACGGCCTCACGGTCAGCAGCTTCACGCTGGCGCCCGACACCGCGGTGGGCGTCACGCAGCACTCGGGTTGTCGCCGCGCTGGCTCGACCACATCCCCACCGGCGGCGCGTCGGGCGTCGATGGCGGTGCGGCGCGCGGCGCGCGCGGTGCAGGCGGGCGACGCCGACATCGTGGCCTGCATCGCGGCGGACACCAACCACGTCGATTCGTTTCGCCAGATGCTCGGCAGTTTCAGCCAGTTCGCGCGCGATGCCACGCATCCCTACGGCTCGGGCGGACCCAATGCGGTGTTTGCCTTCGTCACCGACCACACGATGCGCGCGTACCGGCGCCACGCGCGAGGACTTCGGCCGCATTTGCATCGACCAGCGCCACAACGCGCTGGCCAGCGGCGGCACGTTGTTCAAGCGGCCGCTGACGATGGACGACTACCTCGCTGCGCGACCGATCGCCGTGCCGCTGCACTTGTTCGATTGCGTGATGCCGTGTGCCGGGCGCCGAGGCTCTTCTTGGTGATGAGCGTCGAGCGTGCGCGCGATCCTCGGATTACGGCATGTCGCTGCTGCGTGGCGCGATCGAGCGCCACAATGCCTACGCCGACGATCCGGTGATGATGCGCGGTGGCTGGCGGATGGATCGCGACGAGCTGTACGCGATGGCCGATGCCAAGCCAGGCGACATCGACTTCGTGCAAACCTACGACGACTACCCGGTGATCGTGATGCTCCAGTTCGAGGATCTGGGCTTTTGCGACAAGGGCGACGGGCCCGGCTTTCGTGCGCGCTCACCGCTTCACATGGGATGGCAGCTTCCCCAACAACACCAGCGGTGGACAGTTGTCGGCCGGCCAGGCTGGCGCGGCAGGCGGGTTTCTCGGCATGACCGAGGCGATCCGGCAACTCACCGGCCAGGCGGCAGATCACGCCGTGCCGCAGGCCAAGCTCGGCCTGGTCAGCGGCTACGGCATGGTCACCTACGACCGCTGCTTGTGCACCGGCGCCGTGATCCTCGGGGCGGTGCCTTGACGCCACCGCTGCTCAAACCCAAACGCAAGAACCCGGTCTTGCGCACGCGGCAGATCAACCTGCCGCCGTCGGCGCGCGGCCGCGTGGCGCTGGGCCTCACGGCAGCCGCCGCGATGGGGCGCTTTGAACTGCAGCAATGCGCGCAGTGCAACGCGGTGATGTATCCCCTGCGCGAAGCGTGCCCGCAATGCGCCAGCGTGCGCCTGCGCTGGCGCGAACAAGGCGGCGAGGGTGAGTTGCTCGCCGGCACGACCTTGCACCACAGCAACGATCTCTTTTTTCGCGAGCGACTGCCGTGGCGTCTCGGGCTGGTGAAGCTCGAAGGTGCGGGCCGACGTTGATGGTGCACCTGCACGGCGGCGTGCAGCTACCTCGCGATCGGCTCCAGGACGCCGCGTTCGCGTAGCTGCGCGGCTCGATCGCGCAGGGCAAGCGGTGCTGATCGCATTTGCTTCAGAGGATGCATTGAACATGGCCGACGATCCGATGCTGCGTGAGATGACCAGCGACCCCCGCCTGCGCAAAGTGCTCGTCACCGACGGCATGACCGCGGTGGGCCAGGCGCTGGTGCGCGAGTTCGCGAAAGCGGGCGCAGAGCTGATCTGGGTCGGCCATGCCGAGCCGTGGAAGCAGCACGGCAGCGGGCTCGACGCAATTGCCGCATTGCCGCAGGTGACCCTGCTGCCGCTGGACCTCACCGACGGCCGCTCGGTGCAGGCGCTGGCCGGCGAGATCGGCGGCAAGGTCGACATCGTCGTAAACAACGCCGAGGTGCACCGCGCCTTCAGCATCTCCGCGCGGCGCGGTACCGACGTGGCCAAGCTCGAGATGGAGGTCAACTACTTCGGTGCGCTTGCGGCTGGCGCAGGCCTTTGGTCCGGCGTTGGCGGGCCGCAGTGCCGATGGCGCGGCCAACGCATGCGCGTGGGTCAACCTGTTGTCGATCTATGCACTGGCGAACTTTCCGCCGCACGGCACCTATTCGGCCAGCAAGGCGGCGGCGCACTCGCTGGCGCAGTGCCAGCGCGCCGAGCTTCGCGGCGCGGGCATCCGTGTCGTCAACGTGTTCCCGGGGCCGATCGATGACGAGTGGAGCCAGAATCTGCCGCCGCCCAAGCTCGCGCCAGCGGCGCTCGCCGCCGCGGTGGTGAAGCGCGCTGCGCGACGGCGTCGAGGACGTCTCACCCGGGCGACGTGGCCCACGAATGGTTCTGAGCGCTGGCGCGACGATCCCAAGGTGCTCGAGCGCGAGCTCGCCGCGGGGGCATGTGATGGCCACGCGCAAGGCAGCCGCAGAGCCGCTATCGGCGGCGCAACTGCTCTCGCTGCTGGCCGGCGCCTTGAGCAGTGGCGGCGTCCGCGTGGTCGACCTCACGCAGACGCTGGCGCCAGAGTTCCCGCAGATCGCGTTGCCGCCCGAGATGGGGCAATGCTGGCCGTTTCGCATCGAAGAGGTGTCGCGCTACGACGAGCGCGGCCCCGGCTGGTACTGGAACAACTTTTCCTGCGGCGAGCACACCGGGCACGCACTTCGACGCGCCGATCCACTGGATCTCCGGCAAGGACCTGCCGCATGGATCGGTGGACACGATTCCGACGCGAGCACTTCGTCGCGCCGGCCATGCGTGGTCGACTGCAGCGCGCAAGGCCGCGGCCGACCCCGACTACTTGCTCAGCGTGGCCGACCTCGAGGCTTTCGAGGCGCGCAGCATGGCCGCATCGCGGCGGGGCCGTGGCTGCTGATGCGCACCGACTGGTCCAAGCGCTGGACGCGAGACGCCGACGCGCTGGCGTATCAAAACTTCGACGAGACCGGGCAGCACACGCCGGGACCGAGCAGCGAGGCCGTGCGTTTTCTGGTCGAGCAGCGGCAGGTGCTGGGCTTCGGCTCCGAGGCGATCGGCACCGATGCCGGGCAGGCGCGCACCTGCGCCCGCCGTACCCGTGCCATACCTTCATGCACGGCTCGGGCCGCTACGGGCTGCAGTGCCTGACCAACCTCGACCAGCTGCCGCCCACCGGCAGCGTGCTGATCTGCCCGCCGTTGAAGATCCAGCGCGGCAGCGGCAGCCCGTTGCGTGTGCTGGCGCTGGTGCCCTGACCGAGGCGGGAGACCCTGGGTTGGGCGCGGCGTCCGCATGACGCCCAGATGACAGCGTCCGCGACGGTGTAGCTTCTCACAGTCTGAATCCCGGGAGGCCTCGAATGACCGATTCCCCGACCGCCGCGTCGCTGGCCAGCACCGATCTGATCGACAGCGCCCACCCCAGCGTGGCGGCCTTTGCACGCGAGTGCGCTGTCGGCGACAGCGACCGCGAGCGTGCCGTGGCGCTGCACGACGCGGTGCGCGACGCCTTTCGCTACGACCCCTATCGGGTCGACCTGTCGCCCGATGGCATGCGCGCCAGCGGCGTGGTGCGCCGCGGCACCGGGTGGTGCGTCCCCAAGGCTGCGTTGCTGGCAGCGGCATGCCGAGCGGCGGGCATTCCCGCGCGCGTGGGGTATGCCGACGTGCGCAACCACCTGAGCACCGAGCGCATGCGCAAGACGATGCAGACCGACTTGTTCATCTGGCACGGCTACACCGACATCTGGATCGATGGCGCCTGGCGCAAGGCCACGCCAGCGTTCAACCGCGAGCTGGTCGAGCGCTTCGGCCTCGCTGCCGCTGGCCTTCAACGGCCACGACGACTCGATTTATCACCCGTTCGATCGCTCGGGCAACAAGCACATGGAGTACGTGCAGTACCGCGGCAGTTTCGACGACATGCCGCTCGAACGCATCATTGCCGACTTCTCTCGCACCTATCCGGTGTGGTTGGAGCAGGGCCGTGGAACTGAAGAGCGCCAACTTCATGGCCGAAGTCGAGCGCGAGCATCGGAGGTGAAGGTGCCTGCGGACGATGCAGCCTCGGACGACGCACCCGCGGGCTTCGCGCCGCTGGCCATCGGTGGCGACTTCATGGCCCACAACGGGCCGCTGTACGTGCGTGTGGCCGATGGCCGTGCGCAACTCGGTTTTCGCGTGCAAGCGCGCCACACCAACCCGCTGAACAACTGCCACGGCGGCATGCTGGCCAGTTTTGGCGACATGCTGCTGCCCGTGTGCATCCATCGCCAGAGCGCTGAGGTGGGGCTGCGGTTCCCGCCCACCATCAGCCTGCAGATCGACTACTCTCGCGCCAGCGCCAGTGGGTGCCTGGGTACAGGGCGAGGCTGACGTGTTGCGCGTAACACGCACGATGGTGTTCGCACAGGGCGTGGCGCGCATCGACGGCAAGCCGGTGTTGCGCGTCAGCGGCACATTCAAGATCGGGCAGCTGTTCGACAGGCCCGTCGAAGGTGCGGGCGACTCAGCCTGCTGCCGCGAGGGCGGCGCATTCAGCGCCAAGGTCGTCAATGCCGGTGTTGGTTCAGCCATGCCAGCTTGGCGGCATATAAATCACGCTCGTTGCGCGAGGTGCCTCAGCGCCTGCGCGCGCTCCAGGTGGTGCTCTGCGGCGCTGGTCTCGCCGAGCTGGTGGTGGGCCATCGCGAGCCAGTAGTGGAACTCGCTGGAGTAATCGCGCCCGCGCCACCTCGCGCGCAAAGTAGTCGCGTGCCGGAGCGGGCATCGCCGCGTCGCAGCGCCTGCTGGCCTTGCACGAACCAGTGGTACTGGCGGCTCGGGCTCGAGCGCGGCCAATCGTGCCTCGCAGTGCGGCCGCCTCGTCTTTGCGGCCTTGCTGCTCGAGCAGCATCCGCAAGGTTGTGAAGCGCCTGTGTGTGATTGGGCTGTCGGCTCAGCAGCGCAGCAAACACTTGTTCGGCTGCCTTGGCGTGGCCGCCGCGCTGGTAGATGACGCCCAGCGTATTGATCACGCCGGCGAAATCCGGATCGGCCAGCAGGCCGGCGCGGCCCACCAATAGGCGTCCGTCTGTGGCGTCGCGCGCCAGCGCCTCGGCGGCGCGGTTGTTCATGAACATCGCCACCACGGTGGCTTTCGTCGAGCGGCCGCGTGCGCATCCTCTGCAGATCGCCCGGCGGCAGGAAGTCGATCGTCCAAGTGCGCGCATCGGAGCCGCGCTTGCGATCAACCGATGCGCCGCCGATCGTGATGAGTTGATGTGGCCGCTGCGCAGCAGCAGGGCGCCATTGCGGCTCCAGGTTTCTTCGGTGTAGGCGCTTGTTGTAGTCGACCTGCAGGTCGAGCTCTTTGGCAAGCGCAGCCGTCATCACCACCAGCGACAGGCAGTTGCCAGCCCGCGCATCAAACGCCTGCGCGGCATTGCGGAGTCGTTGCCGCGTCGTATTCGATTTTCAGCTCGCCGCGCTTGCTACAGCGACTGCACCCAGCCAGTCGGCGCGGTTCTGATGAAAGCTGGCGAACCTTCGAGCGTTGCTGGCGCAGATAGCTGCGCATCGCATCGCTGACGCCGAAGACCTGCCGTGCATCGATCGGCTGCGGCGGCGGCGTAAACGATCTCGTCAGTGCAACAGGGCCTGGGCCGACGGCTGCGAGGTGTCCTGCGGCGGCACGTACTGCACGCCACCACAAATGAGGCGAGCAACAAGCTGCACAACCAACGCACCATCAGGTCTCCCCGGCGCGCTGTCGCGCGCGCGCTGCAGTGATTGTGCCCCTGAACGGGCCTCGCTGGCGGCGCGGTCGGGCGCTCCAGACTCAGCTGCGTCGCTGCCGTGCTGGCCCACCACCACCACCGTGTTGCACCGCGCCGAAGCTTTTGCGCGTAGGCCAGGGCAGGCCAGCGCGTGATGCTGATCGGCCGTGCTGGCAAGCGCGCTCACGATGGTCAGCGTGATCAAACCGGACAGGCCGAGGGCGACAGCACGGATGGCAATGCGCTCGAACATGGTGGTGCTCCTGAGGCAACACGGCGGCGTTGCTCGAGGGCAAGTGTAGGCACGGTGCACTGCGGTGGCGCGAGCCGCATGCGACGAACTGCGCGCCAGCGCGGATGAACTGCGTGGCGCACCAGATTGTCCGGCACGCGGCGGCGTGATGGCGATCACGTGCTTGAAGCGCAATGGTCTCGCGAGCACTGGCCTGAATGGCCTGCTCGCGCGACTCAGTCGGGCACCACCGCGGTGGCTTCGATCTCGACTCTTGGCGCGGTCTTCGATCAGAGCCTTCACTTCCACCGCCGTCATCGCCGCGTTGTAGGCAGCCGATCAACTCGCGGAATGCGCGGCCCGACATCGCGCGCAGCGGCCAGGTACTCGCGCTTGTCGGTGACATACCAAGTCATGCGAACGATGTGCTCAGGCGCGCGCCGGCCTCGCGCAACACGGTGGCTACGTTGTCGAGTGCCTGGCGCGCTTGCTCGGCAAAGTCGTCGCTGTGGAACACGCCTTGCGCGTCCCAGCCGATCATGCCGGCTACGAACACCAAGCGCCCGCGTGCGCTGACACCGTTGGCGTAGCCCCTGGGACGCGGCCAACCGGCAGGAGGAGGATCACTCGCGCGTTCGGCTCATCGCGCGGTCCTTGCGAGTTCGTGCGCGTTCAATCGCCTTGAAGCGCGGCTTGCCTTTGGCGACGAAGGCCTCGTAGGCGCTGATTGAAGTCTTCGGTCAGCATGCAGATCGCCTGCGCCTGCGCCTCGGCCTCGATGGCCTCGGTCGATGCCCATGTCCCACTCCTGGTGCAGCATGGTCTTGGTGATGCCGTTGGCGAACGTGGGCCCTGTGCGCGAGTTCGCGCGCACAGCGCAGTGGCCGTCGGCCTGCAGCGCCTCGGGTGCGCACCAGCCGATTGAAGAAGCCCCAGTGCAGGCGCCTTCGTCGCCGCCAGCGCGCGGCCGGTGTAGAGCAGCTCGCTGGCGCGGCCCTGGCCGACGATGCGCGGCAGCATCGCGCAGGCGCCCATGTCGCAGCCGGCCAGGCCCACGCGCGTTGAACAGGAACGCGATCTTGGCGCGCGACGTGCCCAGGCGCAAGTCGCTGGCCATCGCCGAGGATCGCGCCGGCACCGGCGCACACGCCGTCGATCGCCGCGATGATCGGCTGCGGGCAGTGGCGCATCGCCTTGACCAGATCGCCGGTCATGCGCGTGAACATCAGCAGCTCGGGTGCCTCCAGCTGCATGCAGCGGACCGATGATCTCGTGCACGTCGCCACCGGAGCAGAAGTTGCCGCCGGCGCCGGCTGATGACCACGGCACGTTGACGTCGGCGGCGTGCGTCAGGCGGCCGAACAGGTCGCGCAGCTCGGCGTACGACTCGAAGGTCAGCGGGTTCTTGCGCTCGGGGCGATTCAGCGTGATGCAGCCGACGCCGGAGTCGACCCGCCATTGAAAGTGTTTGGCCCCGTAAGACGCCAGCTGAATGCGATTGCCCGCTGCCAGGCCCGGGTCGACGCGATCGTTCATGCCCTGCGGGTTCACTGCGAGATCCTCCGTGCTACGCACTGCGGAACTCGCCTTGAGCGGTCGGCGGCTCACGCCGCTTGTCCCGGGTCGCAGCCATCTGCACGCGCAGGCGGCCGAGCCCTCGTACAACGACTGCTTTTGCGCGGCGTCGAGGCCGGCGAACAGTCTCGATCACCCACTGCTCGTGCTCGCGAGCAATGCGCTCGAATGCCTTGCGGCCCGCCGCTGTCATGCGCAGCCGCCACGAACGGCGATCCTCGGGGTCGCTGTCGCGCTGCACCATGCCCTCGCGCTCGAGCTCGTCGGTTAGCGCGGTGACGTTGCCGCCGGTGACCATGAGATAGCGCGACAGCGTGCTCATACTCAAGCCCATCGGCATGCCGATGCAGCTGCGCAAGATAGTCGAAGCGCGCCAGCGAGATCCCGAAACGCGAGCGCAGCCGTTGCCGCACTTCGGTCTCGACTCTGCGTGCTGCACGGCCAGCAGGCGCAACCACAACTTGAGCGACAGGTGGTCGCCGTGCTCGGCAGCGCGCCTCGAGACCGATCGCGTGGTCGTCCAGCAGATGCGGACGACGCGAAGCGCCGCGTGGTGCGGCTCATCGTGCCGCTCCTGGTGCATGCCGAGCGCGGTCGCTCGTTCGCGCTGGAAGTTGGCTTCCATCTGCGGCTTAGCGGTGCGGTACTGGCGCGGCCAGTCGATGGCGGCGAAGCCGATCTTGGCGGCCTCGGCGAGCGTCCATGCCGGGTTGGCCAGGTGCGGGCGCGCGATCGCGCACGAGGTCGGCGCGGCCGGCGGCGATGATGCTGTTGACGTGGTCGGCCTCGGAGATCGCACCCACCGCGATGGTGGCGATGCCCGACTTCGTTGCGGATGCGGTCGGCGAACGGCGTCTGGTACATGCGGCCGTAGGCCGGCTTCTGGTCGCGCGCTGACCTGGCCCGACGAGCAATCGATCAGGTCGGCGCCGGCGGCCTTGAAGGCGCGCGCGATCTCGCACCGCATCGTCGGGCGTGATGCCGCCTTCGACCCAATCGTGCGCCGAGATGCGCACCGACATCGGCAGCCGTTGCGGGCCACACCGCGCGCACGCGCGGCGAACACTTCGAGCGGATAGCGCAGCCGGTTGGCAAGACTGCCGCCGTAGGTCATCGCCGCGCCGGTTGGTGAGCGGCGAGATGAAGCTCGACAGCAGGTAGCCGTGCGCGCAGTGCAGCTCGAGCCAATCGAAGCCGGCCTCGGCGGCGCAGCGCGCGCCGCGCGCACGAAGTCGGCGGTCACGCGGTCCATGTCGGCGCGGTCCATCGCCTGCGGCGATCGCGCCGCCCTGGTCGAGGTAGGGCACGCGGCGAGGCCGCGATCAGCGGCCAGTTGCCGGCCTGCAGCGGCTGGTCAGCGCCGGCGCCGTCCCACGGCTGCGTTGGTCGAGCCCTTGGCGCCCGGCGTGGCCGAGCTGCATCGCGATCTTGGCGTCGGATTCGCGGTGCACGAAGTCGACGATGCGCTTCCACGCGCGCGCCTGCGCGTCGTTCCACAGCCCCGGGCAGCCGGGCGTGATGCGCGCGTCGGGCGACGGGCAGGTCATCTCGGCCACCACCATGCCGGCGCCGCCCATGCGCGCGCGCGCCCAGGTGCACGAGGTGGAACTCGTCCGGCACGCCGTCGACCGCAGCAATACTGCGCCATCGGCGAGACGATCGACGCGGTTCTTCAGCGTGACCGAGCGTGCCGTGTATGGCGTGAACATCGGCGGGGCGACGCGGCGTTCGGGCGCATCGGCAGCCCGCGCTTGCGCGTGCGAACCAGCGCTCGAAGCCCTCGAGCCAGGTCTTGTCGCGCAGGCGCAGGTTCTCGTGGCTGATGCGCTGGCTGCGCGTCAGCATCGAGTACATGAACTGCTCGGGCTCGAGCTGATCGGCAGTAGCGCTCGCCGCACGACCTCGAACCACTCCATCGCGTTCCAGGCCGCGTTCTGCAGCGCGCAGCACGTCGACGCGCGCGCGCGGCCTGGTAGCCGCGCGAGCACCTCGGGAATCGTGCTCGCGGCGTGATCGCCGATGCTGCTTGAACTGGCGCGCCAGCTCGATCGCATCTTCGAGCGCGAGCTTGGTGCCCGAGCCGATCGCGAAGTGCGCGGTGTGCACCGCATCGCCCATCAGCACGACGTGGCTGCTGGCCGTTGAAGCAGCGACCACTGGCTCGCACTTGATGCGCTGGAAGTTCAGCCACGCCGAGCCGCGCAGGTGGCGCGCGTTGGTCATCAGCTTCTGCGCCCTGCAGGTTGCTGGCGAACAGCTGCTCGCAGAAGGCGATCGAGCTGATCCTGGTCGGCGTCCTGTCGAGGCCGTGCGCCTTCCACACGTGCTCGGGGCACTCGACGATGAAGGTCGACGGTCTTGTCGTCGAACTTGTAGATGTGGGCCTGGAACCAGCCGTGCTCGGTCTTCTCGAACAGCGAAGGTGAACGCGTCGTAGCAGCTTGTTCGTGCCGAGCCAGATGAAGCGGTTGGGCCGCGTCACGATGTCGGGCTTGAAGACGTCGGCATAGCGTGCCGCGGATCCTCGAGTTGACGCCGTCGCTGGCGATGATCAGGTCGGCGTCGGGAAAGTCGGCGTCGGACGTCGACCTCGCGTCTCGAACACCAGCTTCGACGCCCAGCTCCTCGCAGCGCGCCTGCAGGATGTTGAGCAGCTTCTTGCGGCCGATGCCGACGAAGCCGTGGCCGCCCGAGCGGATGACGCGGCCCTTGAAGTGCAGCTCGATGTCGTCCCAGTGGTTGAACGCCTGCTCGATCGCGTCGGCGGTGGCGGCGTCCCAGGCGCGCATGTTGTCCATCGTGGCGTCGGAGAACACCACGCCCCAGCCGAAGGTGTCGTACGGCCGGTTGCGCTCGACCACCGTGATCTCGTGGCGCGGGTCGCAGCTTCTTCATCAGCAGCGCGAAATACAGTAGCCGGCAGGGGCCGCCGCCGATGCAGACGATGTTCAGAATGCTGACTCCGGGCGACCGCGGCAGGTCGGGCGCAAAGCCGAGCTAGATCTGCGTGCAGATTAGCTTAGCTCATGAAACATCAGTATTGCAAAGGAGCCGTATCAGAAGTGCCGAGCGCGGCCCATCGGTTTTCCAGCATCGGGCATCGAAGACCAACGGACGGTACGGCAGCGAGCGTGCGCCACGGAGTCATGATGCGGTGCTCTCCCAGCAACCCGTTCGGCGTTGAGGGTCGGGAGAGGCCGCCGGGCCGGGCCGGCCTATTCAGCACATCTTCCTCGGCTGTGCCACGGCCTCGTCATCAAACAAAACCGCTAGCTGGCGTTGTGGTGCTGGGGTTAGCCATGATGCCCAACCACTCGGTGCTGCGCGCGCAAGAAGCTGCAAGTTTGTCGCGCAGTTTGAGTCCATACACACGCCGAACGGCGTGCGTAATCTCGTGCACCGCCACCATCGGCAGATCGCAGGCCGTGTAGGCCGTCGTACAGCTGCACTTCGCGGCGCCCTGGTCGTGTCCAATCGGAACGCGCGTTGCCGGTTTCGATTTCGAAATCATCGCACCGTCACTGGCACTTCATCGAATGCGCTGGGGTCGAAGTGGTGCGCGCGTCGATAGCGTCGGGACGGCGCGGTCGTAGCGCGCAGATCGCCAGGCAAGTGTTCGCTGAGCAGCAGGTTGAACCGCCAGCCAGGCTCGCTGCGGGCGCTGCGCGAATTCCACCAGCCCGGTGGCGAAGCTGTGCGTATGGGCCTCTTCGACACAGCCTTGCTGACAGCCACGACTCCGCGTGACACAGACGGATCAGGCAGCCAGAAAGCAGGGCCGCTGAACAGGCGCAGACCACTCAGTTCCTGGCGCAGTTCGATGCAAAGCCTTCCGGCTGCCACGCAACCCAGACGCCTGCGGTCGAGCATGGTCGCGCTCGGGCGCAGCCTGATGTTCAGGCGATAGGGTCCAAGCTCGATCGGGAATGAAGCGCGTGTGCCCACTGTACGCCCCGTCGAAATACGGCGATGCAGGCATCATGGCGTTGAGAGGCACAGCGTGTCTCGAATATGCGTGGTGGAACCGGCTTCACGCCGCAATCAAGTTCCGTAAAGAAGCTACTTGTAGTGGCCCTCATTACCCGAAGGATCACAGCTGGCGGAAGCTGAAAACGGCTGGTCCTGGCTGGAAGGGCATACAGAGTGATCCTCGAGGGCAGAATTAGGCGGCGGCGCTTCAACTGCGGGGCCAATTTTCGGCGATGCTGGTGGGCTCCAGATTAGCCGCATCAGTAACCTTCCGGCTGAAGTCCATGAGCCGACCAACCAAACTCGCAGGCCTGCGCGGCTGCCTGCGTGATCGAGTGAGGCCTCGACGGTGACTCCGGGCCCGATCGCATCGAGCGGCTGCCGATGGCTACTACTGGTGCACGCCGGACGGCACCGTGAGTTCGGCCCGTTTGCCAGCCACGAACTGGCCTGAAATTTATCATATCGCCTTCGACGAGCAGCGTCACTGCAACTCGCGGCGAATCACTTGACGAGGCCGAAGACGGTTTAACCGGAATCGGCAAGTGGATCGATCCGGATACCGGCGCGCCGAAGGCGTCGCCGCCGCACCTGGATTACGACTGGCGGTGAGTCCGCGAACTGCAAAAAGGGCACACACCAAAGAAGGAGGCCCGGCGGATGCCAGGCCCCCATTTTCATTGGTGGAGACGAGATCGAACTCCCGACCTTCGCATTGCGAACGCGACGCTCTCCCAGCTGAGCTACCGTCCCCGCAAAAGCAGTCTGCAAATTCTATGCAGCGCCCCCTCGGCGCTGGCACGCGTGGTGCACGAGCGCTCGGTTAATCTGTGCGCCCTGCCTGGCGTGCCGGCCTGGGCCTTGAGGAATCCGATGCCGCGTCTGACGATCCCGCATGGCTCGACGCGCAGTACAACAATCGCGCCCGCGTGCCCGAAGCATCCGCAGCATCCTCGCCGCGCTGGGCGAGCGTCTTCGGCGTTGGCGCGTCGACAGCGCTGAGTGCCAGCTCGACGTCGCGCTATGGCGAGCAACCCGGCGAGACCGCTCGACGTGTTCGCGGCCGCAGCAGGCCAATGCACCGGTGCTGGTGTTCATCCACGGCTGGCTGTTGGCGCGCGCTCGACAAGCGCCGACGCACTCGTTCATCGCGCCCGCGTTCGTCGACGCCGGGGCGGCGGTGGTGGTGCCCAACTACGCGTTGTGCCCGGCGGTGACGATCGAGACCATCGCGCTGCAGCTGACGCAGGCGCTGGCTTGATCTGGCGCCACGCCGCGCGTGCATGGCGGCGACCCGCAGCGCATCGCGCTGGCCGGGCACTCGGCGCGGCGGCCATCTGGCGGCGATGATGCTGAGCTGCCGCTGGAACGACGTGGGCGACGATCTGCCGGCTCGGCTGCGTGCGCGGCGCGCTGTCGATCTCGGGCCTGTACGACCTCGAGCCGATGCGCGGCACACGCCGTTCCTGCAGGCTGACCTGCGGCTGACGCCGCAGTCGGTGCAGCGCCTGAGCCCGGCGTTCTTCCCGCGCCCGCGCGGCCCGCTGTACGCGACGGTCGGGCTGCGCATCGAGAGCGAGCGAGTTCCTGCGCCAGAACCAGCTGATCCGCGACGCAATGGGGCCCGACCAGCGTGCCGGTGTGCGAGACGGTGGTCGGGCAGCAACCACTTCGACTGTGCTGCACGGCCTGGCCGACCCGCAGGGCCGCCTGCATGAGCTGGCGCTGCGGCTGCTCGGCCTGCGCTGACGCGTCGAGTCGATGCGATGACGTCATCTTGCAGCGAATATGGTTTTGCTCCATGCCGCGCATTGAGCGCTTTGTATTGGCCCAGCCGGCTGCGTTATGTTAGGGTACGGTCCCGGCGCGCGAAGAGTCGGCCGGTGCACATCCACCCACCAGGAGCAGCGACATGGCGCTTGAAAGGATCGAAGACCGAGCAGAACCTGAAGGACGCCTTCGCGGGCGAATCGCAGGCCAATCGCCGCTACCTGTATTTCGCAAACAAGGCCGACATCGAAGGCCAGAACGACGTGGCGGCGCTGTTCCGCTCCACCGCCGAAGGCGAGACCGGCCACGCGCACGGCCACCTCGAGTTCCTCGAGCAGCGGTCGGGCGACCCGGCCACCGGCCTGCCGATCGGCGGCACGCCGCGCACAACCTGAAGGCCGCCGTCGCCGGCGAGACGCACGAGTACACCGACATGTACCCGGGCATGGCCAAGACGGCGCGCGAAGAAGGCTTCGACGAGATCGCCGACTGGTTCGAGACGCTGGCCAAGGCCGAGCGCTCGCACGCCAACCGCTACCAGAAGGCGCTCGACGCGCTGGTCGACTGAGGCGGCGCTCGCAGCGATCACTGAACAAGGGCCCGCGCGGCCCCTTGTTCGTTGATCCGGAGAGGACCGAATGACGCATGCGCGAAGGCAACCTCGAAGCGCCGACCCGGCACCCGATCGACTGGAAGAAGCGCCGACTATCTACGACGAGGCCGCGTGCGCTCGACGGAGATGGAGCGCGTGTTCGACATCTGCCACGGCTGCCGCCGCTGCGTGAGCCTGTGCCAGTCGTTCCCGACGCTGTTCGACCTGGTCGACGCCACCGCCGACGGCGAGGTGCACGGCGTCGACAAGAAGGACTACTGGAGCGTCGTCGACCAGTGCTACCTGTGCGACCTGTGCTACATGACCAAGTGCCCGTACGTGCCGCCGCACCCGTGGAACGTCGACTTCCCGCACCTGATGCTGCGCGCCAAGGCGATCAAGTTCAGCAAGGGCGAGGTCGGCGCCGGCGAGAAGCTGCTCGCCTCGACCGACGTGCACGGCCAGCTTCGCCGGCATCCCGATCGTCGTGCAGGCGGTCAACGCGGTGAACCAGACCGAAGCCGGTGCGCAAGGTGCTGCAGGCGGCGCTCGGCGTGCACCCCGATGCGTGGCTGCCCGACGCTGGCGACGCAGCGCTTTCGCTGGAGCGCGCGACGAAGAAGCGGCGCGCGCTACCGCGTCGATCGACGGCGAGCGCACGCCCGGGCAAGGTGGCGATCTTCTCGACCTGCTACGTCAACTACAACGAGCCGGGCATCGGCCACGACCTGCTCGAAGGTGCTCGAGCACAACGCGATTCCCTACGTGATCGTCGAGAAGGAGAGCTGCTGCGGCATGCCCAAGCTCGAGCTCGGCGACCTCGAAGGCGTGGCGAGGCTGCAAGGAACGCCAACATTCCGGTGCTCGCGCGGTACGCGCGCGAGGGCTACGCGATCCGTGACGCGCGATCCCGTCGTGCACGCTGATGTTCAAGCAGGAGCTGCCGCTGATGTTCCCGGACGACGCCGACGTCAAGGCGGTGCAGGAGGCGATGTTCGATCCGTTCGAGTACCTCGTCGCGCGCCATCAAGCGACGGGCTGCTGAAGACCGACTTCAAGCGTCGCGCTCGGCAAGGTCAGCTATCACATCCCCTGCCACGGCCGGGTGCAGAAGATCGGCCGCAAGACCGAGGAGATGTTCAAGCTGATCGGCCAGACGGTGAGCCGTGCGAGCTCAACACGGTCGAGCGCTGCTCGGGCCACGCCGGCACCTACGGCGTGAAGACGCCGACGCACCCGGTGGCGATGAAGATCGGCAAGCCGGTGTTCAAGGCGATGGCGCAACGACGAGCCTGACGTCATCAGCAGCGATTGCGCGCTGGCCGGCCATCACATCGCGCAGGGCATGGCGCAACGCCGGCACGCCGGCGAAGCGCAGCTGCGCGCACCCGCTGCAGCCTGCTGCGCCACGCCTACGGACTGGAGTGAGCCGACGATGAGCACGATCCATCACCGATCGAAGCCTGCTGACGCTCGAGGCCTACGCGAAGATGCGCGCAAGGCCATCCAGCGCCGAGGTCATCGCGCCACCGCAAGCTGCGCAGCGTGCGCGCTCGGCGAGCACATGAGCGTGCAGTTCGAGGACGAGACAGACGATCCGCCGCCAGATCCAGGAGATGCTGCACATCGAGAAGATCTTCGACGAGGACGGCATCAAGGGCGAGATCGAGGCCTACGCGCCGCTGGTGCCCGACGGCAGCGAACTGGAAGGCGACGATGCTGATCGAGTACCCCGATCCGCACGAGCGCAAGCGCGAGCTCGGCGCGCCTGATCGGCGTCGAGGACCGCGTGTTCGTCGAGGTCGAGGGCCATGCCCGCGTCTATGCGATCGCCGACGAGGACCTCGACCGCGAGAACGACGAGAAGACCTCGGCGGTGCACTTCGTGCGCTTCGAGTTCCGCCGGCTGCAGCGCGGCGCGGTCCGCGCCGGCGCGCAGCGTGCAAGCTCGGCTGCGACCACGCCAACTACCCGGCGCACGTGCACGATCGCGCCGGAGACGCTCGGCCAGCCTGGCCGGCGATCTGCGATAGTGCCAACAGAAGCCGGCACGTCGCCGTGTGCCGGCACTCGGTAGCCACCAGCCGATCAAGTGAACCAACGCCACAAGCCACCGCCCACCTGTGCGCTGTCGCGACAGGCGTCACGCCTGGTCACCATGTATCGGGTATTCACCCCTGCCTAGGGAATAGCAATACGTAACTTAAAAATCCACGGTGCCTTCGTTCAGTTACGTATTGCTCCTCGTTGCCCTGTACCGGAGTCGACCTACTCGCCGGCGCAGCATCGCAGCAATGACACGGCGATCCCTCGACGAGACGGTCACCAGGTTGGAGCGCCGCGGCTGGCAGGTGACGCGCACGGGTGAAGCCGACGTTGCCGCGGGACGCGTGCCGGTGGCCGATCTGTACGTGAACATGTGTCAGGGACCGGCGGCCTCGAGCGCCTGCTCAAGCTGGTGCCGCGCGCAGGCGCTTGGCCGTGAATCCGCCTGAGAGCGTGTTGAACTGTCACCGGCATCAGCTGGTCAACTTATACTGGCGGCCGCGGGGCTTCCATTCCCACGCGCTCATCGTGCCGACGGCGGACCCCCAGTCGGTACTGCCGCTCGTGCATCAGTTGGAGACGGCGACGGGCGGCCAGTCTGGGTGAAGCGCGGCGACGTGCACGCGGAGACGAGCGCGGACGTCGTCGCCGCGAAAGAAGCCGGCGTGACAGACGCGATCCTCGGATTCGCGCGGCGGGGCGTCTCGCGCGTGGCGCTCCAGGCGCACGTCGCGGGCCCCATCGTGAAGTTCTACGCAGTCGCCGATGGGCGCTTCTTCTCCTGGTACTCCGCGGACGGCCGCAGCATCGCGATCTCCGAGGCAGAGCCTGCGCTCGCTCGTGTTCGCCGCCACACGTGCGGTCGGTCTCGAGGTCTTCGGCGGCGACGTCGCATTCCCTCACCGGATGCCCCAGTACTGATCGACCTCAACGACTGGCCGTCATTTGCCCCGGTGCGGGACACCGCCGCCGCCGCGATCGCTGCTTACATCGACGAAAAGGCCTTGAACGCATGACCGACCTCGCCACCCAATCGCCAGTCGCAGCGCGTCTTCGACCTCGAAGCCCAGTATCTCGCGCCCGGCACGCAGGCGTCGCGCTCTTCAGCAAGCTCTGCATGGACCGCGGCGAAGGCGCGATACTCTGCGGATGCTCGACGGCAATCGGCTACGTAGATCTGCTGGCGGGCGTCGGCGTCGCGAGCCTCGGCTACGCGCACCCGCGGTACGTCGCCGAGATGACGCGGCAGCTGGAGCGGGTGCACGTGGGAAGCTTCACGTCGGAGCATCGCGCCGCGTCTGGTGCAGCTGATCGCCGAGTCTCGCGCCAGGCGACCTGAGCCGCACGCCAGCTGTACTCGAGCGGCGCCGAGGCGGTGGAAGCGGCGGTGCGGCTGGCCAGAGGCGGCCACGGGACGCCGGCGAGGTAGCGGGTTTCTGGGGCGGCTTTCACGGCAAGACGGGCGGCGTGCTGCCGCTGCTCTGCGCGGGCGGCTTCAAGCACGGCCTCGGCCCGCTGCGCGCCGGGCATGTACTCGATCCGTACGCTTCCTGCGCAGCGCTGCCCGTTCGGGAAGACGTTTCCCGCGTGCGACTGGCACTGCGTCGACTTCCTCCGCGCCAAAGATCGCCGCTCGAGACCACGAACGACATCGCCGCGATCATCGTGGAGCCGGTGCAGGGTACCGCCGGGAACGTGGTTCCACCGCCGGGATATCTGCCAGCGAGCTGCGCGCGCTGGCCACCGAGATTGGCGCGCTGCTCATGTGTGACGAGATGATCACCGGCTTCGGGCGGACGGGCCGGATGTTCGGCGTCGAGCACGACAACGTCGTTCCCGACGTGCTGCTCGTGGGGAAAGGGTTTGGCGGCGGATTTCCCGTCAGCGGGATCATCGCTCGCGAGGCTATCGCCTTCTCGAAGCCCTGGGCCAATCCGAGCGGCAGCTCGTCGAGCTATGGCGGGAACCCGCTCGCGGCGGCAGCGGCGCACTCACGATCCGCACGATCGTCGAGGAAGAGCTGGTCGATCACAGCTGCCGCCTGGGTGCGCTGATGCTGGAGGAGATGCGCACCTGGGAGAATGAGATCCCGATCGTCAGCGACGTCGCGCGGGCGCGGCAGCAATACGTA